>Ga0116193_1000584_pt1 | contig 33911 bp, 24 predicted proteins | sample AD_UKC115_MetaG_FD_89892 | JGI IMG/M metagenome (GOLD analysis project Ga0116193, IMG submission 89892) | Active sludge microbial communities of municipal wastewater-treating anaerobic digesters from Hong Kong - AD_UKC115_MetaG | ecosystem: Engineered > Bioreactor > Anaerobic > Digestate... | reverse complement strand
CGGGTGCCGTTGGCGATCGTGCCGGCGGGCACCGGCAACGACCACGCCCGCGCGTTCGGCATCCCCTGCGACCACCCGGAGGCCGCGGCCGACCTGCTGCTCGACGGGCAGTGCCGGACCGTCGATCTGGGCCGCATCGACGGGGCCGACGGCACCAGCAAGTGGTTCGGCACCGTGGTGGCAACGGGTTTCGACGCATTGGTCAGTGACCGCGCGAACCGGATGCGCTGGCCGCGCGGGCGGATGCGCTACAACGTGGCGATGATCGCCGAGCTGTCGCGGCTGCGGCTGCTGCCGTTCCGGCTGTCGTTCGACGACGGTCCGACCGAGGATGTCCAACTGACCATGACCGCAATCGGCAACACCCGCAGTTACGGCGGCGGGATGCTGATCTGCCCGCAGGCCGACCCCACCGACGGATTGCTCGACATCACGATGATCAGCTCGGCGTCGCGCACCCGGCTGGTCCGGCTGTTCCCGACCGTATTCAAGGGAACCCACGTCGATCTCGACACGGTGAGCACCCGGCGGGCGCGGACCGTCGCGGTGGAGTGCCCGGGGATCAACGCCTACGCCGACGGCGACTTCGCATGTGCGCTGCCGGCCCGTATCACCGCGGTTCCGGGAGCACTGCGGATCGTCACGCCGGCCTGACGGCGCAGGTCAACCCACGCCCCGGCTGAGCCAGCTGGCCTCGGCGCCGTCGCCGCCGTTGCGGCAGGCCTCCAGTGCGTCGTCCCAGGCGGTGCCAAGGACGGAGTCGAGTTCGGCCGCCAGGGTGTCGGCGCCGGCCGACATCAACGAACGCAGCCGCATCTCCCCGACCATGGTGTCGCCGTTGGCGCTCATCGCCCCGCTCCACAGGCCGAGCTGGGGGGTGTGGCAGAACCGCTGGCCGTCGACCCCCTCACTGGGATCCTCGGTGACCTCGAACCGCAGCACCGTCCACGACCGGAGTGCGTTGGCGAGCTGCGCGCCCGTGCCCACCGGCCCGCGCCAGTTGGTGACCGCGCGCAGTTGCCCGGGGATCGCCGGCTGCGGCGTCCACTTCAGATTGGCGCGCGAATTCATGGCCGACGACAACGCCCATTCGACGTGTGGGCACACCGCGGCGGGCGAGGCATGGATGTACACCACGCCCGTCGTCACGTCGGCGAGTTGGTTCGACGCACGCATCTTCTGCTCCTTCGGTTCCACGAGGGACGTCTTCCCCAACGACCTGGCGGATCCGTAGAGCATCACAACTTGTGTGTCTTGCGTGTCTATTGTGCCTTGTGGGACTCCTGTTGCGCTAGTGTGCGCCGAATTCTCTCAGGACTCCATCAGAGATTGCGGGCCACAGCGGGTGCGCCCAGTCGCCGAAATCCCGGCTCGTCAGCACCACCAGGGCCAGCTCAGCGGCCGGATCGACCCAGATGAACGTGCCCGCCTGACCGAAATGGCCGAACGTCCGCCCGCTGTTGCCCGCGCCCGTCCAGTGCGGCGATTTTCCGTCCCGCAGCTCGAAGCCCAGCCCCCAATCGTTCGGTCGCTGCTGCCCGAAACCGGGCAGCACGCCGTCCAGACCCCGGAACTGGACGCTGATCGCCTCGGCGTGCATCGGCGCCGAGACCACCGCGGGTACCAGCAGATCCGCGGCGAACCGGGCCAGGTCCGCCACCGTCGAGGTGGCGCCGTACCCGGCTGCGGCCGCCCCGCCGTCCAGCGTGGTGGCCGACATCCCCAGCGGCGCGAGGACCGCCTCGCCCAGATAGTCGCCGAACTCGATGCCGGCGGCCTCCTCGATGGCGCGCGCCAGCACCGCGAAGCCGGTGTTGGAGTAGATCCGGCGGGTACCGGGCGGCGCCAGGACCGTGTCGTCGAGCATCCCCAGTCCCGAGGTGTGCGCCAGCAGGTGGCGGACCGTGGATCCGGGCGGGCCCGCGGGGGTGTCCAGGTCGACGGCCCCCTCCTCGACGGCGACCTGCGCGGCCCGCGCGACGATCGGTTTGGTCACCGACGCCAGCCGGAACGCGGCGTCGACATCACCGTGGGTGGCCTGGATTCCGCCGGGGGTGAGGACGGCGGCCGCCGCTTGCGGGACCGGCCAGTCGGCCAGGACATCGAGGGCGCTCATTGCGCCACCCACCCTACGGGGCGTCGGCGCCGACCAGCGGTCCGCAGCGCACGCCATGACGTTCGGCCGCCGCGTCGAGGATTCCGCGCAACTTGTCGCGATCCCGGCGATGAGTGCGCGCGAATTGCATGTTCGCCAGCAGTTGACGCGGCATCGGATACCACCGGTCGAAGACCAGACCGCACTCCCGGAACGCCCGCAGCCCGATGCTGTCCGCATACAGGCTCAGGTTGTACTGCACCAGCGAGATGAGCGTGTACGCGAAGGCCTTTCGCGATGTGTGGTAGAGGTCGAATACGTCCAGCTCGTACAGCGGAACCTCGCGGATTCTTCCGGACAGCAGCAGATGGGTGGCGAAATAGGCCGCAAACGACGTGAGATGCAAAGTGGCCGAACGAGTTTGGATCGACAGCACATTGCCGCTGGGTGAGATGTAGGGCTCGTAGGGCTGCTCACGTTTGGTGAGGTAGCCGGTGCAGTTGACGAACCAGCTACCGGGTTCGACCCGTCGTTCGGCGCCGCTGCGCAAGCGCAAGGTCGCACCGTCGGCGTCGTCGACGACATCAACCAGGTGGTCCATCACCACGTCGTTCAGCCCACCGGCGATAGCGCGCTGCTCCGCTTCGGACAGCACCCCGAGCGCGAAGTTCGCGGTGTGCGGCGTCACGGCCAGACCGCAGGTTGACCGGTGCCAATCCCATACCTCGGCCTCGTTGGTGCCGTCGAAGCGTCGGACGACCTCCGTCGCCAATGTGCTGACCAGCATGCCGCGGTGCCATCGCGCCAAGCCCTGCGGGAAGAAGAAGTCCCGGTTGTGGAAGAAGGTGCCGCCCCCGGCCAACAGATTCACCTCCCGGCCCGGGCAGGCCCGCACCAGGGCGTGCACGGTGTCCATCGCCGTCTTTCCCCCGCCGACGACCCAGACTGGGGAGGAATCATCCCGGATCGGGGCGGCACGCATGTCACAGGTGTCCGGCGACACCGAGTGCACGGCCCGACTGGACAGCGCGAGCGGCTCGTTGGGCTGCACCTGGAACCCGTGGGCCTTGATCAGCTTGGGCGTCTCGATCACCAGGGTGCGCCCGTCGGCGCCGCGACAGCGGACCCGGACAACGCCGTCGATCTCCTCCTCGGATTCCACTGTCCAGCCGAAGAATTCATCGACGCGCAGATCCTGCTGGATGACGGCCAGGCAGTGTTCGAAGTGGTCGAGCACCTCACCCTTGGTCGCCAGGTAGGACGGCGGCTGCCCCAGCGTCCAGGCGATGTTGCCGGCGGTGAACATCTGGTGGGGCTGGTGCAGGCGGACATACGGGTAGGTGTCCACCCACATGCCGCCGACGCGGGGGCGACGGTCCACCAGGATCACGCGTTGATCGGAGGTCAGATATCTGCTGGCGACGAACAGTGCGTTCATTCCCGCCAGGCCCGCGCCCACGATGCACAGGTCGCACTTCTCGACCGTGTCCGACATGCTCCACCCCCCGGTAGACGCTAGTGGCGTCAGCGTAGACCCAGAACCTCGACATGTCAGGATGCCTCATACCGGACATATGTTCGGACACTGTTCCAATACCGGGCGGAGGCACTAGGTTGTAGCTCATGCCTCAGACAGTGCGCGGTGTGATTTCCCGCTCCAAGAAGCAGCCCGTCGAGTTGGTCGACATCGTGATCCCGGATCCCGGTCCCGGTGAGGTGGTGGTCAAGGTCGTCGCGTGCGGGGTCTGCCATACCGATCTGACCTACCGCGAGGGCGGGATCAACGACGAGTTCCCGTTCCTGCTGGGTCATGAGGCCGCCGGGACCGTCGAGAGCATCGGCGAAGGTGTGACCAACGTCGAGGTCGGCGACTTCGTCATCCTGAACTGGCGGGCGGTGTGCGGTCAGTGCCGGGCCTGCAAACGCGGCCGTCCGCACTTGTGCTTCGACACCCACAACGCCGCGCAGAAGATGACGCTGACCGACGGCACCGAGCTGACCCCCGCGCTGGGTATCGGCGCGTTCGCCGACAAGACCCTCGTCCACCAGGGCCAGTGCACCAAGGTCGATTCCGCAGCCGACCCCGCCGTCGCCGGCCTACTGGGCTGCGGCGTGATGGCCGGCATCGGCGCCGCCATCAACACCGGCAACATCGGTCGCGATGACACCGTCGCCGTCATCGGCTGCGGCGGCGTCGGGGACGCCGCGATCGCCGGAGCCGCCCTCGTCGGAGCCAAGAAGATCATCGCCGTCGACACCGACAACAAGAAACTGCAGTGGGCCCGGGAATTCGGCGCCACCCACACCATCAACGCCAAGGAATTGGATGCCGTCGACACCATTCAGGACCTGACCGACGGATTCGGCGCCGACGTCGTCATCGACGCCGTCGGGCGGCCGGAGACCTGGAAGCAGGCGTTCTACGCCCGGGATCTGGCGGGAACCGTTGTCCTGGTGGGTGTTCCGACACCGGACATGACGTTGGAGATGCCGCTGGTGGACTTCTTCTCCCGCGGCGGATCGTTGAAGTCGTCATGGTACGGCGACTGCCTACCCGAACGCGACTTCCCCACCCTGATCTCGCTGTACCTGCAGGGCCGCCTGCCACTGGACAAGTTCGTCTCCGAACGCATCGACCTGGATCAGATCGAGGACGCCTTCCACAAGATGCACGACGGCGAGGTCCTGCGCTCGGTGGTGGTGCTCAAATGAGCGCCGGGATCCAGCGAGTGGTCACCAGCGGCACCTTCGAACTCGACGGTGGCAGCTGGGACGTCGACAACAACATCTGGCTCGTCGGTGACGACAACGAGGTCATCGTCATCGACGCCGCTCACAACGCGCAGGCCATCGAGGACGCCGTGGCCGGCCGCCACGTCGTCGCGGTGATCTGCACGCACGGTCACAACGACCACATCACCGTCGCACCGCAGCTGTCGAAGGACCTCGACGCACCGGTGTTCCTGAATCCCGCCGACGACATGCTCTGGCGAACAACCCACGGCGACAAGCCCTTCCGCGCCATCGAAGATGGTCAGGTGTTCACCGCCGACGGCGTGGAATTGCACGCGATCAGTACACCGGGACATTCACCGGGGTCGACGTGCCTGTATGCGCCGGCCCTGGGCGCGGTGTTCTCCGGCGACACGCTGTTCCAGGGTGGCCCAGGCGCCACCGGACGCTCGTTCTCCGACTTCCCCACCATCCTGGGGTCCATCAAGGACAAGCTGGGCAAGCTGCCGCCGGACACCGTCGTCTACACCGGCCACGGCGACACCACCCGCATCGGCGACGAGATCGTCAACTACGACGAATGGGTGGCCCGCGGCCACTGACGATGCGGTGCGAGGAACGAGCAGCGAAGAGGAAGTGGCCGAACCAGACAAGGCCATTAACGACGAGCTGCGCGGAGCGAAGAGGAAGTGGCCGAACCGGACAAGGCCACTGACGATGCGGTGCGAGGAACGAGCCGTTAGGGCGCTACTGGGGTTGACTGCCGCCATCGCCGTGGCGCTGACGGGTTGCACCGCGGAGTCGCCCCGGCGCATCGGCCCCACACCGCAGCGGGCCAGCTTCGGCACGTCGGGCAGCTCCCTGACGATGGACGGAAAGCCTTGGTGGCCAACGGGTCTGAACGCCTATTCGCTCGGCACCAATTGGGCCGTCAACGCCGGGTGCGGACCGCAGGTCGACCTGGACACCTACTTCGCGCGGCTGCCCCGCCGTTCACTCACCCGGGTCGCGGTGGTGCCGAACATGGCCGTGAACAAGCACACCGGTCGGCTCGACTTCAGCGCACTGGACGCGGTGTTCGCCGCGGCCGAACGCCATGACCAACTGCTCATCCCGGTGCTGGCCGGGCAGGACGGCCACTGCGAGAACGAGTTCTTCAAGGACTACACCTGGTATGCCGGCGGCTGGCGCACCGACACCTCGCACGGTGCGCCGATGCCGTTTGCGCAATGGCTGGACGCGGCAGTGACCCGATGGGGCGACTCGCCCGCCGTGGCGGGCTGGACCCCGGTCGGCGAGCCGACGCCGAGCATGTGCGTCGACGGCCACTGCGACTGGCGCACGAACACCTGCCCGGCGGACGCCGCCGCAGTGCTGCGCGGATTCTTCGACGCGACCGGCGCCCGTATCCGGGAACTCGATCCGGGGGCGGTCATCTGGGATGGTCGCGTGGGCGGGAGTCAGTGCGGCTCGGCCGGCGACGATTACCGCAGTGTGTCGACGTCCGACGGCATCGACGTGCTCGAGTACCACGACTACGAGCAGGGCGGCAGTCTGCCCGGTCACGAGACCGGCGATCTGGGACAGCGATTGGTCGAGGCGCGCGCGGTCGACAAGCCGCTGGTGGTCGCCGAGATCGGGATTCCCGCCGGGAGCTGCCGCAGCCTGGACGACCGGCAGGCCGGCCTGGCCGAGATCATCCGCCGGGAGCGCGGCGCCGGAGCCGCCGGCGCGCTGCTGTGGGCGTTCGTACCCGAGCCGCGGGTGCACGACTGCACGCTGGACATCGGGCCGTCCGATCCGGCGCTGAAACTCCTCGGCAGTTAGCCGGGTCGACGATGCCGCCGCAGACGCGGCGGACGAGGAGCGAGACCATCGGGCTCAGCTCCCGTCGAGCACCCGGCGTTTCTCCTGCTCGAACTCCCGCTGAGTGAGTGCACCGGAATCACGCAGTGCGGCAAGGTGTTTGATTTGCTCGATGCGGACACCTTCATCGGTCGGAGTGTAGGCACCCATAGGCTGCGACGCGGGCGTCACCGTCGGGCCGGCATCGGGGTCCGGCGCGAAATCGTCCGAAAGGTCCGACGCTCCCGGCGGGTTCGGCACGGATGCCGCGGACCGTCGGCGCGACAACCAGATCATCGAGATCACCAGGTCGGCGATGGAGACCGCCAGCAGCGCACCGAACACCCATGGCAGCCAACCCAGCGTCGATCCGTGTCCGAAGGCCAGCCGCGGCTCGATGAACGCACTGACCTTGCCGTCGGCTCTGATCCGGTAGTTCCCTTCGGCCGGAATGTGGGCGATCCACACCCGGCGGCGGATGTCATTGTTGACGCTGGTGGTGGCGCCGATGTTCTCGACGACGTCGGGGTCGGCCACGCCGGGCGGCGGGTCGATGCTCACGCCCAGCTCGGGGATCGGCAGGCCGCCCCCGCTCGCCGCGCCGACCGCGTAGGTGTGCAGCGTGATCGCGACCTCACCGGCGGGCAGGTGCAGGGTTGCGGCTCCCGGGATCGGCACCTCGCCGTAGGCGTCGTACTTGTCCAGGGCGAAGGCGTTCACCATGATCGAGCCGACCAGCCCGACGATCGACACCACCAGGGTCACGATCGCGACCGTCAGCAACAGCGCCGGTGCGCTCCGGGGACGTCCCATCGCCGAAGTGTGTCACGGCGCATCGCCGACGACTACCGTGAATGACCATGGATGCAACGGCCGTCGCCCCCCTGACACTGCCGACGGGCTGAGCATTGCCCGAGTCGAGCATCGTGGTCCGGCCGGAGTCGCCGGAGAGTCCGGCCTATACGGCCGCTTCCAGATTGAAGGCAGCCGGATTGCAGTCGGCCGTAACGCTTTTCACCGGTGTCGCGGGTTCGGTGCCGATCCCCAAGCCGCCACACCCGGTGGTGCTGGCCGATTACGGTGCGGCAACCGGGCACAATTCGCTGCTTCCGCTGGGTGCCGCCATCGACGTCCTGGGCGCCCGCATCCGCAAGGATCAGGCGGTCCTGGTCACTCACACCGACGTGGCCGACAACAACTTCACCACGTTGTTCCAGACCCTGACCGACGATCCCGACAGCTACCTGCACCACCACCCCGCCACCTTTTGTTCGGCCGTGGGGCGGTCCTTCTACCAGCAGATCCTGCCGTCGGACAGCGTCACGCTGGGCTGGTCGTCCTGGGCCATCCAGTGGCTGTCGCGCACGCCGGAGCCGTCGGGCGACCATCTGCTGCCGACGTGCAGCGCCACCGAGTCCGTGCGCGCCGCCGCCGAGCGGCAGGCCGCGCAGGACTGGCACGAGTTCATCGCCTTCCGCGGTCGCGAACTGGTGCCCGACGGCCGCCTGATGGTCCTGACCGTGGGTCGCGACGAATCCGGCGAGGTCGCGATGCGCCCCCTGATCGATACGGTCCAGGCCGCGCTGCAGGAGCTCGTCGCCGACGGCCTGATCACCGCCGACGAGGTCGCCGGGATGGCGATCCCGATCGTCGGCCGCAACGAGAAGGACCTGATCTCACCGTTCGCCCCGAAGGATCGGTTCGAAGGGCTCTCGGTCGAACATCTCGAGGTCAGCGAGGCCGAAGACCGGTTCTGGCATCAGTTTCTGGCCGACAAGGATCCCGACGGGTTCGGGGCGAGCTGGGCGGCGTTCCTGCGCGCATCGGTGTTCGGCTGCCTGTTCAACGGGCTGGCCGGCGGCGCCGCGGATCCCCGCGTGCCCGAGTTCGCCGACCGGCTCCAGCGCGGCACCGCCGCACGGCTGGCCGCCGCCCCGGCGCCGGTGCCGATCACGCTCGCGCGCGTGGTGCTGGTGAAGAACCGCCCGACCTGACCGGTCAGCGGATGGTGCCAACCCCGGGGATCAGCGGCAGATCCAGCGGTGTGACCCAACCCGGGGGCAGATCGTTGACGGCCGGTACGGCGTTGAGCGCCCGCAGGCCGGTGGCCAGACAGCCGGCGGTGGCCGCATCACGGCCGGAGCCGTCGGTGAACCGGAATGCGGTCTCCTGGAAGATGCTCGGGGTGCCCTCGATGTCGACGCGGTACACGTCGTCGTCGTTGCCCGACGGCCAGTCCGGCGCGGCATCGGTGCCGATCCGGTTCACGTGTTCGAGCTGAATCCTGGTCTCGCCCTGGTAATTCCCATTGATCGTGAACCGCACCGCAGCAACGTTCCCGGGCGCGATGACGCCCTTTGCGGTCTTGCGTTCGGTGGGGGTGACCCACTTGTCCCAGGTGGTGGTGACGTCGTCGAGTTCGATGCCCGCGGCGTGCGCCATCATGAACACCGTGGCGCCCCAGGCGAAGATGAGGATGTCCGGGTTCTCCAGCAGCGGTCGGAATTCCGGCTCACGGCCGATGCCCATCTCGAATTCGTAGTCGCCCTCGTAGTTGGTGTAGTCGAGCAACTCCGAGGCACGCACGGTCCGCACCTCCGAGCACAGGCCCATCAGTGTCATCGGGAACAGATCGTTGGCGAACCCTGGGTCGATGCCGGTGGTGAAACAGGACGCCCCGCCTTCGGCGCAGGCCTCCTCGATGGGCGTGATCCAGTTCGGCGGGTTGAGTTTCATCTGCGGCCAGACCCACGGTGTCATCGCGGTGGAGCAGACGTCGATGCCGGCGCGCAGGAATCGGGAGATCAGTGCGATGTTGTCCTCGGCGTGCGCCGCGGTGGGCCCGTAGTGCACCAGCGCGTCGGGTTCCAGAGCGATCAGGGCGTCGACGTCATCGGTGGCGACGACGCCGATCGGCGCGGCGAGTCCGCAGATCTCCCCGGCATCCCGTCCGACCTTCTCCGGGTTGCTGACACCGACGCCGACGAGTTCGAAGTGCGGATGATCGGCCAGTTCGGCGATCACCATCCGGCCGACGAAGCCGGTACCCCAGATCACGATCCGTTTCGGAGCGGTGTTGGGCATCAAGCTTCCTCTCGGCGGTCGGGATGGCGCGGTCACACCACTGTGGCACGGCGGCATCCGCGCGCGTACGCGATCACACCGTTCCGTTGGTCAGCGAATCGAAAGCCGGGGAAATATAGCCAATTGGCAAACTTTGTGATTAGCATCTTGTGCTAGTTGAAGCGACATTTATCCACGTAATTCACACAGGAGCAAATAATGGGGACTATTGGGGGCAACCATCGCGCGATGGAGCCGATGGCCGCACGACGAGGGGTGACGGGCAGGGCCGCGCAGCGGATGCGCGCGGCCGTGCCCGTCGCGGGCATCGTGGGCGCCGCGGTGGCCGGGGCCGCGGTGATCGGCGGAACGCCCACCCTGACCGCCGCCACCGAGTTGGCCGCCAAGACCTACTACCTGCGGGGCACCAACATCGGCACGGTCCCGCCCGACGATCAGTACGCGGCGTGGACCGACGCGGTCATCGACCAGACCGCCGGCACCCACGATCCGGCCGAGAAGGTGCCCTACCCCGGTGGCTTCTGGTTCTTCTCCAAGGGCGGGTTCGCCGATCCGACCTACGACAAGTCGGTGGCCGAGGGACTTGCGACGCTGAAGGAACTGACCGGCGACGACACCGGCGTGATCGTCTACGGGTACTCGCAGGGCGCGGTGGTCGCCACCGAATACAAACGCGAAACCGGCGCCGTCGGCAACACCTATGTCCTGGTGGCCAATCCGAACCGGCCCAACGGCGGCATCCTGGAGCGGTTCGACGGCGTCCACATCCCGATCTTCGACGTGTCCTTCAACGGCGCGACCCCGACCGACGGGGACACCACCTACGACATCGCGCGGCAGTACGACGGGTGGGCCGACTTCCCCAAGTACCCGCTGAATCTGCTGGCTACCGCCAACGCGCTGCTCGGGATCGCCTTCCTGCACGGCAAGTACGACGCGGATATCGACCCCGCCGTGCTCGACGACCCGACCAGGACCGACAAGTCGGTGCACGGCAACACCACCTACTACCTGGTCCACACGGACCGGCTGCCACTGCTGATGCCCTTCGAGTGGATCGTGCCGGGCCCGATTCTCGACATCGTCGACGCACCCCTGCGTGTACTCGTCGAATTAGGTTATGACAGAAAGGATTACGGTGATCCTCAGCCCGCGGGACTGGTGCCGGCCGTCAACCCGGTGAGCCTGGCGAAGGATCTCGGCGACGTCAGCGCACAGGGGGTCGCGACCGCGCTCGCCGCCAGCACGGAGCCGGCGGCCACACCGGCGCCCGCGTCCGTGGCGCGGGCCGCCCTGCGGTCCGGTCCGTCGAGTTCCCATTCCGACGGCATACAGAGTGACGGCGACGCCGACTCGTCCGATACCGGACACACCCCGCAGCCGACGGGCTCCGGTTCGAACACCCACGCCGTCGACGACCTCGACACCGACAACACCGGCGACCCGGGCGATACCGATGGCACCGACGACAGTGGCGTCAGCGGCGATGGGGGTGTCACCGCTGGCCGAGGGACCGACGCCGACGATTCCGCCGCGGCCGACAGCGGCGCGACCGGATCCACCACCGATCAGGGCGCCCCGAAGAACACCGGGGAGAACGCTGACGGCCCGAGCAGCGATGCCGGGGCCAAGAAGTCGACGGATTCCGACGCCGCGAGCTGAGCCGCGGAGGGCCGTGAGAAGGTCGACCCATGAGTCGACTGGACGGCAAGGTGGCATTGGTGACCGGGGCCTCGGCCGGTCTCGGCGCGGCGACCGCGCGACTGTTCGCGGAGCGCGGTGCATCGGTTTTCGGCATCGCCCGGGACGCCGACCGGATGACGGAGGTGTTCGCCGATGTGCCGGGCGGTCGGTTCGCGTCGGTCGACATCGCCGATCCGGACGCCTGCCGGCAGGCGGTGGCCGACTGCGTGGCGGCCTTCGGGCGTCTTGACGTGCTGGTGAACGTCGCGGGCTTTCACCAGATGCGCCACACCGTGGCGACCACCGACGACGACTGGCAGCGCGACCTTGCCGTCAACCTGAACGGCCCGTTCTTCCTGTGCCGCGCAGCGCTGCCCCATCTGCTCGGGGCCGAGGGCGGCAACATCGTCAACGTCGCATCGATCGCGGGTCTCGAGGGCGAGGTCTACTCGGCCGGATACTGCGCCGCCAAGCACGGCCTCGTCGGCCTGACCCGGTCGCTGGCCATCGAATTCACGCGAGAACGGTTGCGGGTCAACGCAATCTGCCCGGGTGGCATGCTGACCGCGCAGGTGACGGATTTCGCCGCGCCCGACGACGCTGACTGGGATCTGATCATGCGGATCGCGTCCCCGCGCGGCTTCATGGACGTCGTCGACGTGGCGAAGACCATCGCGTTCCTCGCGAGCGATGACGCGGCCGCCGTCCACGGCGCGGTCTACCGGGTCGACAACGGCAAGGGTGCCGGCTGAGGGTCGCCGGACGCCGCAGAAGACACGCCACGCAATCTGTGCACAGATTCGGCCCGGTGGACAACTTGCGTTGTACCTTTGCTACGGCAGTTACCAATGTGACTCAAGAGACATGTGGGACCAGCGATGACTGAACCGCGGCACCTCCTCCGCCTCACGATGACGGCGTGCGCGGTCACAGTGCTGACCGCCGCGCCGCCCACCGCCCTCGCCGATCCCCCGTCGAGTTCGGTTTGCCCCGAGGGGGCACTGACCTCCGTGCCCGACGGCCGCCTGCAGTGCCGGGCCGGGCAATGGCAACCGTCCACCAACATCGATCCGGCCGGCGGCCAGTGGCTCACCTACGGTCCGCCGCTGACCCTGTCGGGCACGGGCCGGCGCAACCCGGAGATCGCGTCGGGCAGCTGGGTCGGCCAACCGCAGGAACCGAAGTCCCGATGCCATGCCGAACAGGTGCCGCTGGCCAACCCGGCCGAGACCGCGGCCGTGGCGACCGGCGACCCCGGTCAGCCGCTGAGCGTGCACATCCCGCCGAGCCTCTACTCGATCACGCTGTCCGGCGACTGCCTGTGGCAGCGCGTCAGCTGACAGGTCACAACTGTCGAAGAGGTTGATAACGAGGCGATCACACGCGGCGCGCGCGATACGGACAACCGCCGACCGGACCGTAGCTTGCCGTTGTGAAGCGACGACTCACCGCACTGCTCGCCGCGCTGCTGCTCATTACCGTGCCCGCGGCACCGACCGCGCACGCCTACTCCAGCGTGGCGCCCGTCGAACAGCTGGACGTGCCGTCACCGGCCATGGGCCGCACCATCCACGTCGCGTTCTACAACGGCGGCCCGCACTCGGTGTACCTGCTCGACGGCCTGCGCGCGCAGGAGGATTTCAGCGGCTGGGACATCAACACGGCGGCCTTCGACTGGTTCAACGGCTCCGGGATCTCGGTGGTGATGCCCGTCGGCGGTGAGTCCAGTTTCTACACCGACTGGTATCGGCCGGCCAAGGGCAACGACGGCGTCAAGACCTACAAGTGGGAGACGTTCCTGACCCGGGAACTGCCCGCGTGGCTGGCCGCCAACCGCGGCCAGAGCCCGTTCGGCAACGCGGTGGTCGGCCTGTCCATGGCCGGTGGTGCCGCACTGACCCTGGCCGCCTGGCACCCGCAGCAGTTCGTCTTCGCCAGTTCACTGTCCGGATTCCTGAACCCATCGCAGGGGTTGTGGCCCACACTGATCGGCCTGGCCATGAGCGACGCCGGCGGGTACAACGCCTACGACATGTGGGGCCCGTCGGGCAGCGCCACCTGGCAGCGCAACGACCCGATGCTTAACATCAACCGGCTGGTGGCCAACCGCACCGCCCTGTGGATCTATTGCGGCTCAGGACGTCCCACGGACTTCGACACCGGCACCGACATCGGTGTCAACTTCAGCGCGCAGTACCTCGAGAACATCACCCTGAACACCAACACCGAGTTCCAGCAGCGCTACCGCGCCGCGGGCGGCCGCAATGCGGTCTTCAACTTCCCGCCCAACGGCACCCACAGCTGGGGTTACTGGGGCGCCCAGCTGCAGGCGATGAAGCCTGACATGGTGCGCATCCTGAACACCCCGCCGCCCGCGCCACCGCCGCCGGCACCCGCGCCCGCGGCACCCATCGATCCGGCCGCCGCCGGGGCCCCGGCCGCCGCACCCGCGCCCGCCCGGTAACCGAACAGCGCTGCCGCTGCTAAAAAGCGGGGTACCTTGCTGCGTGTGGCACCGCGAGTCCTCCCCGCGCTCTGGGCCGTCCTCCTGGCCGGCTGTGGTGCCGCGACGCCGGCCGGCACCCCCTCCGCGGCGTCGACGACCACCGCGACAACGACGCCGCCGACGACGGCGATAACGACCACAACGACGACAACCTCCCGGGCACCCCTGACCCGCAACTGGTTCGAACTCGAACCCGGCGACTGCCTGACCGCGCTGCCGCAGATCGAACTCGGCGACGTCGCCGTCCCGGTGGTCGACTGCTCCGCCCCCCACGTCGCCGAGGTCTTCCTGCGCGTGCCGGTCGAGGTCGACGCGGCCGTCACCGGCGTCGCCGACCAGAAGTGCCGCGCCGGACTGCCCGAATACACCGCTGATCACACGGGATACTCGGTGACCTACCTGATCGACTCCAACATGGATCGCACCGGCCACACCCCCCTGCCGAGCACCGTGATCTGCCTGCTGCAATCGCCTGGCGGACAGCCGCTGACCGGCTCCGCCGGACACGGGTAGCGCACTACGCTAGCCGTCGCCGCGGCCCCGGCGCAGTCTTCCGGTCATGAGCAGTGCCGTCCCGGAGCTCGCCAGCCCGGCGGAGCGCCGCGATCCGCTGCGGTGGTCCACCTACCGCCGCTGGATCCTGGCCGCCGCCGGGGTCAGCGCGGCCGGCGGCGTGATCGTCTTCGCGTTCCTGATGTACTCCGCGCCCATCGTCCTGACGCCATTGGAGACCCGAAAGCTGTTGCTACGCAGCGGTTCTGCCCTGGTGATCTTTCTCGTCGTCGCAGTGCCGCTGCTGCTGCGGATGCGGCGCAGACGATTCGCCGCCAGCACCGCGTGGATCCGGCAGGGCCGCCGGCCCACCGAGGCCGAGCAGCGGATGGCGCTGGGCGCCCCCGGGCATGCCGTGCGGGTGTCGGCGGCCATGTGGGCGCTGGGTGCGGTGTTCTTCGCGGTGCCCAGCGCGCCCGCCGAACCGGCGGCCGCGCTGTACATCTTCGCCACCGTGATGCTGGGCGGCGTCAGCACCAGCGCGGTGTGGTACCTGATCGTCGACCGGGTGATGCGGCCGGTGTCGGCGCGGGCGCTGGCCGGCGGGGGGTTCGGCCCACAGTTCGGGCCGACGATCCAGCACCGGCTGACGATGGCCTGGACGCTGGGCACCGGGGTTCCCCTGCTGGGCATCGCGGTGCTGGCCGTCGGGTACCTGTCCGGGGTCGAGTTCGAGGTGCACCGCACGTTCGGGGCCATCCTGCTCCTGGTCTGCGTCGCGCTGCTCGTCGGGCTGTTCGCCATCCTGATGGCGGTGCGTTCCGTCAGCGAGCGGATCGGCGCACTGCGCGAGGCCCTGGTTCGGGTGCAGGCCGGCGAATTCGGGGCCCGGGTCGTGGTGGACGACACCAGCGAGATCGGCCGTCTGCAAACGGGTTTCAACACGATGGCGGCCGGGCTGGCCGAGCGCGAACGCATCCGGGACGTGTTCGGCACGTACGTCGACCGAGACGTCGCCGATCACATTCTGCGGTCCGGCGCGACACTGGCCGGCGAAGAGCTCGAGGTGACGATGATGTTCGTCGACGTACGGGGGTTCACCTCGTTGGCCGAACATCTGCAGCCCGTCGAGGTGGTGCGCACCCTCAACCGACTCTTCGAGCGCATCGTGCCCGTGGTGCATCTGCACGGCGGCCACGTGGACAAGTACGCCGGCGACGGGCTGTTCGCGGTGTTCGGCGCGGCGCGTCGGCACCGGGATCACGCGGACCGGGCACTGGCCGCGGCCGTGCAGATCGCCGACGTGGTCGAGGACGAGTTCGCCGGGGCATTGTCGGTGGGTGTCGGCCTGAACTCCGGCCCGGTGGTGGCCGGCAACGTGGGCGGGGCGGGGCGGCTCGAGTACTCGGTGATCGGCGATGCCGTCAACGTGGCGGCGCGGGTGGAGGCGGCGACCCGGTTGACCGGTGATGCGGTTCTGCTCAGCGAGCGCACCCTGGCGATGCTCACGGCGCCGCACTGCCGATTCGCCGAACGGCCGGCAATGTTGCTCAAGGGCAAGGCCGTACCGGTGCAGTTGTACGCGCCGCGCTGACTTCCGTTCCGCCGGTAGAACTTTCGAGCCCGAAGTGGCCGCACAGCTAACTGTGAAAATCCACGCGACAGTGTCACTTCCACCGCGATAAACTGAGCTGCTGTCAACCGGGGAGGTGGGCGCATGGACGGGGGTCCCCGAGCGTCGATCGACGAGTTGCTGGATCGCGCTCTGCGCGGCGGCAATCCGGAACATCCCGCTGCGCGCACCCCGGCCGACGAGGACCTGGCGCCGGATTTCGGGGAGCCGGACGACGGCGACGACGATCTGCTCGGCGGGGTGGACAATAGCGGCGAAATCCGCCGTCTCACATTGATGTTCATCGATCTGGTGGACTCGACGGCGTTGTCCACCCGGGTCGAGCCGGAGACCTACCGGACGCTGGTCAGCAGTTACCGCACCCAGGCGGCCCGGTTCGTCGAGCACTACGAGGGGCATCTGACGTCCACCAAGGGTGATGGATTGCTGGCGGTGTTCGGCCACCCGCGGTCGCACGAGGACGACACGCACCGCGCGGTGGCCGCGGCGCTGGACATCGCCCGGCTGGTGTCGCAGTTCAGCGAACAGGCCGAGCAACGCTACGGCGTGCGGGTCGAGGTCCGGATCGGCGTGCACCGCGGCCTGGTCTACCTCGACACCGTCGAGGACGACGTCTACGGGTTCGCGGCCAACTTCGCCTCCCGCATCTCGAGCCTCGCCGGACCCGGGGAGGTCACGGTGTCCGACGCGCTGGCCGCGCTGGTCGGCGACGCGTTCGAACTGATCGAATGCCCCGCCGCTCTGGTCAAGGGCGTCGACACCCCGGTCACCTACCACCGGGTCATCGGCGAGCGACCACACGCGCCGCCGGCGCCCTCGACGCCGCTGATCGGCCGCAGCCGGGAACGCAGCTGGCTGCAGCGAGCCTGGGGTGCCGTGTCCGCCGCGCAACCGACGGGGGCCGCGGTGGCCTTCCGCGGCGAGGCCGGCATCGGCAAGACACGGCTGGTCCGGTCCGTGACGGACGCCGCCGAGGCCGCCGGCGCGGCGGTGGTGGAGCTGCGGGGTTCGCCGCTGCACACCGGCAGCGGCCTGCACCCGGTGCGCCGCTTGTTGGAACGCCGTTGCGGCTTCACCCGTTTCACCGACGACGCCGAGCGGTTCGGGCTGCTGCGCGCCGAGATCGACACGGTCGGGCTGGATCCCGCCGAGATGCTGCCACTGCTGGCCCCGATCCTCGACATCGGTCCCGAACACGGTTACCAACCCGCCGCCGCCGAGGGCCTCTCGCTGTACCAGATGGTCAACGCGGGTGCGCTGCGCTACGTACTGTCCTGTGCCGCAAGCGGTCCGGGCCTGCTGGTCGCCGAGGACGTGCACTGGTACGACCCGTCCACGCTGGAGCTGCTGGATGCGGTGCTGATGGCCCGCGACGATTCGTTGCTGGTGGTGCTGACCGGTCGCGACGGTTCCTGGCTGCGCCCACACTGGCCGGTCCAGCTGTTCGATCTGGGTCCACTGGGTCCGCGGGACTGCGACGCGCTGGTCGACGTGCTGTGCCCGGACGCCACCATGGCGCAGCGTCTGACGGTCCGGTACCGCTGCGACGGCGTGCCGTTCTACATCGAGCATCTGGCCGGGATGTTGCGTGCCGAGAACCCGCACGCCGGCGTGCCCGAGGCGCTCTACGACCCGCTGTTCACCCAACTGAACACGCGATCCGCGGCGTTGCCAGTGCTGGAGGCGGCCGCCATCATCGGCCGCAGCGGCGACATCCCGCTGCTGGGTGCCGTTCTCGACCCTGCCACCGCGCTGCCGCAGCACCTCGACGACGTCGTCGGGGAGCTGTTCGAGGCCCGGGTGCTCGAACCCAGCGGGACCGACGGCTGGCGGTTCCGGCACGAACTCTTCCGGGACGTCGCGGCCGAGATATCGCCGCCCAGCCGACGCCGGGACCTGCACGCCCGCACCGCCGAGGCCCTTGTGGCCGCGCGTGGCGCCCAGCCCGACTGGCGGGTGGTGGCCGAGCATTACGCCCAGGCCGAGCGGCCCACCGACGCCGTCGCCGGCTACCGGAAGGCCGCCGACGCGGCGCGCCGGCGCGGCGCCCTGCTCGAGGCGGTCGGCTGCCTGACCGACGCGCTGACCCAGCTCGGTGCGTGCGCGGCGTCCCGGGAGCGCGACCTGGACGAGATCGCGATCCGGCTGGCGCGCGGATTCCTGGTGGCCGCCACCGTGAGTGCGACCACCGGTGAGGGTCCGGCCGACCTCGAGCGCTGCCTGCAGCTGGCCACCGCCGGCGGCTACGACGAGCAGTTGCTCACCACGCTGATCACGATGCTGGGCTACTACATGCCGCGGGCCGAGCTGCGGTCGGCGCGGGATCTGCTCGAATCGCTGCCCGCCCGGATCGGTGCGGCGGACCGGCGCTGGACCCACCCGGTTCTGACCTCGTCGCTGGGCACGGTGTGGTGGCTGGAGGGCCGGTTCGACGCCGCCGAGGAATGCCTGCGTGACGCGGTCGCACGGTGCGCCGACGCCGATCCCGGCACGATGGACGCCGGCTGGATGGTGACCACGGACCCCATTGCCGTCGCGCACACCTACCTCGCGCTGACGCACGTGCTGCGGGCCGACGTCGCCGGCGCGCGGGCGGCGATCAGCGAGGCGGAGCGCCGCTGCGCAGAGCTGACGTTCCCCCGCAGCGCCACCAACCGGGCCCACACGTATTTCAAGGAGATCTGGGTCTGCCTGGAAGGGGGCCGACTCGAGGAGGCCGCCGATCTCGCTTCGGCGATGCACCGGTGCGCCGAGGACGCCGGCATCGACATGTGGAAGATGGTGGCCGGCACCCAGCACATCACGGTCCGGGGGCTGACCGCGCTGGCGGCGGGAGCCGACGCGGACACGCTGCGCCGGCGCGCCGACCGGCTGAGCGCCGTGGTCGACGCCGCCCGCGGTCTCCAGCTGCACATCTACCTGACCTATCACGACGGGGTGATCGCGCGGCTCCTGCTGGCCGCCGGCCTGCCCGCACTGGCGCGGGAACGGATCGACATGTCGCTGCGGCTGGCCGAGGAGTCCGGCATGCGATTCGAGGACGCCGAACTGTTGCGACTGCGGGCGCACACGCTGGATCAGCCCGGTGAGCGGCTGCAGGCACTGGACATCGCGCGGGGACGCGCCCGCGAACAGGGGGCCACATTGTTCGAATTGCGTTGTCTGCTGGACCATGTCGACTTCAGCGGGAAGCCCGATAAGGATGTCCGTGCGGCGCTGGCCGATTTGGTGGCCGGCCTGCCGGCCGACCCGGCCCTGCCGGAATGGGCTCGCGCGCAACGGATCCTGCGGTGAGCACGGTCCTGGTGCTCGGCGGCGGGGTCGGTGGCCTGACCGCCGCGCACGAACTGGCCGAGCGCGGTTTCGACGTCACCGTGGTCGAGTGGCGGCCGGACTTCGGCGGCAAGGCGCGATCGATGGACGTGCCCGATTCGGCGGCCGGCCGACGGCTGCCACTGCCCGGAGAGCACGGATTCCGCTTCTTCCCCGGCTTCTACCGGCACCTGCCCGACACCATGGCCCGCATCCCGCTCGGCGGTGGCCACGTCGTGGACCATCTGGTGCCGACGTCACGAATCCTGTTGGCGCAGGAGGGCGGTCGGCCCGAACTGATCGCCATCGCCGAGCGCCCCGCCACCGGGACCGACTTCGTCGCCGCGCTGCGATTCCTGCGCGACTTCGCCGCCAGCGTCACGGTTCCCACCGCGGAGTTCGCCGCGTTCGCCGCCGGCCTGATGAAGCTGTTGTGCGCGTGCGACGAACGCCGCTACCAGGAGTACGACCTGCAGAGCTGGTGGGAGTTCAGCGGGGCCGAACAGCGCTCGGCGGCGTTCCAGAAGTTCCTCGCCAACGGTCTGACGCGCACGCTGGTGGCCGCCCGCGCCCGCGAGATGTCGGCGCGCACCGGCGGGCTGATCCTGTGCCAGCTCGCGCTCGACCTGGTCCGCGCCGACGGCCGGATGTCCCGGGTGCTCGACGGGCCCACCAGCGACCGCTGGATCACGCCGTGGCTGGCGCACCTGCGCGGACTGGGGGTGGTGCTCCGGGGTGGCTGCGAGGTGGCCGGCATCGGCTGCGACGGGCACCGGGTCACCGGCGTGACGATCAACACCGACGGGGGCACCGAGACCCTGGTCGCCGACCACTACGTGGCCGCGCTGCCGGTGGAGCGGCTGCGCCCACTGCTGTCCCCGGCGTTGCACACCGCCGATCCACGGTTGGCGGCGTTGTCCCGGCTGGTGACGCGCTGGATGAACGGCATCATGTTCTACCTGAAACAGGATGTGCCGATGCAGCACGGTCATTCGCTGTTCATCGACTCCGCGTGGGCGCTGACGTCCATCTCGCAGGCGCAGTTCTGGCGGTCGGCGGGGTTCGAGTTCGGCGGGCGCGGCGACGGCGCGGTCAACGGCATTCTCTCGGTGGACATCTCGGACTGGACGTCCCCCGGCAGCAACCACAAGGTCGCAATGGCGTGCACCGCCGAGGAGATCAAGGCCGAGGTGTGGCGGCAACTGGTCGACGCCGTCGGCGCGACCGTCCTGGACGAGGCGAACGTACACAGCTGGTTCCTGGACCCGGCGATCCGGCCGCCGAACCCGACCGAGGCCACCAACCTCGAGCCGCTGCTGATCAACACCGCCGGTTCGTGGGCCGACCGGCCCGATGCGGTCACCCGGATCCCCAACCTGTTCCTGGCCGCCGACTTCGTCCGGACCTACACCGATCTGGCCACCATGGAGGGCGCCAACGAGGCGGCCCGGCGGGCCGTCAACGGCATCCTGGCGGCCACCGGTTCGGATGCCACGCCGTGCGACGTCTGGCCGTTGAACGAGCCGAAGGCGCTGGCCCCGTTCCGCGCCCTGGACCGGATCCGGTGGCGGCTGGGCCGCCCGCAGGGGGATCCGCCGATGCAACTGGATCCGGATGGCGAACCTCGGCCGGCGGACCCGATCGCCCGCCTGCTGTTCAAGGTCGGCGACGCGCTGGGCTGACCCGGCGACGGAACGCCGGCCGGACGTCGGCGGGGTGATCGGCGATGCGGTCGAGCGCCCGCAGGTTCTTCGCGACGTCGGAACTCTCACCATGGCCGAGCAGCCACACCAGCAGCGGCACCAGCGTCCACGGCTTCTTGGGCGGGTTCAGGTACCAGTAGCCCAGCGCGGCGGTCCATGAGGTGTGGTCGACGTGCAGCTTGCGCACCTGATCCGGGTTCATGGCCAGATCGACGGCGAACAGCCAGGCGCCCTTGCGGAATCTGTCGAGCACGTTGCCGATCACGTACTTCTCCGGCGTGATCAGGGTGAACCACCGGAATCCCGGGGACAGCCGTTCGAAGGTCTGCACCATGGCCGGCACCTGCGTCTGCACGACGTCGGTGATGGCGTCGAAGTCGTGCTTCAGGTCGTCCATCGGGACAACCGGCACGGCGGCGGCCGCGACCCCGAGGTCGAAGCAGATGTGCGCGTTCAGGCCGGCCAGCATCTGCTGCAGCATGGTGGACCTGGCGTCGTGCCCGACGAGGGAAACCGCCCAGGCCAGGTTGAGCTCGCCGGCGTCGGCGGGATGGAAGTAGGCGTTCAGCGCGTCGAAGTAGCGTTGCGCGAACACCACGTCGAACTCCTCCATCCGCTCGGGGTTCTCGAACAGGCGCAGCCGGATCGCCTCCCGGATCGCCAGGGTGGAGCGCTTGTAGAGCACCGCGAAATATCCGATGGTGCTGCCGGTGTCGATCGACCAGGCGATGATGCGGTCCAGATTGTCGATCACGTCGTCGATGCTGCGGGCCTGCTCGAGGAGCGCGAGCCGGGGTGTCGCGGTTATCGTCGTCATGCTCCCCAGCGTGACGCAATGGGTGTCGGTCGGCGTGCGTATTCCACTACCCGAGTCCTGTTCACATCGGCGACGCCGGTTGCGCACATTCTGGAAACATGGGCGGGTGAGACTGACCCGTCCGCACACCGGCAGGAGAAGTCAGTGACCGATGTCGTAAGCCCGACGCCCGGAGATTCCCTCAACGGCACCTCGCTCCCCCAGGCCGCTCCGACCGGTCAGACCCGGTCCGGGATGACCTCCGAGTCGATCAGGGCGGCCGTGTCCGATCACCTGCTCTACTCGATCGCCCGCCCGTCGGTGGCGCTGACCCCCGACCACTACTACCGGGCGCTGTCCCTGGCGGTGCGCGACCGGATGCAGAAGCGCTGGATGGCCACCACGCAGGACTGGCTGGACCTGTCCAACAAGGTCACCTGCTACCTGTCGGCCGAGTTCCTGATGGGCCCACAGCTGGGCAACAACCTGCTCAACCTCGGTATCGAGAGCGAGGCGCGCGCGGCCCTGGCGGATCTGGGTCAGGACCTCGATGAGGTGCTTGCCTGCGAGGTCGAGCCCGGTCTGGGCAACGGCGGCCTGGGCCGGCTGGCGGCCTGCTACCTGGATTCGTTGGCCACCCTGGAGCGGCCGTCGATCGGCTATGGGATCCGCTACGAATTCGGCATCTTCCGGCAGGAGATCGCCGACGGCTGGCAGGTCGAGCAGACCGACAACTGGCTGGCGCACGGCAACCCGTGGGAGATCGAGAAGCCGGATGCCAGCTACACGGTCAACTGGGGCGGGCACACCGAGGAGTACGAGGACGTCGCCGGCAAGTTCCGGGTGCGCTGGGTGCCGCATCGGGTCCTGATGGGCACGTCGTACGACACCCCGATCCAGGGTTACGGCGTGAACACCTGCAACACGCTGACGTTGTGGAGCGCCCGGGCGGTCGAGTCGTTCGCGCTCGAGGCGTTCAACACCGGCGACTACTACAAGGCCGTCGACGAAGAGGTGGTCTCCGAGACCGTCTCCAAGGTGCTCTACCCCAACGACGAACCCGAGGCGGGCAAGCGGCTGCGGCTGCTGCAGCAGTACTTCTTCGTGACCTGCTCACTGCAGGACATCATCAACATCCACACCCAGCGGGTCGGGTTGCCGCTGAGCGCGCTGCCGGACAAGTGGGCCATCCAGCTCAACGACACCCACCCGTCGATCGCGGTCGCCGAGCTGATGCGACTGCTCATCGACGAGTACCAGTTCACCTGGGACGACGCCTGGGACATCACGGTCCGGACGTTCGGCTACACCAACCACACGCTGCTGCCCGAAGCGCTCGAGACCTGGCCGCTGCGGATCTTTGGGGAGGCGCTGCCGCGGCACCTCGAACTGATCTATGAGATCAACGACCGCTTCCTCGAGGAGGTCCGGGCGAAGTTCCCGGGCGACGAGGATCGGGTGACCCGGATGTCGCTGATCGGCGAGGACGGTGGCAAGTGTGTCCGGATGGCGCATCTGGCCACCGTCGGCAGCCACTACGTCAACGGCGTGGCCGCGCTGCACTCCGAACTGCTCAAGGAGTCGGTGTTGCGCGACTTCTACGAGATGTGGCCGGAGCGGTTCGGCAACGTGACCAACGGGGTGACTCCGCGACGCTTCCTGGCCCTGTCCAATCCGGGCCTGCGCGCCCTGTGCGACGAGACCATCGGTGACGGCTGGCTGACCGACCTGCAGCAGCTGCGCGGCCTCGAGGCCTACGCCGACGATCCCGCCTTCCGCAAGCGGTGGCGAGAGGTCAAGCGCGCCAACAAGTCCCGGCTGGCCGAGTACGTGCACGGCGTCACCGGGATCGAGCTGGACCCCAGCTGGATGTTCGACGTCCAGGTCAAGCGGATCCACGAGTACAAGCGTCAGCACCTGATGGCGCTCGGCATCGTGACCCAGTATCTGCGGTTGCGGGAGAACCCGGGTCTGTCGATCGCACCCCGGGCCTACATCTTCGGCGGCAAGGCCGCCCCCGGCTACTTCATGGCCAAGCGGATCATCAAGCTCATCACCGCCATCGGCGCGACGGTCAACAACGATCCGATCGCCAACCGGTACATGAAGGTGGTGTTCCTGCCCAACTTCAACGTCAAGACCGCGCACCTGGTGTACCCGGCGGCCAACCTCTCCGAACAGATCTCGACGGCCGGTAAGGAGGCCTCCGGCACCGGGAACATGAAGTTCATGATCAACGGCGCGCTGACCATCGGCACGCTCGACGGCGCCAACGTCGAGATCCGGGAGGAGGCCGGACCGGAGAACTTCTTCCTGTTCGGGCTCACCGAGGATCAGGTCCAGACGGTCAAGGGCGACGGCTACCGGCCGATGGCCTACATCGAGCGCGATGCCGAACTGGCCGCGGTGCTCGAGCTGATCGCGAGCGGCCGGTTCACCCACGGCGACAGCGAGGTCCTGCGGCCCGTGGTGGACAACCTGATCCACGACGACCCGTTCCTGGTGCTGGCCGACTACCGCTCGTACGTCGACTGCCAGGATCACGTCAGCCGGGTGTGGAACGACCGCGACAAGTGGAGCCACATGTCGATCCTGAACTCGGCGCGCAGCGGGAAGTTCTCGTCGGACCGTGCGATCGCGGAGTACTGCGACGACATCTGGAAGGTCCCGCCGATGTCGGTGGATCTGTAGGGCTCACACACCGCGCTCGGCGGCCAGCCGGCCGCTGTCGACGGCCGCGACCAGCAGGGCGTGGTCGGCCTCGGTCTGATCGGCGTAGCGCCGCGCGAACACACACAGGGCGTCGTCCACGCGTTCGGAGCCACCCATGTATCCGGCGATCATCGAGGCGCCGCTGGTGCGGGCGTGCCCCTTGGCGAGCAGCTGGCCGACCACCCCGGCGTAGTCGATCAGCGCGGCCGCGTCCATCGCGTCCAGCGGGATGGTGCCCTTCATGTTCCGGAACTGGCGGACGTAGAACTGCCGGCCCTGCACCGTGGTCCAGCCCAGGAGCGGGTCGCTGACGGTCTGCAGCGCCTGCTGGTATTCGACGACGCGCTGCCCCTGGTGAGCGTGCCAGGCCGATTCGCCGTGCACGTAGCGCGCCAGCACCGAGCGCCGGGCCTGCTTGAGTTGCAGGAAGACGACGTCCTCGGCCGAGGACCCTTCCAGCAGGGCGACGTACGCGCGCAGCCCGACGCTGCCGACCCCGACCACCTTCTGCGCGACGTCGAGCAGGGTGTAGCCACCGAGCACCCGGCGCCAGTGGGTGGACAGCGTCGTCAGATAGTCGTCGAGCGCCTCGGCCAGTGCCTCGGCCTCGTCGTCGGGCAGGCGGGTGATCAGCGGCGGCTCTTCGATGATCCGGCGTTGGCCGTCGACCTCCTCGGTGAACCGGGGCAGCGCGCGGTCACTGGTGCGGCTGCGGGCCCGCGCCGCCGAGCGCTCCACTTCCTGTTGCAGCGGCCCGGCGGTCTGGCCGGCGAGCCGGTCCACGTCGAGGCGGGTGAACGAGCGGCCGAACAGTGGTTCGTCGGCCAGCCGGCGCAATTCCTGGCGGTAGGCGGCGACGCACGATCGCACCGCCACCGCCAGCTGTTCCTCGGACGCGCCGTTCTGCCGGCCCGCGACCCAGATGCTGGCGACCAGCCGACGCAGGTCCCATTCCCAGCCGCCGGGGTGCGCCTCGTCGAAATCGTTCAGGTCGATCACCAGGTCGCGTTCCGGGGAGGCGTAGAACCCGAAGTTGCCCAGGTGCGCGTCCCCGCACACCACGGGCGTGATGCCGGTCGACGGCAGCCGCGCCACGTCCTCGGCCATCACCACCGCGGTGCCGCGCAGAAAACCGTAGGGGGAAGCCACCATTCGGCCCACCCGGATCGGCAGGAGTTGTTCCAGCCGGCCCTCGTGGTTCTCCTCGATCAGCCCGATCGGGTCCGGCCGACCCGCCGGCGGGGTCCAGTCCGCCAGGGTCCGGCGCGGCACCCGATGCCGCAGCTTGCGGCCCAGCGCGTAGCGCTCGGCACGGCTGATGGGCCGCTGGCGCAACGAGTGGTAGGGGCTGCTCTCGGCCTCCGCGAGGACGGTGTGCTGCCCGTTCGGGGTCGGCATCGATCAATCGTGGCACGGGCGCTGGGAAGCCAGACCCTCTTTGGTGCCTCGAGCGATCTCTACCCCAGGGCTGCGGTTACATCGGGCGACCCGAAATTTCGCAACCTTGATGTCGATGTCGGCCAGTTACCCCTCATGGCAACCCAGGCGTCGATATCGACGAGATACCCATCATGGCGACCTCGAGGTCGATCTGGGCACGCATTGGGACCGTCGGTCGCAACACCACGGCAGCCCTGATGTCGGTCTCGACGACTTCTCCATCGCGGGTAGCCGTGGTGTCGATCTCGTCGAAATCGACCACGAGGCCGTGCTAATCCACAGTCGTAGTCCAATCCACAGCCGCGACGCAGATCTCGCTCGAGCTCCCAGAAGGTGTCCCTGCCCAGCCGCAAGTTCCCGGACATGGGATACCGCAGCGAACCATTCATCGGGAGCGAAGCGATCGCCAACCTCGACCTCACCCGCGGTGAGCTGCGCTGGAACCACCGAGCCTTACTGCCCGATGTCTACCTGCACAAGGACGCTCCGCGCGACCTCAGGGCCCGGACCAGGGCCGCCTGGCTGTGGACCGGACGCAAGGGCATCATCGCCGGGCAGGCCGCCGCAGCGATCCACACCAGGGGCCCGCTGGACGACGACACCCCCGTCGAGTTGATCGCCAGGGCACGCCGGCCCCAATGCGGGGTCATCATCCGCACCGAACGCATCGACGCCGACGAGATTGCCGCATGGCATCACATGCTGATCACCTCACCCGAGCGCACCGCGCTGGACCTTGCGCGGTTCTTGCCGCGAGAGTTGGCGATCCAACACCTCGACCGACTGGCTGCGAAGACCGCTGTCACCGAGGACGACCTCTATCGGCTCGCCGATCGTTACCGGGGCGCTCGCGGAATCGACACCGCCAGACAGGTGATGTATCTGATGGACGCGGGCGCGGCCAACCCCGAGGAGAGCACGCTGCGACTGGCGTTGCACGAGGCCGGACTACCGCGGCCGGAAACCGACATCAATGTCGGCGTGTGGCCGGACAGTGCTCGAATATCGTTGGGCTGGAGGCGTTTCAAGGTCGGAATTCACGTCGAGAGCGATCCGCCGCCAACCGACCGAACGCTGATCAATCTCGCTGCCGCAGCGGCCGAGCGCCGGGCGATCCACGGCTGGCTGATCCTGACCGCCACACCGCAACGCGACGTCGGCCAGCTGATCAGCTCGGTGCGCCAGGCACTCAGGCAGGCACGAGCTCGAACACCGGGATGACGCGATCGGTCAGCTTCTCGTACTCACCGAAGCCGGGTGCCCGCTCGACGATCGTGCGATACAGCGGATCGCGTTCGGCGCGGGGCAGTTCACGGGCGGTGACGGCGCGCGGGGGGTCGGCGCCGATCTCCACCGACGCCGCCGGCTGCGCGCGAATGTTGAACACCCACGCGGGATCCCGGTCGCGTCCGGCCGACGAGCCGACGACGTAGATGTGGCCGTCGATGTCGAAGTACGCCACCGGAGTGGTCCGCTGCGCGCCGCTGCGGGCGCCCGTCGACGTCAGCAGTAGCAGCGGGAAGCCCTCGAACTGGCCGCCGACCTTTCCGCCGTTGCGCCGGAACTCGTCGATATTGGACTGATTGAACTGTCGTTCCTCATCGTCGACCATGGTCGCCATCCTGGCACGTTTCGCCCCGTGCAACCGCGGATCTCTGTGAGGATGGGGCCATGCTGCTTCGCCTCCTGTGTGTGTTCGCTGCGGTCGGGGCCCTGGTGAGCGCACCCGCGCCAGTGGCGGTCGCCGATCCCTGCCCGGACGTCGACCTGGTGTTCGCCCGCGGCACCGCCGAGCCGCCCGGCCTGGGCCGGGTGGGCGACGCCCTGGCCAACGCGCTGGAACCGATGCTGGGCGGCCGCAGCCTCGGCAGGTACGCGGTGAACTATCCGGCCAGCTACAACTTCCTGACCACCGGTCAGGGCGCCGACGATGCCCGCGGCCACATCGCCTGGATGGCCGACAACTGCCCGGGCACCCGCATCGTGCTGGGCGGCTTCTCCCAGGGCGCGTCGGTGGTGTCGATGCTGGCGGGAGTGCCGCCGGTCGGCCAGCGGATCGGCAGCATCGGTTCGGCACCCGCGCTGGATCCCGCGCTGGCCGGTCGCGTGTCGGCCGTCGCCGTCTTCGGCAACCCGGGCAACCGGTTCGGCAGCGCCCTGTCGTCGACCGGGCAGTTCGCCGGCCGCACGATCGACCTGTGCAGCTCGGGCGACCCGATCTGCGGGGCGGGCCGGGATCGCTCCGCGCACAGCAACTACGAGCTACCGCCCTACCCCGGCCAGGCGGCGTCGTTCATCGCGGGCCGGGTCTGAACGCGTGACCGCGGTGGACCGATTCTTCGAGATTTCCGCGCGCGGATCGACGGTCGCCACCGAAATCCGCGGCGGCGTCGTGACATTCATCGCGATGGCCTACATCATCGTGCTGAATCCGATCATCCTGTCCGGAGCCGCCGACGTCGTCGGTCACAAGCTCGGCTTCACGCAGGTCTCGGCGGTGACAGCGTTGGCCGCCGGTGTCATGACCATCCTGTTCGGCGTCGTCGCACGCCTGCCGTTCGCGTTCGCCGCCGGGCTGGGCATCAACTCGTTCCTGGCCAGCTCCGTGGTGGGCTCACTCACCTGGCCCGAGGCGATGGGCCTGGTGGTCATCAACGGCCTGATCATCGTCGCGCTGGCGATCAGCGGTCTGCGCAAACTGATCTTCGACGCCGTCCCGATGCCGCTGAAACTGGCCATCACGGCCGGCATCGGGTTGTTCATCCTGTTCATCGGTCTCATCGACGCCGGGTTCGTCGGCTCCACCGGGCTGCCGTCCCCGCCGCTGGGGCTGGGCGCCAAGGGCGCCGGCTCCATCACGACCATCCCGACGCTGATCTTCGTACTCACCCTGTTGGTCACCGGCATCCTGGTGGCGCGAAAAGTGCGGGGCGGCATCCTGATCGGGCTGATCGCGGGCACCGTGGTGGCCGTCGTGGTGGAGGCCGTCTGGCATCTCGGCTCGGCCGTCGACAAGCCCGGCGGGTGGAGTCTGTCGGTCCCGACGCTCAGCGGTTCTCCGTTCGCCGTGCCCGACCTCTCGCTGGTGGGCGAGTTCAGCCTGGCCAGTTTCGGCCGGATCGGCATCCTGGCCGGCGTCATGCTGGTGTTCACGCTGGTGTTCACCAACTTCTTCGACGCCATGGGCACCTTCACCGGTCTGTCCCGGCAGGCCGGGCTGTCCGATGAGCACGGCAACTTCCCGCGACTGCAGTCGGCGCTGGTGGTCGAGGGCGCCGGCGCCGTGGTGGGCGGCGCGGTGTCCGCATCGTCGAACACGGTGTTCATCGAATCGGGCACCGGCATCGGGGAGGGCGCCCGCACCGGCCTGGCCAGCCTGGTGACCGGCGGCCTGTTCCTGGCGGCGATGTTCCTGACGCCGTTGGCGGCCATCGTGCCGTCGGAGGTGGCGGCCGCCGCGCTCGTGGTGGTCGGCGCACTCATGGCATCGGTGTTGCGCGACATCGACTTCGACGATTTCGGCGTGACGCTGCCGGTCGTGCTGACCGTCGCGGTGATGCCGCTGTCGTACTCGATCGCCAACGGCATCGGCGTGGGTTTCATCGCCTGGGTGGTGTTGCGGTCGGCCTCGGGGCGGGCCCGGGAGATCAGTCCCCTGCTGTGGGTGGTGACCGTGGGCTTCCTGCTCTACTTCGCCCGCGGCTGGATCGACGCGCTGGTGATCGATTCAAAGGTAGGAATGTGACAATGCACTGGTTCGCGAACAGCCCGCTGCTCACCCTGTTCTTCTGTGTCGGCGTCGGCAGCCTCTTCGGTCGAATCCGGTTCGGCCCCATCTCGTTCGGCCCGGCCGGGGCACTGTTCGCGGCGCTGGCGCTCTCGGCCATCGAACCGGATGTGGCGCTGCCTCCCCTCGTCACGTCACTGTCGCTGTGCGTGTTCTGCTACATGGTCGGCATCGCCGCGGGCCCGGCGTTCTTGTCGGCGCTGCGCACCGGCTGGCAGCCCGTGATCGTGTCGCTGATCGCGGTGTCGGCGATGGCCGGCGCGGCACTGGGCGTCGGGAAGGGCTTCGGGTTCGACACCGGAACCATCGCCGGTGCGTTCTCCGGTGCCGGCACCGCCACCGCGGCACTGGGTGCCGTGCAGCAGCAGCTCGCCGGCGGCGGGGACATCCCGCCCGAGCCGGCCATCGGCTACGCCGTCGCGTACCCGATCACCGTGCTGCTGACCATCGTCGCGTGTTCGTATCTGATCAGCGCCGGCAAGCGCAAACCGACCGCGGAGGATCGCGAGAAGCTGGCACCCATCGTGGTGCGCACCCTCGAACTCGTCGGAGACCCGGGCTGCACGGTGCACGAGTTCGAGGCCCGGCACCAGGCCGTGGTCTCGCGGCTCACCCGCGGGCACCGGACCGTCGTCGCGCACGAGGCCGAACCGCTGGCCGCCGGGGATCTGTTGACCATCACGGCCCGCGAGGACGTCGTGGCGAACCTGGTCGGGCAGCTGGGCCGGGCGGCCACCGAAGAGCCGTGGCTGGACCGCAGCGAGATCGACTTCCGCCGCGTGACGCTGTCGAATTCGGGCTACGTCGGCCGCGAGCTGCGGGACCTGCGGATGGAGGAGCGGTTCGACGCGGTGGTCAGCCGGGTGCGCCGCGGCGACATCGACATCATGGCCACCCCGGACCTGGTGCTGCAGAGCGGCGATCGGCTGCGGGTGACCGCACCCCGCGAACGGCTGGCCGAGATCTCCACGGCGCTGGGCGATTCCGAACGCACCGCCGGCGACATCAACGCGATCGGTCTGGGACTGGGGCTGGCCATCGGGCTGCTGCTGGCGTTCGTCAAGATCCCGTTGCCCGGCGGCGGCGTGCTGGTGCTCGGCACGGCCACCGCCCCACTGATCGCGGGCGTCGTCCTGGGCGCCATCGGGCGTACCGGGCCGATCATCTGGACCCTGCCCGGCAATGTCGCCAACACACTGAATCAGTTCTCGCTGTTGATCTTCCTGGTGGCGGTCGGCACCGGTGCGGGGTCGGGCCTGATCAGCGCGCTGTCCACCAACGGCCTGCAACTGGTGGTGCTCGGGTTCGCGATCTCGGCGGCACACGCGCTGATCTGTGTCATCGGATTGCGCTCGGTCCTGCGCTACGGCACCGCCCGCGCCCTGGGCGGGCTCACCGGCTCCCAGCTCAACCCGGCGCCGTACGCCTACGCGATGACCAAGATGCCCGACCAGCGCGTCGCGGTCGGTTACGCCGTGCTGTTCCCGGTGTCGATGATCCTCAAGGTGTTCCTGGCCCAGTTGATGGTCGTCTATTTCTGAGCGGGCCAGAGTTACGCTGCAACGGTGACCGACCTGGCGTGGCAGACCGCACCGCGGCCATCCATCTGGGCCAAGATCGACGATGCACTGCTCCGCTCGGATCATCGCGGCGTGGTGTTCGTCGGGGCCGCCGGGGTCGGCAAGACGGCGTTCGCCCGCGCGGTGGCCAGCCGGCAGGCCCGCAACGATCGCAAGGCCGAGGTGCGCTGGGTGGCGGCCACCGCGTCGGCCGCCCACATCCCGTTCGGTGCGTTCAGCCATCTGCTGGACATCGCGCCGGGCGCCGATTCGGCCGCCCTGCTGCATTCGGCGCGGGCGGCGCTGTGCGACGGGGTCGACGAACGCCGGCTGTTGATCGCCGTCGACGATGCCCAGCACCTCGATCCCCTATCGTCGATGCTGTTGCACCAGTTGACCTTTCAATCGCAGGCCCGTTTGGTCCTAACAGTGCGCGACCACACCCCCTCCCCCGACGCGATCACCGCGCTGTGGGAGGAGAACCTGTTGGCCCGCATCGACGTGGCCCCGCTGGAGGGCGCCGAGACCACGACGCTGATCGAGTCGGTGCTCGGTGGTCCGCTCGAAACCAGCAGTGGTGAGCAGCTTTTCGCGATCAGCGGTGGAAACCCGCTGTTCTTGCGGCATCTGGTCGACGCGGCCGTCGGCTCCGGTGCGCTGCGCGCCAGCCGCGGGGTCTGGCAGCTGCGCGGCGCCACAACGTTGCCGCCGCACCTGACGACGCTGATCAACCAGCGGCTGGAGAAGCTGTCGCCGGACGCCACGTCGGTGATGCAGTACCTGGCTGTCGACGAGCCGCTGGCACTCGCCGACCTGACGGCGCTCACCAGCGCGTCGGCCGTCGAGGCCGCCGAGGCGGCGGGGACCGCGGCGATCACCCGGCGTGGCAGCGTCGACGTGGTGTCGCCGGCGCATCCGATCTACACCGAATGCATCCGGGCGGATCTGGGCGTACTGACCCGGCGGCGGCTCTGCGCCGATCTGGTGGGGCAGCTGGCCGCCGGCGATCCGAGTCACGTGAGCGACCGGCTGCGGCTGGCGGCGCTGTCGCTGGACACCGACACCCCGCTGGCACCCGGCGCGCTGATCGAGGCCGCGTGGGAGGCCATGCGGCTGGGCGATCTGCGCCTGGGCGAGGTGCTCGCCCGCGGCGCGCTCGAGGGGGCCGGCCAGGACTCGCTGTATGCCCGTCTGCCGCTGGCACATTCGCTGGCCTGGCAGGGCCGCGGCACCGAGGCCGACGAGGTGCTGACGGCCGTCGACCCCGGCACCCTGTCGACGGACGACCTGGTGGCCTGGGCGCTCCCCAAGACGGCCAATCAGTTCTGGATGCGCGGCGACTCCGCGGCGGCCCGCACGGTGCTCGCGGAGGTCCGGGCCCGGGTGGGTGAGCATGCCGCCGCCGGCGCACTGGATGCGCTGGCAGCGACGTTCGCCCTCAACGCCGGCGAACTCACCGACGCCCGTGCGACGGCCGGGGACATTCTGGCCCGCCCGGGCGCCGGCGATCTGGCGGTGGCGTGGGCGGCGGCGACGGCCACGCTCGCGGCCGCCCGCGCCGGTGATCTCGAACCCGTGGCGGATCTGGCCGCCCGCGGGCTGGATACCGCACATCCGGGACTGCTGCGGTTCACCATCGGGCTGGGCCAGCTCACCGCGGCCCGGCTGGATTGCGACGTGGCCCGCGCAGAGGCCCTGGCACGGCGCTACCTCGAATTCGCCGGGATGCAGCAGCCCGGCCGCGCCATCTCGGATGTCCTGCTGGCCGAGGCCCTGATGGCCCGCGGCAGTCTCGCCCAGGCCGGTGCGCTGCTGTTCCAGAGCGCCGCCGGGCTCGCCGACACCGGCTACTCCTGGGGTCCGCTGGCCCAGCTGTTGCTGGTCCGCACGCTGGGCCAGCGGGGCGACTACGCGCAGGCCCAACTCGAGTTGGCCCGCGCCGAGGAATCCCACGGTTTGCGGTCGCGGATCTACACCCCGGAGCTGGAACTGGCCCGGGCCTGGACGCTGGCCGCCGGCCGGGAGATGCCCGGCGCCATCGAGGCCGCCCGCCGTGCAGTCGCCACGGCCCGCGAATCCGGCCAGCACGGCGTCGCACTGCTGGCCGTGCATGATGCTCTTCGGTTGGGCGACAAGCAGATCGGCGAGGAGGCCGACGCGGTGTGCGGCGGGGTGGCCGGGGAGCTGGCGCCCCTGGTGCTTCGGTACGCCCGTCACCTGGCGGCCCGGCGGGCCGCGGGTCTCGACGAGGTGGCCGCCGAGTTCGCCGGGCACGGCCAGCTACTGGCCGCCGCCGATGCCGCGGCCCAGGCCGCGGTGCTGCACGCCGGTGCGGGCCGGCACAACCCCGAGATGGCCTCGCGCGCCAACGCGGCGCGCTGGTCGGAAGCCTGCGCCAACCCGTCGAACCCGGCGCTCGAGCGCGCACTGACGCCGGTGCCGCTGACGGGCCGCGAACGCGGCATCGCCGTTCTGGTGGCAGAAGGGTTGAGCAACAAGGCGATCGCCGACCGGCTGGAGGTGTCGGTCCG
>Ga0116193_1000582_pt1 | contig 33977 bp, 27 predicted proteins | sample AD_UKC115_MetaG_FD_89892 | JGI IMG/M metagenome (GOLD analysis project Ga0116193, IMG submission 89892) | Active sludge microbial communities of municipal wastewater-treating anaerobic digesters from Hong Kong - AD_UKC115_MetaG | ecosystem: Engineered > Bioreactor > Anaerobic > Digestate... | reverse complement strand
CTAGGCTCGTCTGGTCAGTAATCCGCTCGATGGCAGAGCGACGAACGCCCAGATCTTTCCCATCAAACGCCATCTTAGCAAGAAGGGTTTGGTCGGTAATCCTTTCCACTGCCGCGCGGCGAACGGCTCTATCTGTGGTATTGACAGCGATTTCAGCCAGAAGCGACTGATCACTGATTCTATCTACGGCGGCACGGCGGACATTCGAATCCTTTGCCTCAATAGCAATCCTGCTCAGTTTGTCTTGGTCGGAAGTGCGCTGCACGGTTTTCAGGCTTGGTCCACAGCCGGTTAGACTACACAGAATCAGGCACAAAATCGCCGTACTAGACCACACAAGACTGACTCGTTTATTTTCATCCCAAACTTCGCTTGTTTTCGTGAACATGCCCTGCACTCCTCCATAACATAAATTAAAATTATTATATTATGAACTAAATAGAATAAAAGTATACCAAAAATATTATGTTTTGTCAATGTAAGTTTACATGATTTTTATCTTTAATTCGTATTAATTGTTTTTTTATAAGATATAATTATTTTTATTAAATACAGTTTATTTTATAGAAAAATAAAAAGGGGGAGAAATTTCTTGCATTATTAAAATAAGAAAACTCGTGCAGTTCATAACAAACTGCACGAGTGAAAGTATTATGAAGGGATAGTAGTCTTTATCAAGAGGCTCCTGCAATAACTGAAACCATATTCGCTAAATTTGATACTACAGGTGGTGTTCCTGGAATATTATCGTCTGTTAAATTAGTGTCAGCAATATAACGGATAAATTCTACATGTCCATCCATGTATAGGACATTGCAACCGCCGGGAATATGATTGAACAAATCTGCTGCTACACCACCAGCGGAGAAGGTGTCCAACATAATCCAGATAGAACTTTGTGCTTTACTACTTGCACCAGGATTATTTATATCCGTAATCATGAAGCGTTCAATACCTTCTCGTAAGCGGTAAATGGTATTACTTCCGCCATTCCCATAGCCAGCAAACGCTTGTGGGAGTTCAGCATCTTTATCCATGATTCTCATTAGTGCAGTTGGGTCTGTACCACCAACATAATTACCTACCTCAGTGTCGTTGTCTTCATATAATCCCTCCAGAGCACCTGCTATCTGAATGGGAAGTAGAGTGCTTTGGTCAAAACTACCACCTCCTAATAAACTCATCAACACGCCAACAATCATAAAACTACTTGCAGGGGCAGATGCCTTTACATTATCAAACACCCAGCCGAAATAAGCGTAACTTTCATCAATATAATCTGAAAGTTCAATCAAATTTCCATTATGCTCTTCAAGTCTTGTTCGCATTCTACCCGCATCTGGGTCAGATGGACAAATAATGATGTAGGGGTCAGTCAAATACTCAGGATAAAGACAACTTACCTGCGGACCCGCTGCTATGGACTCAGGACCTTCGTTATTGAATGGATTGTAAGTTTGCAGTGGAGGGTATCTTTCTCCTTTGGATTCACCTGAATACATTTTATAGACCAGTCCCCACTGCTTCAAGTTGTTCTGGCAACTGGAACGACGCGCTGCTTCACGAGCACGTGCTAATGCTGGCAATAATATTGCCGCAAGGATACCAATAATGGCTATGACAACTAGCAGTTCAATTAAAGTAAAACCTTGCTTTTTCATAAAAATACTCCTTAAATTAAAATTAAAACATTAATAAATAGAAACACTACTTCATTTTTTTATCTTTTAACTCACCTCCTTTCATTAAATATCAAAATTATTATAATTTATTAACTCAACACACCTATAAGTATAACAAAAATACTTGTTCTTGTCAATATAATTTGAGTATTATTATCAAATATAGATATTATTTTATAAAAATGAGGGAAGGAGATGAATCCCTTTTTATGGTTATTCAATAAAATACTCTCATTTATTTGAGGTTGAAAAAAAGGGGGAATAACAATTATAATTATGCTGTTTTGATAGAAAAAAAGCACTCAAAGGAGTTTAATATGGCATTGACTTTTACAAAAGGTAATTTTTCATCAGAAACAAATTCAGGTGTGAGCCTTGTTGATTTTTGGGCAGAGTGGTGTGGACCCTGTCGAATGATGGCTCCTATTATTGATGAATTGTCGAGGGAATTTGAAGGCAAAGCAAAAATTGGGAAAGTAAATGTTGATGAAGAAATAGAATTGGCAGAGCAGTTTGGGGTTTCCAGTATTCCTACTCTTGTGATTATGAAAGATGGTGAAGAAGTGAAAAGGTTTGTAGGCGTAACACAGAAAGCAGTTATTGTCTCTGCTTTGAATTCTTTTCTTTGATAATTTCCATTTATATTTCTATTAACAAAGGCACTTTTTAATTCTATATAAATTAAATAGAGTAAGTGTAAACATATTAATAGTAGGAGTGGTGTAATGAATCCGAAGTCAGTTGCAGTTGTAGGTGCTACCGGTTTGGTCGGTAGAAAGATGATAGAAACTTTAGAGAATAGGAATTTCCCTATTAAATCATTAAAATTCCTTGCCTCTGAGCGTTCACGAGGTAGAAAGTTGCCCTATAAAGGGGAGGAAATTCTGGTTGAGGTTCTGGATGAGAATTCTTTTAAGGGAATCGAGATAGCCCTTTTCAGTGCAGGTGGTAGCACAAGTAAAAAATTTGCACCGATTGCTGCAAAAGATGGTTGTGTCGTAGTTGATAATTCAAGTGCGTGGCGGATGGACCCGGAAGTGCCATTGGTTGTTCCCGAAGTCAATGCACAGGAAATAAAGAAGCACAAAGGAATAATTGCAAATCCGAATTGTTCTACTATTCAAATGGTAGTTGCCTTAAAGCCAATTCATGATGCAGCAAAGATAAAGAGGGTTGTGGTCTCTACTTATCAGGCAGTTTCTGGTGCGGGACAAAAGGCTGTTCAAGAGTTATTAGACCAGATGCGTGCTTATGTTGAAGGTAAACCAATAGAAGTTAAAGTTTTCCCTTATCAGATATTGTTTAATTGTATCCCTCAAATTCCACAGAACGACGCTTTTAATGAGAATGGATATACGACTGAAGAAATGAAGATGGTGAATGAGACAAAGAAAATCATGGGAGACCAGAGTATTCAGGTTACTGCAACTACCGTGCGTGTTCCTGTGATTATCAGTCATAGTGAATCTGTGAATGTGCAGACAGAGAAAAAACTTACCGTTGCGGAAGTCAGGAATTTGTTAGCAAAAGCACCCGGTGTAGTTTTAATGGACGACACAGAAAAGCAATTATATCCGCTTGCAACAATGGCAGCAGGTCGTTGGGAAACCTTTGTCGGAAGGATTCGTGAGGACATTTCTCACCCCAGTGCACTTGACCTCTGGATAGTTGCAGACAATTTACTCAAAGGTGCTGCCTATAACGCCGTCCAGATTGCCGAGTATTTGTAATTGTGACTAATTATTTCTGATAATTTTGGTAAAGAATATTTTTTCAATAGATGATATATAATATTATACAATTTAGGGGCGTATAGAGATACTCTATTTTTGATATAGGCATACGGACACCAATTTAAGAATGTATAGGGTTGTTTAGAAAGTTATTGTATCTTATATATAGATAAAAATATTAGGTGCTCTTAATACCAATTTTATTGCTGTGTTAAATTATTGCAATAATTTTAAGATATATTTTTATATTATAACTGGTGTTACTGCAAAAAGCCTTATAGCACAAAAAGGAAAAAACTTGAACAAAAAATCAATAGATATATTTGTTGGCATGTAACTGTTCTTCGCTGTTTTTTTGTTTATTTTTGACATAGGCAATATTTGATAAAAAGACTTAAATTGACTTTTTGTAATAATGCCAACAGTGTTTTTATATATGTATCGTAAAACAAAAAAATTGGCACTGTTCTATCTATATTCTTATCTCTATATTTTTCTCGGTCTCAGCACACTTATATTTGTTTTCCTCTCTTGATATATACTCTTGCACGCACTCCCCATAGAGGTCGTATATTTCTGCTCCAGTTATCTTTACATTGCAAAATTCACCTATCTGTAATGGCTGTTGTGAATGTATCCAGATAATGCCGTCTACTTCAGGTGCCTCTGCATAAGACCTGCCTATCCAAAGTTTTTTTTCTATATCATAATCTTCTACAAGGGCTTTATATTCCTTTCCAATACGGCTTTTATTAAATTCATACGATATTTCTGCCTGTGTTTCCATAAGGATATGATACCGTCGTTCCGCAATCAGTCTGCCTACTTTACGTGGCAAATTCATTGCGGCGGTATCTTCTTCCGGCGAGAAAATGAATGCACCTAATCGTTCAAATCTAATTTGCTCTACTGTTTCCAAGAGTTGCTGGAAAGCCCTATAAGATTCACCCGGAAAAGCCAGTATGACCGTTGTCCGAAGCACCATGTCAGGGGTAGCACTGCGAATGCGTCGTGTAAGGTCCATTATATCTATGTTATATCGTGGTCTATTCATTAATTTTAACAACTTTTTGTCTACATGCTGAATAGGCATATCTAAATAATGCACTATTTTTGGTTCTGTGGCGACAACCTGCAAAAACTTGTTTGTTATACCCGCAGGCAAACTATACAAACAGCGAATCCAGAAATCCCCTTTCAACCGGGCAAGTTCCTTTATCAATTCAGGTAACCCATAACCCTTTTTCAAATCGCGACCATAACAAGTAATGTCCTGAGCAATTAAATTAAGTTCTTTCACTCCGTTATTTAATAGATATTCACCCTCCTGTAATATGATATCCATTGGAAGAGAACGATAGGGACCTTTAATTTTTGGAATAGCACAGAACGAGCACCTATGATTACAGCCATCTGCAATTTTCAAGAAAGAATAGGAACGAGGTGTGATAATCTTTCTACGCATGTATCGCTCAAGATTAACGATAGGTTTTCGTGAACAGTAAAACTTGTCTTTGCGTGGAGTTTCTTCCTCCTGCACATATCGTATCAATGTTTCCAACTGACCCACACCTACAAGCCCATCAATCTCCGGAAACTTCTTCCATACTTCATTCGGATATCGTTGAACCAGGCAACCAAAAACATAGAACTTTCGGGGATTAGCCCTTGTCCTCTTACTTTCTGCTATTTCAGCAATAGCATCAATGGACTGCTTCTTGGCGTCCAGTATAAAGCCACAGGTATTCAATATAATTACATCAAACTCTTCATCAGGATTAAAATATTCTAATGCGACGACCTCATACCCTAAATCTTCTAATGAGCCTGCCACATACTCATTATCTACTGTGTTTTTATCACACCCCAGAGTAAGAATGCCCACTCTTTTTATCTTCTTTTCTGATGTCATAATTTTTATTCTGCCTAAAATTTTGTGAGATACACTTTTATTGACAAATTCTGATTTATTTTTTTAAATCTTATATTAACATGAAACATTCTGTTAATTTACAAAATTACTTAAAAACATATAGAGTTGTCATTATCTCAAATGTGCCTTTGTTATTCTCAACATATCCTTTATATGGTATATATGGATTAGTGGACAGATTTTGTCGCTTCTACTAATGGTTTTATATATTGTATAAAGTATTTTTCCCATTTAGGATTATTGATGTGCTCGTTCAGGTATCGAACAAATGCAGAGCCAACTATAACGCCATCTGACACAGAGGCAACAAATGAAGCATGTTCAGGTTTTGAAATGCCAAAACCTACGAGCACGGGCAAGTCTGTATATTTTTTAATTTTAGCCACATTTTGGGATAGGTCTGTTGCAATGTTGTTCTTTTCACCAGTGACTCCTAAACGGGATACATAGTAAACGAAGCCAGAACATTTTTGAACAATGTTTTTAATCCGTTTTTCCGGGCTATTCGGTGCAATTAGAAACACAGTGGATAGATTGTTTTTTTGTGCCTCTTCTTTGTATGTATCGGCTTCTTCTATGGGTAAATCCACACAGAGAATTCCATCTACACCTGCTCGAGCCGCTTTCTGTAAAAATGCAGGAATACCCTGAACAAGAATAGGATTGAAGTAGGAAAACAGAAGAATAGGTAATTCCGTTTTCTTCCTTACATTAGAAATCCATTCTAAAACTTTTGGTGGAGTGGTCCCTTGTTGTAATGCGTGTGAAGAGGCTGCTTGAATAACTGGACCATCACCAACCGGGTCTGAAAAGGGCAAGCCAACTTCAACAATGTCAACTCCTGCTTCATCTAAAGTAAGAATAATATTTTCAAAATACTGTGGTGAAGGATGTCCAGCCGTAATAAATGCTACAAAAGCCTTCTCATTCCTTTTTTTTAAGTCATTAAATCTATTTTCAATTCTGTTCATGTTTATTTGTCCAATTTGATAAATTTCAAAACTTGTTCCACATCTTTATCACCACGACCCGAAAGGTTGACTAAAATTATCTGGTCAGACTTCTGCTGTGGTGCTTCTTTTATGACATACGCAAGGGCATGAGCACTTTCCAATGCAGGGAGAATCCCCTCTAATCTTGCACATAATTGAAAGGCTTCCAATACCTCGTTATCCATTGCGTAGGTATACTCTACTCTATCAATAGAATGTAGCCAGGCATGTTCCGGACCTACGCTGGCATAGTCCAATCCTGCGGATATGCTATGGGTGCTGCCAATTTGACCGAACTCGTCTTGTAATACATAACTCTGTGCACCATGAAGCATTCCAAAAGTCCCACCAGCAAACCGTGCTGCGTGCATACCGGGAACCAATCCCTTTCCACCTGCTTCAACGCCGACCATCTTAATATCTTTATCATTCAGAAATTCATAGAACAATCCAATTGAATTACTACCTCCGCCTACACATGCAACCAGCATATTCGGCAACCTTCCAGCCTGTTGTAAAATTTGTTGTTTTGCTTCAATGCCAATAATTTTTTGGAACTCACGACACATCCAGGGGAAAGGATGTGGACCATGAACCGTTCCTAAAACATAATGGGTATCCTTTACATTAAGGGACCAATCGCGTAAGGCTTCGTTAATAGCATCTTTTAATGTTTTGCTGCCTGAATCTACACCTATAACTTTTGCACCCAAAAGTTGCATACGAAACACATTTAGCCGTTGCCGTTCAATGTCCTCTGTCCCCATATAGATACAGCATTCCAGACCTAATAAAGCGGCAGCAGTTGCCGTTGCGACGCCATGTTGCCCTGCACCTGTTTCCGCAATTACCCGCGTTTTGCCCATTCGCTTCGTCAATAAGCATTGCCCTAAGGCATTATTAATCTTGTGTGCGCCAGTATGAGCCAGGTCCTCACGCTTAAGGTAGATTTGTGCACCGCCTAAATGTTCAGTCATTCGTTGTGCAAAATACAGAGGGGTAGGTCTACCAATATAGTTCTGTGCATAATATTGAAAAGTCTTTTGGAATTCGGTATCTGCCCATGCAGAACGAAAGGCTTGCTCCAACTCTTCAAGGGCTGTGAAAAGAGTCTCTGGCACAAAACGACCGCCAAATTCCCCAAATCTGCCTTTATCATTGGGATAAGGCGTTTTTTGCTCTGTAAATGAATTCTCTGACAAGGTTTTCATCCTTCTTTCCCGGATATTGTTCTACCCCTGTGGACACATCAACCGCATAGGGCTGAACTGTTTTAATGGCTTCTATAACATTATCTATATTTAACCCACCTGCAAGAATAATTGGTTTTCCTGTTTCAACTGCTTCTCTGGCTTTATCCCAGTTGCAAACAGAGCCTGTGCCGCCGTGTGCTTGTTCCATTTTCACATCAAGCAGATATCCACGCACTTTATACGCAAGTAATTGTTGAAGTGAAAATTTTTCATCAACTCCAAAAACCTTTATAATAGACTGACCTACAGGTATATCTTCAGGTGACTCTTCACCGCACATCTGGATATAGTCGAAGTAAGTTAGATATTGCACCCACTTTCCCATAGGTTCATTTACAACGACTGCGACAGTTGTTACAAAAGGAGGTATTACCTCTAATATCTCTATGGCTTCTTCAAAGGGGACATAACGATTGCGGACTTTTGCCTCTGGAGCCAGAACGATACCAATAGCATCTGCTCCATATTCGCAGACCATTATGGCATCTTCTTTATTTGTTATTCCACAAATTTTAACCTTCATTAAATTAGTGCACCTTTCCCTAAAAGCCATGGGATAAACTGTTCTGGGTTTCGGCTATGTAGAACCGATTCACCAATTAAAAATGCTTGAACACCTAATTCGTAAAATCTTTGTATAGTTTGAGGCTGGCTAATCCCACTTTCACTAACTACAATATAATCGTCAGGAACAATTTTTTTCAACCGAATTGTAGTTTCCATATCAACGATAAGGTTATCCAAATCCCGATTGTTAATCCCTATAACTTTTGCATTTGCGTTTATAGCCTGTTCAACTTCTTTCTCATTATGAACCTCTACCAACGGCTCTATTCCTAATTCACGGCATAAATTTATATAATCCTTTAATTGTTCTTTTGAGAGGATTCGCACAATAAGTAAAAGAGAATCTGCATTGGAAACACGCGATTCATAAATCTGATACTCATCAATAACAAATTCCTTTCGTAAACAGGGAATAGATACAGATTCATGAACCTGTTGTAAATCTTCTAAACTGCCGTGAAAGAATCGAGTATCAGTTAAAACAGAAATAGCAGAGGCTCCTGCTTTTTCATATCGTTGTGCCAACTCTGACGGCTTCAAATCTTCCCAGATAGGTCCACGCGAAGGTGAGTGCCGTTTTATCTCTGTAATAATAGAAGGTTCTCTTGGCATTAAAGCATAAATAAAATCCCGAGTCGGTGTCGAGTACTTTATTTCTTCCAAAAGCAAGGAAATTGGTTTCCTCTGCTTTGCTTGTTCCACCTCCATTATTTTGGCTTCAACAATTTTATCCAATATCATTAAAAAATCCCCTTTTGCATAAGAAATATACAAAGTATGATTATATCCCATATTATAGTTAAAAGGCATATTTGAAGGCTTATCTGTTATTACTTTGCTTATAAAAATTTATTTTTAAAGAACAGATTAATCATTATAGTTGCTCAAAAGACTATGAAATTGATAAACTTATTTTCAAGAAACAATGACAGGGATTAATATTTTTTGGAAAGGGCTATATTGAACAAGAAAGATAAAAATATAGACCAATACTCTCCTGAATTTGAGCAGGAGGTTTTGAAATATATTGACCTGATTTTTGGTGTTGCTTTTCAACTTACTCGGAATCGTGAAGATGCAGAAGATTTGACGCAAAATACACTGGTTAAGGTATTTCGATTCTATAAGCAGTTTGAAAAAGGCACTAATTTAAAGGCATGGCTGCTTACTATTCTCCGCAATACCTTTATTAATGACTACCGTAAAAAGTCTAAAGAACCGACAAAGGTAGAATTAATTGGGAATGAGCCTGCAAAGAGTTCTGCGCCAGATAGCAAAGTTCCCGGAATTATAGTGAAACCTCAGGAGTATGAAAATCTGCTTGAACTTTTAGATGAGCCTGTTCGGAAAGCAATTGATTCATTGCCTCCCGAATTTAAAGAAGCGATAATTATGTATGATTTGCAGGATTACTCTTATAAGGAGATTTCAGAAATAAAGAATTGCCCGATTGGGACTGTCATGTCTCGCATTTTCCGTGGAAGAAAATTGCTCAGAGAATTTCTTGAAAAAGATAAGAACACTGATAATGCTGTTCCGCCTCTGTCCAAGAAGGTAAAGAAAGGACAGCATTCTATCATTTAGTTCGGTTTAATTTAATTTACTTTGAGAATTTCTGTTTATCCTCGTCTGCCATAAGCCAATTTCCAGCCATTGTTATATTCGCAACCGACTAGAGCATCTGCTTGAGGATTATTTGTCACCTTTTCAGTCACAGGGTCCCAGTGCACTTCTGCCTGAGTTCGATAGGCAAGGTTTCCCAGATGTGCAACCGTGGAAACGAAATGTGCCAATTCAATATTTTCTACTGGTTGTTCATGGCTTTTTACACAATCGAGGAAATTACGGACATGCGGAGGGCGTGGGTCTTTTCCGGGTTCACCTACAAGTTTTTCCAGATTTTTCTTTTTTGGTTCAGGAATAACTTCCCAACCGCCATCATCTATGACCAATGTCCCTTCAGAGCCACAGAAAAGCATGCCATGTGGTTTGCCATTAGGTCCAATTCCGCCTAACATTTGTTGTTCGAAAACAAGGTTATAAGAAGGGAATTCATACAAAGCGACTTGAGTATCTGGGGTTTCTGAATTATCATCTGCAATAAATTTACCGCCCATAGAACTAACTCGTTTGGGCATATCCATACCCATTCCCCACAGGCAAATGTTAAGTAAATGCACTCCCCAATCTGTCATCAGTCCACCTGCATAATCCCAGAACCAGCGGAAGTTGAAATGGAAACGATTTTTATTAAATGGCCGTTTTGGAGCCGGTCCCAGCCACATATCATAGTCAACCCCAGCGGGAGGGTCGCTATCTGGCGGATTTCCAATACCTCCAACCCAATCTAAATATGCCCAGGCACGCACTAATCTTATCTTACCTAGTTTACCTGATTTTACAAAATCTATCGCCTCCTTATAATGCGTGCCACTACGCCAATGTGTTCCCATTTGTATAATACGGTTATTCTTCTTTGCACATTCCAGAATGGCTCTACCCTCATCAATTGATTTGCCTAATGGCTTTTCACAATACACATCCTTACCTGCTTCACAGGCATAAATCGTGGGTAACGCATGCCAATGGTCAGGGGTTGCGACCAAAACAATATCCACATCCTTCCGTTCAACTACCTTGCGAAAATCCTTTTCTGTCTCAGGTTTATGTCCTCTCTGTGCTTCTACTAATTTTATGGTCTCTGCTAACATAGCATCGTCAACATCGCAGATAACACCACAATCTACCTCCGGATTCAGAAAAAATGTGGAAAGGTCAACTTTGCCAATACCACCACACCCTATCAACGCAAGATTTATTTTTTCATTTGGCGATACAGTCTTAGCTTCTTCTTTGGCTTTTTCTGTCTGCTGTGCAAACAGAGTATTCTGGATGAGGCTGGCACCAATGCCTGTTGAAATAATTGTATTTCTCATAAACTCTCTACGGTTTTGTCTTTTCATAACTTGACATTCCTTTTAATTTGAATTATCTATTACCTAAGCAAACATTATATATTTTATACTATTCTTATGCTATTATACTATTTTCCTTAATTAATCACATCTAAAATTGGTAAACTAATTAAAAAACTTGTCAAAAACGATATGTATTTTTCAATAATCAAAAATGTTATTAAAAACTTACAATGGCGATATAAATATTATGGCTTCAAATCTATGTGGACCGCTGCAAAAACTTACTTTCTAAATACAATTCGTAAATTTCAAAATCGTTTTTTTCCTACTCGTGTTGAATGCCCGTGTTGTGGTTGGAAAGGCTATGGATTTCGGTATCTGGATTGTGGCTGGTTTATCGTTCCGCAGGTGGAATGTCCTGTATGTAGAGCCCATGAGCGACATCGCTTTTTTACACTTTACCTTAAACGCACACCACCACAGTTCTTAAAGGAAGGACAGGAAAGAAAAAAAATTCTTCATTTTGCTCCTGAACATCATTTCCGAAAAATTTTGGAGTCAAGTGGAAATCTATATCTTTTCTCAACTGACTATAACCCTGCGGCATTACTTTCAATAGCCCCACCTCGATTTATTGCGGATATTCACAATCTACCCATAAAGGATAGCGAATTTGAAGGGATTGTATGCCTGCATGTTTTGGAACATGTAGTTGATGACCGAAGAGCCTTAGATGAACTTCTACGGATTTTATCGGCAGATGGAGAACTGCTTCTTATGGTTCCTTTTATGATGGACCAGAAGGAAACTATTGAATATGGAGTGCCAAGACCTGATATATTTGACCATATTCGGGGCTATTCTCCTCTAGATTTCAAAGAGAGACTACAAAAATTTGATTTTGAAGAAATCAAACCTGAAAAGATTTTATCGCATGAGGAAATTAATAGATACAAAATCCCTGATAGTCAGATATTATATGTCTGCCATAGAAAACGGACAAAAGGGTAAGGTCCAAAAATTAACAGAGTGAAAGTAGTTTTTTCCGTTGAACAATTCCAGAGGGGGATTTTGGGAGTTCGCTTAAAATTACAATTTCAATCTTTTCAGATTGACCATTTACTTGAGATTTCAAATGATTCATTAACTCCGCCGAGGTTGCTTTTGCATTATCTCTTAATACTACAAAAGCCTTTGCTTCTTTTTCTTTGCTTGGTTTTGGAACAGCAATAGCACATACTTCTATTACATCAGGATGAGTTAGAAGTGCTTTTTCTAATAAACTATAATCCATATTAAAACTTCCTTATATCTACAATTACATATAGATTGTTCTAAATACAATAATAATGTTAAATTTAATTGTTAAGGATTAACTTATATATTTCAAGGAGTATTATATAATATTTGTGAAAGAATTTTCAATTAAAAAACATTATCAATTAATTTATTGAATTTATTACTGGTTTGTAGCGGGTTTTACAGGTATTAAAAAATAAAAAACTTTTTTATAATGATTTTTGATTTAGTAGAAGTTGTAGCATGTTTGCAGGCGACCTTTTCTTGAGCCATAGGCATTGAATAGTTAATGTAAATCTAACCGTTTTTTTTGAGTGGATATCTGCATTACGGATTTGACTTTCCAGATATAATGCATTTTCTTCTTGAATATGAGGTGTATTAATTATAAATCCGAAAATATTCTGGAAAGTTTTTATAATAAACTTATAAATTAGGAATTCTCAAACGATTATGAGAGAGTGAATCTACAATACAAATTATACTGACAATATTATTTAATGCTATTCAAACATCAGGGAAGTTTCGGTTCTCCATTATTAATAATCATTGCTACAACAAGGTAAGATGATGAGATTTTTATTGATTATTCTCAATTACAGAATCGTCCTCAATTTGTAAACTTCCTGAACCTGAATTTTTTGGTTTAATTTCTACGCCTGGAATAGGACTGATTGCGCCGATTTCTAAAAGTGCTTCGTATACATCGCGGCTTACTCGTTCACCGCTTGTAACAATATACACGGAGCCGTTGACCATAACTGCGAACTGGCGAATAATTCTATTCCCTCGTGGGACATCGGTCCCTTTCAACATCATCTCGCGCTCAATTAAAAATGTTTCACCTTCTGGTGTAGATTGAGACTTCTTTATTTCTTGATTTCTCAGTAATTGTGTAAGCCAAGAAGGCCGTTTCTTCCGAAACAGCATAAGACAATTTCTCCTTATTTTTCTTTATATTATACACCAAAGAATTTATACATTCATTTTTGATTTTGGTTCAGGGCAGACCTTGAGGAAGAGAATTGCTCTGAAGTCGTGCGTTTACTGCATCCAGAGCACTTTGTGCCAACTCTTTTAAGTTGCCCTCTATTTCTTTATCAACAATGGATTTTAGAGTATCAATGTCTTCTTGATTTTTGCCATAGCGCCCTATTTGAGTAATGGCTTCTCTTCGAACAGTGGGCGTTATCTGCTCATCTTTTGCCGCTTCACGGAAAAGGTGTAGAAAGTTCCGAACCTCAATGGGAGGTATAGACAATATAATATGTTCTCGTTTCTCAGGGCTTTCTCTTGATGATTCCCAGAGTTTGCCAATTTGTTGAATGCCTTCTGGTTCTCCTCGTTTTGCCAAAGCAGTTAATACTTCAAATTGAACACGAGGCTCCGAGTCGTTAATCATCTTTTTCAAATGAGCAGTTACCTCCGGAGTTTGAATAAGGCTTAAAAGGGCTAACGCACATACTCTTGTATTAACTTCTTTGTCAGGTTCCGTTAAAGGACGCAGTCTATCTAACCAATTTTCTTTTACATAAGGCGTTAAAGACATTACTGCGAGATATTTTCCTAATGGCTTTTCTTGTGGATTTGCAAGAGCATTGAAAATCTTATTTATTCCTTCCTCTCCATAAATAGAAATCATCTGAGAAGAGATTGTTAATGCAGTCTGAAAGTCAATATTTTCTTTCTGAAGCGTTGTCTGTGTATACCATGCCTGATATAAATCATTTAGTGAAGGATTCGCTGTCTCAGAAGGCTGTTCCTTTTTAGGAGTGCAAGAAAAAGTTAAACAGAAAGAAACAATAATTAACAAGGAAAATAATCTGGAGAAAATCAATCTATTTCCTCCACTATTTAATTCCCTAAAAATATACATATTTGTTTTATCTTACCTCATGCTTGTGTTCGATTTAATGAAGTTATTATACAACTATCTCATTATTTCTTTCTACACTGTATAGGCGAAAAAATGCCAAATATTTGTCATTTTGTCAATTAATTTTATTTATTTATCAACACATTAATATTAATTGTCTATTACCTATTTTTAAGTAATTTTAATTTAAAGACTTATACAACCCGTTAAGAATATCTTTTATTGGTATAAATATTGCTTAAATTAAACCAAATTGAATCAACCTTATTATAAAAGGAGTAAAGTCATGGATATACTCAGCATCACACCAAAAGAGACTTCCCCTTTTGAAAAAATTGGAATTTCTGACCATCCTGTTTTATTAAGGATTTTAATGGAGACATTCCGGGAAGATTATGGAAAAGATACCTCGCAAGTTCATCCTTTACACAGGGCAGTTCATTTGGGTATTAGAGAAGCTGTTCAGAGTTTAATAAGATTTGGAGCAGACCCAAAAGAAAAGAATAGTCTTGGAGAAATCCCTCTTCATGTGGCTGTTCGTATGAATCGAGTGAATATAGTAGGAATATTATTATCAATATCAAATATCAATGAGACAAATTATTATGGTTTAACACCGCTTCACTGGGCATGTCTTTTTGGTTACACACCTATTGTCGAATTATTACTTCTTAATGGTGCTAGTCCCTATATTCATGCAAGTGAGGTGGACAATCTTACACCCAAAGATATTGCTGTATTAATGGACTATAAAGAAATAGTTTCTCTTATAGAAAAATTGAATCCTATTTCTTAGTATCTGCTTTCAGTCTATAGAAAATAGAAAAAATAATCTCTTTGAAATGAATTATTAGGTAGGGTTATTTTTTTCGGTAAATATGTGTGCTTCTACCAAGGATGGCACTTGCTGCTTCCATAATTGTTTCACTTAAAGAGGGGTGTGGGTGAATGGTCAAATCAAGGTCTTCTACGCTTGCACCCAGTTCCATAGCCAGTGTCGCTTCACCAATAAGTTCTCCAGCATTTACACCCACAATTCCAAAGCCGAGTATTTGCTGTGTCTCTGTGTGTGCAATTATTTTTGTTAGACCTTCACCACGGAATAATGTCGTTGCTCTACCTGAGGCAGACCAGGGAAATTTGGAAACTTGAATAGACATGTTCTTTGTCTTTGCTTCCCCTTCTGTGATGCCACACCATGCTATTTCTGGGTCTGTGAATACAACAGCAGGTATTACCTGAGGCTCAAAAGCCACATTTTTGCCTGAAATGACCTCTGCAGCTATTCGTCCTTCGTGAGTTGCTTTATGTGCCAGCATGGGACCGCCTGCAATATCCCCAATAGCAAAGATGGTTGGGTCGGTTGTCTGACGCTGTTCGTCTACACGGATGAATCCTTTTTCATCCACCAATACTTTTGTATTTTTTAAACCTAATCCACTACTATTGGGTTTCCTTCCTACACATACCAGCACCTTATCAAAGATTTGTCGTGGCTTCTTAATTTCAGGTCCTTCAATTTCAACAGAGATATTTTTCTTTTGTGGTTTTAATTGTTTAACTAAGGTTTTTAAGTGTATCTGGTAAAATTGTTTTTCTAAATGTTGTTCAAGAGGGCGGACCAAATCCCTGTCTACCCCAGGAAGCAAGCCATCCGTGACTTCTACTAATGTTACCTCTGAACCGAGGGTCGCATAAACAGAGCCCAATTCTAGTCCGATATAACCACCCCCAATCACGAGAAGGCGTTCCGGAATTTCTTCTACATTCACGGCTATATTAGAATTCATAATGTCAGGTGAATCAATAGGCTGTCCAAATAAGGCGGGGCGTGAACCAGCAGCAATAATAGTGTATTGGGTTGTGATTCGTAATTCTTTACCATCAGGAAGAAACACTTCTAATGTGTTGGAATCTAAAAAACTTGCTCTACCTTGAATATAGTTGATATTCCTTAATTTACAAAGTTGTCCCAATCCACCTGTTAATTGTTCTACAACACCCTGCACATTTTTCCTAATCTCATCCATATTTAGTTCTGGCTTTTGAAAATACACACCCAATTTTTTTGCTTCCAATGCATTAGAGATGGTGTGAGAAATATGAAGTAGCGTTTTTGTGGGGATACAACCTCGATAAAGACAGGTCCCTCCGGGATTTTTTTCTACATCAATTAGGACTGTCTGTATACCCAAATCAGCACACATAAACGCTGCACCATAGCCGCCGGGTCCTGCACCGATAACTGCTACCTGTGTAGTTAAAGACTCTGACATATTTATTTCCTTATATTTCCTTTAATTTTTTTGTGGTTATTCTAAAAACATATTCCACGGATTTTCAAGGGTATTACAAATCCAGCGAGCAAACCGTGCCGCTTCAGCACCGTCTATGATACGATGGTCGTAAGACAAACTTAATGGGAGTATTAATTGAGGCACAAAGTTGCCATTTTGATAGGCTGGCTCAATACTTGAACGAGACATACCTAAAATGGCGACTTGCGGTGCATTTACAATTGGGGTAAAACCCGTTCCACCCAATCCACCTAAATTACTAACAGTAAAAGTTGCTCCTTGCATTTCTTCCAGAGCTAGTTTCCGTTGGCGGGCTTTTTCAGCAAGTTGAGGGAGTTCTATGGAGATTTCTTTAATGGATTTTTTATCTACATCACGAATGACAGGAACTAACAGCCCATAGTTTGTGTCTACGGCGACTCCGATATGGTAATATTTTTTAAAGACAATTTGTTCCTTTTCAAGGTCTATGCTTGAATTAAACTTCGGGAATCGTTTCAAGGCTTCCGCAACAATTTTTAAGGTGAATATAAGGACACTTAATCTACCGCCTGCTGTTTGTATTTTTTTTGACCATGCTTCGCGAAGTTGTTCTAATTGTGTTATATTGGCTTTATCAAAGTGAGTTACATGTGGAGCAGACCAACTTCGAGCCATTTGTTCTGCTGTCTTTTTGCGAATAGTGCTCATGGGTTCGATTTGCACAGAACCCCAGGAGTCCGATGACGAAGTGAGCCTTTCCTCTGTAATAGACTCCGCTGTCTTTACCAGCGTAGATGTTTCAGCGGCTATATTGCTCACACCTTCTAACTTACTCTTATGATATGCCAGAACATCTTCCGCAGAAATTTTGCCCGAGGGGTCAGAAACGGGAATTTCTTCCAGTGAAACACCCAACTCCCTTGCCAATCTGCGTACAGAGGGAGGTGCAAGAATAGGAAAATTGGATTTAGGTCGTGGAACGGATTGTATAGGAATGGTGGGTTGTCGGAGTGGAGCCGGTTTTCCAATTGTTGGAGAGACAGTAGCCTTCTCAGGAGAAGGAACAGGAGTGCTTTCGACGGAAACTGAAGCAGGTACAGAAGTCGTGGCTTCTTCCATGGTGAACACAAGAATTCCAGGTTTCACCTTTTGTCCTTCCTTCACATGAATTTCCAGGATACGGCCATCAAAGGCAGCAGGAATTTCAGCAACAGCTTTATCTGTCTCTATTTCCAGAACAGATACCCCTTTATGAACGGTATCTCCCACCTTTACCAAAATTTTTCCTATGGTCGCTTCGGTAACATTTTCACCTAACGAGGGTAATCTAAATTCTTTTGGCATATTTTATTCCTTATAATTTCCTATATTTTGAACTTAATTATATGTCCCGCGGACTTTTTTTCGTAGCAAGGATGTCAACATCACGCATATATTTTTTTACTATATCTGCAGATACTTTTCCTTTTTCTGCTAATGCGTAGAGGATTCCTAATGTAATATAGCGATTGTCTACCTCAAAATAATCGCGAAGCGCTTCACGAGTATCAGAGCGGCCAAATCCATCAGTCCCTAGTGTGATAAAACGACCGGGAATCCAATGGGCTATGCTATCAGGCAGAAACTTAACATAATCCGAGACGCTTACCGTTGCAATTGCTCCGTTATCCAGACATTCTGTTATATAGGGAACACGCTTTGCAGAGGTGGGATGAAGCATGTTCCAGCGTTCTACTTCCAGAGCGTTTTCATGTAACATCTTATAACTTGTCACACTCCATACATCTGCACAGATATTAAAATCCTGTTCTAAAACTGTCTGCGCTTTTAATGCTTCATTAAGTAGTGAACCACTCCCTAATAAATTTACCTTTAATTCTCCCTTATTAAGCGAGGAAGGATGGAAAAGATACATGCCCTTAATAATTCCTTCTCTAACCTTTTTCCCTTCCGGTATAGGCGGCATAGTATAGTTTTCATTGCCAACGGTAAGGTAATAGAAGACAGGTTCCTGTTTTTCATACATGCTTCGAATGCCTTCTTGAATAATAACGGCTATTTCATAAGCGTAAGCAGGGTCGTATGCTCGCACAGAAGGCACAGTCATAGCAAGAAGGTGGCTATTTCCGTCTTGGTGTTGTAATCCTTCACCTGCAAGGGTGGTTCTGCCTGCTGTTCCTCCAACGAGGAATCCGCGTGCTTGCATATCGCCCGCAGCCCATATCAAATCACCGATTCGCTGAAAACCGAACATAGAGTAATAGATAAAGAAAGGAATGGTATTAATCCCATGAGACATATAAGCCGTTCCAGCCGCAATGAATGAGCACATAGAGCCTGCTTCTGTAATACCTTCTTCAAGAATCTGTCCATCGGTTGCCTCTTTATAATATAAAACAGACTCAGAGTCAACAGGCTCATATTTTTGTCCCTGAGAGGAATAAATTCCCACCTGTCGGAACAAACCTTCCATGCCAAAGGTTCGTGCTTCATCGGGAACAATCGGAACAATGAGTTTGCCAAAACGCTCATGCTGTAATAATTTTCGCAGGATAGTAACAAAAGCCATGGTCGTAGATACAGGACGAGGTGTCCCTTTATAAAATTCTTCAAAAACCTCGTCCTCCGGTGCTTCTACCGGTGGTGCCAAAACTTCACGACGCGGTAAATATCCTCCTAATGCTTTCCTCCGTTCTTGTAAATATATCATAGCAGGATGGTCATTCGGCGGTTTGCAAAATGGGGCAAAAGCAACATCATCATCAGAAATGGGGATGCCAAACCTTGCCCGAAACTCTCGCAGTTCATCTTCATTCAATTTTTTCTGCTGGTGGGTTACATTTTTCCCTTCACCACTCTCACCCAATCCATACCCTTTTATGGTCTTTGCTAAAATAACCGTAGGGGCACCTTTTGTCTGCATGGCGTGATGGTAAGCAGCATAAACCTTTACAGGGTCATGTCCACCTCTCCGCAATTGGCGTAATTGAGAGTCGGTAACATTTTCTAAGTAAGGGGCAAGTCGGGGTTCGTGTTCAATCATTTTCTTGCGGATATAGTCGCCTGACGAGACAGAAAACTTTTGATATTCACCATCTACAATATCTCCCAGAGCATTGGCTAACAATCCCTGTTCATCTTGCTCAAACAAGGGGTCCCAATCACTGCCCCATAATACCTTGATAACATTCCAGCCTGCACCCCTAAATATTGCTTCCAATTCCTGTATAATCTTCCCATTACCACGCACAGGACCATCCAATCTCTGCAAGTTGCAATTAACAACAAAAATTAAATTATCCAGTTGTTCACGACTGGCTAAACCAATTGCACCTAAAGTCTCTGGCTCATCCGTTTCGCCATCTCCCAGAAATGCCCAGACATAGCCACCATTTTTAGGTTTCAATCCACGATTTTCAAGATACCGATTAAACCGTGCCTGATATATTGCCATAATAGGACCTAACCCCATAGAAACCGTAGGAAATTGCCAAAAATTAGGAAGTAATCTTGGATGTGGATAAGAAGGCAGTCCCCCTTCTTTACTCAGTTCCCTGCGAAAGTTTTTTAGGTCATTCCCAGTTAGACGACCTTCAAGATAGGCTCGTGCATATATCCCCGGTGAGGCATGACCTTGAAAGAAGATTAAATCGCCGCCATAATCTTCAGTCTTTCCATGGAAGAAATGGTTAAAACCCACCTCGTATAATGTAGCAGCAGAGGCATAAGTAGAAATATGTCCGCCAATACCGTCTGCCTCACGGTTTGCACGCACAACCATTGCCATTGCATTCCAGCGAATATATGACTTACAAATTCGTTCCAATTCTCGATTGCCAGGATATTCAGGTTGTTCTGGTACAGGTATAGTATTGACATAAGGAGTCGTAGCAGGACATGGTTTGCGAATACCTAATTGATATGAATAGTCCTGTAACCTTTGAATTAAATTTGATGTAGCCTGAGGACCATGTTCATCTAAATATGACCTTAAAGCATCTATCCACTCCTCATCAGGAAAAAAATTTTTATACACATCATCAGGCAACTCATTTGTGTTTTCAGGAGTAGTCATAATTTATCCCCTGCATATATTTTTATTGTTTATAATAATTAATTAAGACAACCTATTTTACATAATAAATTAACAACTGTTTTCAAAGTTTTATTTTCAATGCGAATATTTTTGATTATACTAATAATATAAAACTCCAAATGCAAATCTGCAAAAGTTTCTTTTATAAAATTATTTGGAAAGCACAAGCATTAATTTAGACTTGATTTAATTAGATAGTAATGATTTCCTGATATTTTTAGCGAATAGTAGTCATCAAAAATGTTAATATTCAAATTAGACGATTTACTTTGTAATAAACTTTTACAAGGACTCGTTGAATTTGAAACTTTTGAAAAGATAACTTAATCTGTATTAAAATGAGAAAAGTTTTGTTTTTTTAATTAATGAGGAGTTACAAAAATGTCGCAAAAAATGTTTCCGGGAAAACTTGCATATTTTGAAGGGAATTATGTGCCAATTGAAGACGCAAAAATTAGCATAATGACACATGGTTTTAACTATGGTACAGGCTTATTTGAAGGTATACGAGGTTATTATTCTGAGAAGGAAAATTCAATCCTTATTTTTAGATTGAAAGAACATATTGACCGATTGGTTCGGAATTGTAAAATCTTATATATGGAGGTATCTGAAACTCCGGAAGAGATAGAAAATATATGTATTGAACTTGTTAAAAAAAGTGGTTTCAGAGAAGGAGTATATATAAGACCTATTGTGTATAAAAGTGAATTGTCTCTAGGACCAATATTTAAAGGATTGGAAAGCAAGTTGTGTTGTTATGTAATTAAATTGGCAGATTACTGCGATACTGTTTCAGGTTTGGATGTTTGTGTATCTTCATGGAGACGACTCTCTGATAATGCTATACCCAGCCGTGTTAAATCTACGGGGAGTTATGCTAACCCAGCATTAGCGGCTTCAGAAGCCCAACAAGGAGGCTATAATGAAGCCATATTCCTCAATGAACAAGGAATGGTAGTCGAAGGTAGTGCTATGAATATTTTTTTGGTTCACCAGGGCGAATTGATTACACCACCTCGTTCTGCAAATATTCTTGTTGGAATTACAAGGAATACGGTTATTGAATTAACAAAAAATGAACTTGGTTTAGAAGTGGTTGAACGACCTGTTGCAAGAACGGAACTTTATATAGCAGATGAAATATTTTTCTGTGGTACTGGTGCTCAAATTGCACCTGTTCGCTCAGTAGACGGAAGAGTTATTGGAACTGGAAAACCCGGACCAATTACCAAAAGACTTCAAGAAATATATTTTGATGTTGTTCAGGGTAAGGATAAAAAATATAAACACTGGTGCACAGTAGTTCCTTGTGAGTAATAATCGCATAATAAAAATAACTTCAAAGATTCTAACTATTCCGTGGTTCTGGCTAAATTATATTTTACTCTTAATTATTATACTGCCTTTTCCATTGTTAGAAATTACTGTAAATGGGCAAAAAGTGCGTTCTGTCCCGCTCTGGGAATGTTATACAAGTGCAATTAAAGGAAAATTTACACCTCAATTATTTATTGTTTTTGCTATTCACTTATTATTAACTTTTATAATCTGCTTTGTAATTTGGGCTTTCATTTATAGAGCCGATACAAAAAAAGGTAATGATGAATAATGTCTAAATCATGCCAGAGAGAGGAACTGAAAATATTAATCTGTGAGATTGGTAGAAAGATGTACCGAAATCAATACATTTCTTCTACGGACGGAAATATTAGTGTGCGGATTGATGAGAATCTATTTTTATGTACCCCTAGTAATACATGTAAAGGAGATTTATCACCAGAGCAGATATTAGTAACGAATAATAATTGTGAAGTGTTAGAAGGGACAGGTTCAGTTTCTTCTGAATTTTTTACACATCTCTCTGCTTATGAAGAGCGGGCAGACATTGGGGCTGTTGTTCATGCACATCCTGTATATAGCACAGTATTGTCGTTGACCGGTATATCCCTATGCGAACCAACTCTACCTGAACTTGTCATGACATTAGGAGAAGTCCCTACCACTGAATATGCCACTCCGGGCAGCAAAGAAGGTGCAGCGATTATTAAACCATGGATAGCACAACATAATGCGCTTATTCTTAAATTGCATGGAGTTCTTACTGTTGGGAAGGATTTAAATCAGGCATATTCCTATATCGAAAGAGTTGAACATTCATCAAAAATTCTTTATTATGCCCATTTGTTTGGGAAACCTGCTACCCTTTCACAAGAACAATACTTAAAACTAATAGCAAAAGCAGACCTGCCTGGTAGTAAATAGCCTTTATTCCTCATTATACTTTCCATGAATAACCATGGGTCCATACCGCCAGAACCACCATGCATGTTCAAAGGTAGCCGTCATTCGTTTATAAGTTAGTACCTTTGCAGGTGAAAACACCTTGCTCCATATCTCTTTTTGCTCTCCACCTTTACATCCAGACAGATAAACAAACTTTAAATTTCTGTTGACCTCCATTTCTTGAACATCTTTAGGTTTTATAAACCCTTCTCTGGACAATATACCTTCCTCTGTCCCATGAGATGCGATAAGAACAATTTCTGCATTTTTTAACGATTCAGATAAACTCTCTTTGCCGACAACCCTTAATGCAACATTCCCCTTACCATAGACTTCTGACCCTGTTTTAATAATTGGAAAGAAGCCAATATTAAAAATCCATTGAGGTAAATAATCAAGATTATCATAAAGGACATATACTTTTGGTGCTTCTGTCTGCGGATATATCAAAATACAGGAATAAATATTTATGACAAATAAAAACAGAACAAAAAGCAAAAAAACAGTATCCACAAATTTTGAAATAAAGAATAGTGCCTTATGTTTTATCCAGAAGGAGACAAATGGCAAAGGTTTCGCTGATTTTAGAGTGGCACAACCGAAACCAAATAATAGAAACACAAGCCAGCATAAAAATAATTTTCTCGAAATGCTTAAAAACCAGAGTTCAACTTCCCAATTTTGATAAAAATCGGGGAAACGCACCACAACAAGTGTTAATAAAAATACACATACACTCAGGATTAGCATAATTAGAATTAGCCAGAACCAAAGGACAAGCGACTGCTTAATATGAAACTTTATAAAATCTTCTTTTATCCTTTTCTGAAAGAGCCATATAAAAGGTGCTAATCCAAAATAGGAAACAATTAAAATCAAGAATTTATATACTTGTGATATCATAAGGATATATTACTTCTATAATTTTATTTAATTAAATGCAATCGCTCTATTAAGTTTATTTTTAAATAATAATATCATATACATAGATTACCTTACTTTTGAAGAAGATTAGAAAACCATTCAATATGAGCGGTAAATATATAGAAAGGCAAATACCATACACTTATTTTGGATAATTCAATAGTCGTGATATTGAAATGATAAGTATAAAGACCAAATCACTACTTATTTCTCTAAACATCCAAAAAAAATAGAACACTGCTTAAATATTGGGAAATTTTTTTGATTGCCTTGTTATTCTTCTTGCTTGACTGATTCGGAAGGTTCTTCCTTTTCCAGAATGATGAGAAAGTCGTTATAACTTTTTCCATGATTTGGTGTTATGGAAATAACTTCCCAACCTGATTCTAATAATTTGTCTAACTCACTTTTTCCACGACCATTTGATTCAATGATAAGAGATGTTTGCATGATTTTTCTCCTCCACCTTGTTTTTTAATTTTGTAGTTTATTAAATCTCCAAAACAATAATATCGAATAATTACATTGTATAACAAATTAGTATAAAAGTAAGTGAATTGATTGAAAGTAATTTTATGCTAGGACACAACTTAAAATTACTATGCTAATTTGTCAATTGAAAATTACCTCTCTTGTTATTCTTGTTATTTAGAGTAGAGTTAAATCTTTTTATAGTAATAAATACTGACCTGCAGTTCTTTCATACTCTTTACTGGTTTTTAAATTGCTGTCCATTTAATAAGACATATAGTCTGGTTAGGAAAACTGTCATAATTGGATGTTCTTAAAACTTTTATATTGATAGAGGTCTTTTAACTGTATCTTCTTTATCTATAACTAAAATTACAATTCTCTTTTTAATTTTTATTAGCCAGGAGTATTATTATAAGGAATTAGGTTTGGATTGTTGTTGAAGAATGTTTTTATGAAGTTTTTTTAATGAGTCTAAAGATATTGAGTCACCGAGTGGTTTGATAGATGATTGGGTATAGAGTTCTTCCAAATGTTTTTTATGTTCTGCACTGATTTGGGCGTAAGTAATAAGTGAGTTTATGACATCTAATTGTTCTAAATGTTGATAGTTTAGTCTTTTTGCAGGTTTGTTATTGTTTAATAAAACAGGATTTTCTATTTCACCGTTATATCGTTTGAGAAGGTGCTCAAGTTTAGTAGTTGTTAAATTATCCAGAGATAGAGGACTTGTTTGGTAATATTCTGTAAAACTATTTGGAGCGAGAGACCATTCAAGTTTTGTATGTCCTGCGACAGGTAAGGGTCCTCCTTCGTCAAGGTAAACAAGGGACCATTTTGCTGTTTTGCTCCATGGCTTATCCATCTTTTTAGGTTTTAGTTTTGGCTTTTGCTTACTATCTATAAGCATTTCACGAGTAATTTCATAACTGTTTTCTTGTGGTGGTAGTAGAAATATCTCATATTCCGACTCTGGAATTAGTTCTTCAAAGACCTTTTTGGCAAGATGACAGAAATTGAGTTTGTCAAAATCCCGAGTATAGCCGGTAGGAAATAGTTTTTCATCAAACGGTCTTACATACTTTCGAGTCATTTGTTCAATCGGCACAAGCATATCGCCAGTAGCACAGGTTATCATTACTGGATTGGTAATTAGATGTAAATAGGAAATCGGGCTCATATAATACCAACATTCATTATTCAAATCTTTGGGAAAATACTTATAACACATATCCGCCAAACCCATAACGGAAGCGAGCACAGGCATAGCAGATTGGTCCACAGGTTTTTCAGGTTCGGATAATGTTCTATTTGCCTCAAAGTAAGCGATGTTATATGCCCAATTCACAACAGGCACTTCTGCATGTGTAGCAATCACAGGAAACAAATCGGCACTCATTGCCAAAGCCATATATCCGCCTTGACTTCCGCCATCAATTAAAATATGAGAGGTATCTACAATGGGCAGTCGCTTTACCCAATGGATAATGGCGCGTGCTAAATTATAGCCATTTCCTAATGCGGCGTCTATTGGCGATTCCCCTTTTTCATCAGTATAAACCGCTGTAGAAACTATCCAGCCTTTATGTGCCCATCGTTTTGCATCCGAAATATCTTTCTCGTAATGCACATAACAGAAGGCAGGTAAAATTCCTTTTTCTTTTAATTTGCGAACGGGTATAACAAGTCTTGCAAGACCTGTTTTGTTGTCTCCTTCTAATCCAATATATGGTATACGTGCAGTAATGATTTGATAGCCCCATTCATCTTTTACAGAAACAACCGTAGCCCCTGAATCTAATGTCGTTTCACTCTGTATTAATGGTTCTGAGCAACAAGAGATATGAAGGCAAAGAATTGTAAATATGAATATAAATGAAAGAACATGTCTTTGTGTAATTTGAGATGATGAATAAGGCATAGGTAAGAATCCTTATCATAGAGGTTTGATTCGAATGTTTCTAAATCCACAGTAATTGCCGTGGTCTGTGACTCCTATAAATCCTTTCCGTAAGCGATATTTTAATTCCTCAACCTCATCGAAATTAGCATCCTGAACTACCTGTCCGTTCAGTGTTACCTTGACATGAGAACCATTACAGATAATTTCGAGGTCGTTCCATTCTCCGTCTGGTTTCATTGCTTTTACTTTAGGTGGAATGACTTTGTAAATAGCACCTGTGGTATCATCAGTTAAATCTGTCCTGTCACTATCACCCAGTATCTGGACTTCAAAACCGATTTTCGAGGCTCTACTTGCACGAGGTGCCCAAACCCATACGCCTGTATTTCCACCTTTTTCTATCATCCATTCTAATCGTAGAATAAAGTTGTCATACCTGTTGCATGTCATCAAGGCTTTCCCACCCTTGCTCTTCCATTCAATAAACCCTTTCGGATTTACAGTAAAAGTTTCATTATTGTCGCCCAAATACCACCAGCCGTTTAATGTCTTTCCATCAAAAAGAGGTATAAAACCCTCCTGCCTTTCCTCTTCTGTTAATATAGAAGATGCTGTGTTCAGGTCAATCTCTGTGCACGGAGTATTTTTTGCAAAGGCTTCGTCAACAAGATTTAAATTTTCCTTTGAGTAGGGAAGAAGAAAATGTGCTTTTCTTATTTGTTTTTCAGGAATAGAAAGGAACACGGTTTTTTCAAAAGGGATATTTGTTTGATTTACATCTTCAGATAAAATCAGGTCGGCATTTTTCTTAGAAATTACAACGCCATATTTATTTATTTTTTTCAATGCTTTTGTCCATTCCTCTGCATAAGGACCGTCTGTCCAGTAGACAATAGTTAGCAGTCCCTTAAAGTTTTGTTTAAGAGCATTAAATACAGGATCTTTTCTGCCGGGTTTTGTGTTTGGTGCAATTCGCAAGATTACAGTCATATATTGGTCTTTGGCTCTGTCTGCATAAGTTTTAATTGTCTCGATTGCTTTGGTATCTACTGTGTTGGCATTAACATCGCTTATTAGGTCCATAGCAACAGCATCACCTCCAACTTCAGCGATACTGGCTAAAAGCGGAACCATTGTTTTTAATTCAGCACCTTTTTGTGCTGCGTCAGGAACATAAAAAGACTGAAGAGTATAGGTGTCTTTACCACGATATAATGTTCCATCTTTGATATGGAATTCCCTGTCCTTAAATGGAAGAGAATAACAGGAAGAGTAAAGAGAGAAAATAAATAGTGCAAAGGTCGCCAAAATGATATTCCGTTTATACTTCATTGTTCTATTCCTTTTTGATTTGGGTTTATTATCTCACAAAATACATTATACGATTTCAATGGATGTCCTACATTATAAATTATAAATGTGCATAAAAGCGGAAGGACCCTTGTGTTATATATTGATTTGACCTGACTGACAGGGACAGATAAAGGGTCAGACAGATTTTTTAAGGTTTGTAAACATTCAATTTCCTTCATTTCCAATATCCTATCTGAAGGACAGTTTTGGCATACTACGCCTCCCTTCCATGAAAAACGGTTCGCATGCTGAACAGCCTTTCCGCAGTGGATACATATTTGCAATTGGGGTTCAATCCCGTTATATGCAAGTATTCGCCATAAGTGCCAACATGTAAGAAATACAGCCATATCATTATCTATATCTGCATTATTTAATTGGCTTAAGGCTTCTTGAACCTGATTATAGGTCTGAAATGCTACTTGTTCCGTTTCTGTCATTGAAAAAGCAGTTTCCAAAATCAAACTTGCGAGAACCTGTTTTTGAATATCTTTTTTTAACTCAGGATAACTATCAATCAAATTTACATCAGTCAAAGTTTGCACTTCACGAGTAGATTTCCATGTATAAAAAATCTCTACCCTATTTAATCGGTCTAAGGCATAGACCCATGGATTATTTTTCCGTTTGAGCCCTTTTGCGATGCAGGACAATTTTCCTTGTTGTGCAGTTAGAAACTGGACAATCTTGCTTGTTTCACTATAATCGTATAAATGGACAACAAACGCTTCAGTTTGATATGTAGGCATATATTAATTAAATTTCTATCTTATAAATTGCAGTAATCGGTAGTCCTTTTTACCAAGTCGTATGACTAATAATTTACCACCAAGCAAATGATTTTCATTAAGTTTCAAGCCTTCTTCTGTAACCCGTTCATTATTTAGGTATAGACCACCGCTTTTAATAAGTCGTTTCCCTTCTCCCTTACTTTCTAAAATACCCGCATTTACCAGAAGGTCTAAGAGAAGTTGATTCTCTGTTATGTAATTTATTGGCATTTCTGCATGGGGGACATCACTGAACACATCTTCTAATACTGAAAGTTCCAACTGGTATAAATCGCCTCCAAACATTGCCTCACTGGCACGGATAGCATTTTGTAGTGCAGTGTCTCCATGCACCATTCTTGTTATCTCAGCGGCTAATCTTTTTTGAGCAGCCCTTTTGTGAGGCTCTGTCTTAATCTGTTCTTCTAACTCCTGAATTTCTTTTTGAGTAATGAGTGTAAAGTATCTTAAATATTTGGGTGTATCTGCATCGGCTTGATTAATCCAGAATTGATAAAAGCGATAAGGGGTTGTTTTATTAGGGTCAAGCCACACATTACCCGATTCTGTTTTCCCAAATTTTGTGCCGTCTGTTTTGGTTACTAATGGGAGAGTTAAACCATAAGTATCTTTCCCTAATAGCCTTCGTGTTAATTCCATTCCAGAAACGATATTACCCCATTGGTCAGAACCGCCGATTTGTAGACGACAATCATAATGTTTACATAAATACAGATAATCATAAGATTGAAGAAGGCAGTATGTAAATTCAGTGTAGGAGATACCATGTTCACGGTCTTCAAGCCTTTGACGAATAGCGTCTTTACTAAGCATTGCATTCACGCTAAAATGTTTTCCAATATCACGAAGAAAATCTAACAATTTTAATTCGGAAAGCCAGTCTGCATTGTTTACCATAATTGCTGCATTTTCACCTGAAAAGGAAATGAAATGGGCAAGTTGCTGTTTGATACCTTCGGCATTTCTCTCCACATCTTCTTTACTTTGAAGTGGTCGTTCATTGGCTTTCCAACTTGGGTCTCCAATAAGTCCTGTTCCGCCGCCAATCAGAACAATGGGAGTATGCCCCCACTTCTGAAAATGGACTAATCCCATAATGGGTAATAGACTACCAATATGTAAACTATCCGATGTGGGGTCAAAACCACAGTATAAATTAAACTTTTCCTGAGATAATTTCTCAGGAAGTTCTGGATGGGTAATCTGATGAACCATCCCACGCCATTTAAGTTCTTCAAATAAAGTCTTTGATTCCATTATAATTCCTTGTAGAAAAAATGAATAAGAACAATAAAGGGTCAGTATTGTATAATACAAAATAGAGTAATATTGTATTATAACAGTTTTTTATAATGGTTGTGAATTGAACGATAAGGTTAAAATTTATCTGAATATAAAGATTTAAAGAACAACTCGTAAGGAAAAATGTTGACAAAAGCCATTTAAAAATTATACTATTTATTTATAAATTGTAATAACTTTAAGCTTGTTTGATAAATAAACTTGACAAAAAAGGATAAAGATAGTTTTAATAGAACTTCTTATATTTGTAATGAAATCATAATTTTGATGTAATAATTGAGAAGATAGGAATAAGTTTATGCAGAAAAATTTTACTTTGTGTTCAGTGATGGTATTTGTGTCTTTAATGATTGTTCTAGGAACTTCGAGTTGTGAGAAGGAACCTTCCGCAAATGAAGAGCCAATAGCCAAATATTCTGCTACTCCGCGTGAGGGAAATGAACCGTTGCAAGTTCAATTTGTAGACCTCTCTGATTCAAAGGGTACACCTATTGTTTCGAGATATTGGGATTTTGGAGATGGAGAAACAAGTAGCCTACCTAATCCTATAAAAACTTATTATCATAATCCCAAAGATGGTAATAATCCAAGTATTTATACAGTTAAATTAACCATTACTACGGGCAAAGGTGTAACGGAGCGAAAAGAGGAGAATTATATTCGCGTAAATCCGGGAATGACTTTTTCAGTAATACAGCCTGACCAGACCCCTTATTCGGGTGTAGTCTCTGGTTATGGGGTAACAATTCGTGTGCCTAAAGGTGCTCTGTCAGATAAAACAACATTTAGTATCTACGAGACAAGAGAGACTAAACAATTTAACTTTTTTGAACCTATGGAATTTGTCTCTTCATTTTACAGAATTGCTCATAATGCAAAGACAGAAAATCTATTTGCGAAGGATACAGATAGAATTATATCAACCACATTAGAAATACCTCTTTTCCCCGGGGAAGAAAATAGGACAGAACGACCATCGAACCGTTATTTAATTCTTGCACTAATGGATGATGGCTCTGTTGTCCCAATTTTGGGAGAAAGGCGTGGTGCTTATGCTTTTGCACGCGTCACAGGCTTACCCTATCAAGCGACTTATGTTGTAGCCTTTTTCCCATCTGCATCATTAATTGATATTCCAATAGAATTACCAGAAGATGTAGAACCTAATTATCCCTGGAATACAAAATGGAGAATTTTCGGTTCGATGTCTGTAATCAAGCAATTAGTTGCTTTAGAAAAAGGGGATATGAACAAACCAAATTCGTTTTACAACGAGAACTATTCAGATGACGAGGCTTCTGATGTTTTGGGAAAAGTCGCTGGTAGACTCGCGAGGGTATATTTAGAATTTATTGCCTCTGGTATGAGAAATCCTATTATGGTAGACCATGATGGGGCTTATGGTCTGGTCTTCTTTAATATGAATTCAGATTATACTTCTGAATATAAAGATTTTAATAGCCTTTCAATTGCAAATCGAAGATTTGGGAACATCGTTGTTGACCCGAAGCAATTGCTTATGGTCTCTATTCACAATGCTCTGGCTGCCTTACAGGACAATAAAAATATTGACATAAAACAGAAATATACCTCTTACAATGTATTTGCTCAATACCTATTCTATTCTTGTTTTGACAATTATAAGTTTCCTGCTTTAGAAATTCCTGACCCATCGAATATTGATATGTATGGGAAGCCGCAGATGGTCTCCTATTTTAGTGGACTCCGTAATTCTATCGCTGTTTATCTCGGTCAGCGGGCTGACAGTGTTGTAGAAGAACTTGAAAATAAGGACAAGGATTCAGACGAGGAAAATTCTGTTAAAACATGGGCTCGTTCTTTTGGAGAAAATGAATACTATGATTTATCTCAAAGTCTTTTCCAGCCTGTCTCTTATGACAAGAAAAACTACTACTATGCTAACCATGAATTCTGGATATATCTCGAAAGAAAACTCACAGATATACCTATTATATCGTTAATCGGTGCTTCAGGAGACCCTTATGGAGGATTTTTACAGGAATTAGAAAAGGTATTTCAAACAGCAATCAATCCACAGCAAGTAATAACTTATGAATTAGCAGGAGCAGTTACTTATATTACATTAGACGCTGTTATTTATGCTGCTACTGATGAAAAGGATAGATTGTCGAATTTATATTGGTATTTCGTTCGAGGAAAGTCAGCAGAAAAGTTTGAAGAAACAATTCTGCGTAATTCAGAAATGAACCAAGAGCCTTTCGAGTTTGATGAAACTCGTTTTTCAGAAACTGGTGTTCCCTCGCGTGAGAATCCTGCACCTACGGATAAAATAGTAATTAATGCTTCATCGGTCGCTGAATTAAAATCAGTATTACCGTTTTCTTCGCGTGCAGTTAAGATTAAGATAAATCCCCTTGCAGCAACAGCACAACTCGTTTTTAATCCTACTGCATGGGAACTGGATGACAACGGGTATAGTTTGAAATTTGCTGTTTACCAACCGATTACTAAAAAGGTATTTACCTTAGATGATGATGGAATTGATGCCAATAATGATGGGCTACTAGACACGATAAACATAGATAAATTTAATGAAACGGAAGATGAATGTTTCGATTCTCTATATTTGTTAGTAAGTAATGTTAGTTTAAAGACAGTCAGTCCAATAAGGGTTTCTATCCAGACAAAGGCACCCACAAATTTACCTGAATCGCAGATATTGAAAAAGTATGTTAATATATGTGACCCTTACTATGATTATGAACTGGTTCGGACAGGCACATTCCCAGCAGTAGGACTTGCCTCCTATGTCCTTAAAATGACCTCTGGAATATGGCGTGGCTCACAGGAGTTGAATAATGCACAACCCTGGACACATTATCTTACCATTATTGAGCCTCCTTTTGTCCTACACGATAAAGCGTTGTTAATGATTACTGGTGGAACAACCGACAGTGAGCCAGACCTTACCGATTTGGCAACAATGGCATTACCTTTTATTTCAGCAACAGGGACTATTGTCGCAATTATAAATGCTGTTCCTAACGAGCCTTTACAGTTTAGCGATGAAACCAGAAAACGCTCAGAAGACGCTATTATTGCATACAGTTATGATAAATATATGGATGGATATAAAGCCAGAGAAGCAGATATGACCTGGCCCGCACTTTTGCCTATGGTTCGTTCTGCAGTCAGAGCAATGGATACTGTCCAAAAATTTGTTAAAGAAGATAAGCCGGGCAAACATTTTGAAGTGAATCAGTTTGTTGTTACCGGTGCTTCAAAACGAGGCTGGACGACCTGGCTCACTTCCGCAGTTGACCCACGCGTCTGCGCCACAATGCCTATTGTTATTGATGTATTAAATATGCCTGACCAAATGGACCACCACTATAAAGCCTACGGTGAAAAATACTCTACCTCTTTGAATGATTATGTGGAAATGGGTGTGTTTGACCGATTGCAGACTCCTGAAGGTATTTCTCTATGGAAAATTGTAGACCCAGTTCATTACCTTAATTCACTGATAATGCCTAAATTCATTGCTAACTCCACAGGAGACCAGTTCTTCCTGCCTGATTCTGGAAGATTTTACTTTAATCTAATAAAGCCAAGCATTTCGCTTGCTAATGGAGTCGTTTATCCTGAAAACGCATATTTATACTATGCTCCTAATACTGACCATGGTTTGGCATCAGGGAATAACCTCGGTGTTGACGATGGAACATATAGAGCCTTGCTCGCATTCTACTTATCTATTATAAATAATAAGGAAAAGCCAAAATTTGTATGGTGGGTTGAAGAAGATTCTTCTGAACAAGATATAAATAAGAAAGCCTTCCGTATTCGGCTCGATATAATAACAAGGCCCAAAGAGGTGCTATTATGGCAAGCAACAAATAAAAATGGTCGTGATTTCCGATTAAGTTCCATTGGCCTTGCATGGACAAGTAAAAAATTGAAACCTTTCTGTAAGGAATGTGGTGGAGACCCTGGATTCGACCCAGAATCTATATTTGATGAAGAAACCACAACAGAAAAATCATTACACTCCAATACAGCACTGGCAAATAGTAAAGGTATCCTTGGCTCAATAAAAAATGTAGAAAATCAAAAATGCCTATACCTTGAAGGAGATTATTATCAGATGGGCTATCAATATGGCTCATTGCTAAAAGATGAAATAAATAGACTTGCCTTAAATGTGAGCCTGTCTTCTCAGGACACTGATACAGAACTAATAGGACCTTTACAGAAAGATATGCCAACTATGTGGACTGAAATTGTTCAGGGTATTGCAGATGGTTCTGGAATTAATTATGAGCAATTACTGCTTG
>Ga0116193_1000580_pt1 | contig 34125 bp, 25 predicted proteins | sample AD_UKC115_MetaG_FD_89892 | JGI IMG/M metagenome (GOLD analysis project Ga0116193, IMG submission 89892) | Active sludge microbial communities of municipal wastewater-treating anaerobic digesters from Hong Kong - AD_UKC115_MetaG | ecosystem: Engineered > Bioreactor > Anaerobic > Digestate... | reverse complement strand
ATAAAAGGATATCTTAAAGACCAGTCTTGTGCCATTCTCACCATGGAGTCATAAACGGCAGTATCTCCATGTGGATGATATTTCCCGAGTACCTCTCCGACAATTCTTGCTGATTTCTTATATGGTTTTGATGAAATGATTCCCATGTCGTACATGGCAAACAAAATTCTTCTATGTACGGGTTTTAATCCGTCTCGTGCATCCGGTAACGCGCGTGCCATGATTACCGACATAGAATAGTCGATATAAGCTTTTTTCATCTGAGATTCGATGTTAACCGGAATAATTCTTTCTTCTTCCATCATTTTTTTTTAGATTTTGTAAACAGTTAAAATGCTGTTATTTAGTTATTTGCAATTTTTTGAAATAAAATACGAAAATACAAAAAAAAACGATATGATTTTGCTTAAACGTATCTTTTTTTGTTTAAAACCCTAAAAAGAATCCTAAGAGACCGATTATAAGTCCCACAAGCATATTGACACCTTTCATAAGGAAAAAGTTACGTCGTGATGCTGCTAATAATGGAATAGCTCCATGCCCGTCTTGTACAATAGAACTGACCAATAAAATACTGAAAGGAATGGAGCCTCCTATATACAAAACAACAAAAATAAGGTGCGGCCCTGATTCAGGGATGATCCCTATGATGATGGCCATAAGCAAGAGCAGAAGGGTAGTCCATCGATGTTGCTCAATGATGGAATTAACATCAACAAATAAGTATAATGCTTTTAGAACCAACAAGACTCCGAATGTCCATAATAAAACCGATAGAAAATGTTTTTTTATGACGTGTTCCCATAAGTGTGAGCGTAAGAAATGTTCGGAGGAAAGCGCCACAATGATCATGGTAAAAAGTGCTAAACAAAGGAAAATGATGTTTTCCCAAGAAAAGACACTATGATGTTCATGAGCATGTGAATGAGAATGAGAATGGGGATCCTCGCAAGAAACCGCTGAGGTGGAATGTGCACAATGTTCGTCATTATCATGTGCTATAGTCGTTTTAATTTCGGAATGTCCCATATCAGGCATTCCGCCATGTTCATGTGAAAATGTTCCTGTTAAAATAGCAATAATATAGATGAGTAGACCTGTGATTAATATAAATCGCGGTAATGAATGTTTTTTAAGGTTTGCTATATTGAGATTTGCCGTTTGGTGATGGTGGTGTGTTTCCGTATCATGTATTTCAAATGAGTGGTTTTCGTGTTTCAGTATCTTATTTTTAAAAAAGAAGTTTGTGATTATTCCTGCAACAATTCCAATTACTAAAAGAGAAACGGAGAGAAAGAGGGTTAACTTGGGACTGTATGCAAAAATGACAAAGGCTTCATCTCCGAAAGTGCTGATCATTCCGGCCACCAAAGCGCCAAAAGAGAGTAAACGATGTGTGAAGAGGGAAACAATAGTAAATCCTCCCAAACAGCCCGGAATTAGTCCGAGAAAAGCAGCAATAACGATTTGAAGAATTGGTTTGTTTTGTAATTTAGCCATCACTTTTCCGGAAGAGCTTACATTGACAAATTCAATGAGTAGCAGCATTACCATAACCAAACAAGTGATGGTCAAGGTGCTTGTAATCACTTCTGTAAATGCGGGAAAAAGTGCTGTCATAGTTTATGAGTTTTTGGAGTATGCCGTTTCAAAATCGGTTCTTGCAATGAAGGAACGTCCGAGGGTAACCTCATCGGTAAATTCAAGTTCTTCCCCAATTCCGATACCCCTCGCAATTGTTGTTATTCTTTTTACGTTATCACGGATATTTTTATAAATGTAAAAATTGGTAGTATCTCCTTCAATGGTTGCCGGAAGCGCTAAAATAACTTCTTCTGGTGGTGTGGTAGTGATTCTGTCGAAGAGGTTTTGTAAGGTGAGTTGTCCGGGGCCGATGCCGTCCATAGGAGAAATTACACCCCCCAAGACATGATAAACGCCCGAAAATTGATGGGTTGCTTCGATGGCAATCACATCCCTGATATCTTGTACCACGCAAATCAGTTTCGGATTTCGTTTATTATTGTTGCAAATATTACAAATACGATTATCAGAGAGATTATGGCAAATTTCACAACTGTGGAGCTCCGTTTTTAAGTTTTTTATAGCACTAAGTAATTGCTCCACTTCTTCTGAAGGCAATCGGTTAATATGGAGTGCAAGACGCAAGGCTGTTCTTTTACCGATTCCCGGTAATTTGGCAATTTCGTTGATGGCAGTATCTAATATTTTTGAGAAAATATGAGTCATCTGAATTTTTTTACAAAATTAATAGTTTTTTTCCAATTTATGCTTTAATCTTGAAAAAAAACAAGGCAAAAGCATTAAAAAAGTGGCATATTAATCAAATTTGCTCATAAAATTAGATTAAATTAGTTTAATTAATTGAGATATAGATAGTTGTTAATAATTTACATAAATTATTAATAATCATATGGTTATATTGTTTTTATATTGAAAAAAATCGTATATTTGCTTATAAATCAATTATATAAAGTAAATTATGGATTCAATTTTTTTTTAAGTTTTTTCAATGCAATTGAAGATCATCGTATTGATAGAAAGACACTTCATCCACTAATCAATATTATTTCCATTGCTACTGGTGCTGTGATTTGTAAAGCAGAATCATGGGAAGATATCCATCAGTTTGGATTGGCAAAAAAAGAATGATTTGAGAAGTTTTTAGATCTTAAAAATGGAATCTCTTGTAGTGATACATTTATGCGGTTTTTCACTGCTCTTGATTCCATTAATTTTGAAGAATGTTTTCTTAAATGGACGTATTCGTTCGTAGAAAAAATTGAAAATGAAACGATTAGCATTGATGGTAAATCAATTAGAAGAGCTAATAGAATGAATGAAAATAATCCTATTCATATTGTTAGTGCATGGGCAAGTGACAATTTCGGGTCTTAATTCTAAACCGATTCTTTCAAAAATATAGAGCAACTTTGTATATGCTCCTTGGCCACCGAGAAAATCCCAAAATTCAGCTGCAACTTTTAATGAAATTAAAAATCATGATCATATAAAACTTATCAACAGTTAACTATTTTTTTTAGTCGAATTTAATGCAAATCTTTATCTTGATGTTGGGTTTCATTTTTTATAAAAAAATTGTACTTTTGCAGCACTATTAAAGTATAAGGAGGAGTATGACATTGCGCAAATTTTTCATTGTAACGATTCTTTTAACTCTTTTTTTACCGGGTTTTTCGCAAAAAAACGGTTATAAAATTCAAATTACGATTTCAGAAGTTCCCGATGAGATGCTTTATCTTGTGGGAACTTACGGAGATAAGCAGTTTATTGCGGATAGTGCCGCCGTGAATGGAAAGTTTACGGCTGTGTTTAAAGGGGAGAAATTGCTTCCGTCCGGAATCTATATAGTTCAGAATAAAGCCCAACAACGTTATTTAGATCTGATTATCGATCAAAGTCGTCATTTTTCGATTGCTACTTCCATGGATAAGTTGTTGAAAGAGCGAGTTATTAAAAAATCTCCTGAAAATCAACTCTTTTTTGAAGTGGAGAAAGCTGCCTTTCTTTCTTTTTTCTTTCCTACGGAAACCTCTGTTATAGATCAATATGCGGATCTTTCGCCTCAAACACTTTTGTCTAAGTTTTTAAAAGCCGTGCAACCCGTGAAAGTTCCTTCATCTCCGGAACTTGATTCTATTCAAATACATCAATATCAAGTGGCGCATTTTTTTGATGGAATAGATGTGAATGATGCGAGATTGTTGCGGGTGCCCATGATTCCCGAAAAAGTGTTTTCCTATTTTACGGAACTGCTTCCCCAACAATCGGATACGTTGATTGAGAGGATATCGGCGTTTTTGGACGGAATTCAAACCAAAGAGGTTTTTGATTATTATCTCGAAAAATTGTTTCAGGAATATGCCGGCTATCATACCAATTATGACCTCGATGCAGTTGCGGTTTATTTGTATGATCGCTATTGTGCCAAAGGGTTATGCTCTTTTATTACGCCTGATTATGAAAGAATTACGTGGAAAAAAATGGAGCGTAAACGGAGACTTTTGCCCGGACAGCAAGTGCCTTTTTTAGAAGCTTATGATCAGGAAGGGAAGGTGATAAGAACGCAGGATTTGGAATCCGCTTATATTTTGCTTTGGTTCTGGGAACCCGATTGTGAAAGTTGTATGGAGCTAACTCCCATGCTTTTAGATTTTTATTCCCAGTTTAAACATCGCCTCGATTTTGAAGTCTATGCGGTTGCCCTGACCGAAGATGAGCAAGCATGGACGGATTTTATCAACCAGTACCATTTGGATTGGATTAATGTCAGTTTCGTAAAAGGGTTTCCCAATTATGATGTGATTGATTATTTTGATATTATGACGACCCCTAATTTGGTTCTGTTGGACAGGAATCATACAATTTTGACGCGGCAAATATCGTTTGAACATATTCGATGTTTTATGGAACAGCATAAATAAGTAATTTATAAAAAACGAAAAAATGAAAAAGAGTATTGTAGTTTTATTAATGATTTTGTTGGGAATGGGAGGCGGATTACTCCATGCTCAAAAAGGAAAGCAAGGGAATGACACGCCCAAAACGGAATTGCGTTTTTTGGTGAAAGATGCTTCGGACAGTATTGTTTATCTAGCGGTTCATTTTCGAGATAAGCTGATTTTGAAAGATTCGGTGGCGCCTGCGACTCCCGGCAAGTATGTTTTTACCCCCGCAACGCCTTATCAAGAAGGTTTGTATATGTTGGTAGGACAAAATAAGAGACCTTATTTGAATTTTATTATCGAAAAGAATCAAAGTTTTTCTATTACCTGCGATACGTCAGGAGATGTGCGAAATGTGATTATTGTTAATTCTCCCGAAAATGTAGAAGTGCTTAAATTTCAACAAAAAAGTGTCGAAAGTCAGAAAAAAGCAATAGAACTTCGAAACAACAGAGCAGAAGCAAAGAAAAAAGGAAATGAAGAGCTTGCTGCAAATTATGCCAAGCAAATGGAAGATTTGAATAAGGAGATGGAAGCTTTTATCGAAGAACTGATTGTGGCCAACCCGGACTATCTTTTTTCGAAAATGCAACGTGCCTATAAAGCCATCCAAGTTCCGGATCCTCCTAAAAAAGAAGATGGCACCATCGATTCCAATTTTCAGGCAATTTACTACAGAACTCACTATTGGGACCATGTAGATTTGGGCGACGGTCGCTTGCTCTACACGCCGGTACTTGAGCCCAAGATTAATGATTATTTCACCAAAGTACTCTATTATCAAGAAGCGGATACCATTGCTAAATATGTGGATATGGTGCTTGATCGCGCAGCCAAAGATTCCGTGGCTTATCGTTTTTTCCTCGAATGGCTTTCCTATAAATTTGAGTCGAGTAAGGTAATCGGTCATGATGCGGTTTTTGTGCATATTGTAAAAAATAACCAAATGCAAAATAAATGCACATGGATGGATGAGGATTTGGTGAGAAAATACGAGAAACGTGTCAAAAATCTGGAGCCCATTTTGATTGGGAAAACAGCCGTGGAAATGATTATTCCCGATACGGCGCAAAGTGATGATTTTAATCGCTGGTACTCTTCCTACAGTCTTACAAAACCATACGTCATTATTTGGTTTTATGACCCCGATTGTCCTACTTGCACAAAGGAATCAGCAAAGCTGAAGATATTATATGATTCTTTGGAAACTGCCGGAATACGTAATTTTGATGTCTATGGCATTGCAGCAGATAAAGATATTGATCGTTGGAAAAAATATTTGAAAGAGAAAAAATTCCCATGGATCAATGTCGGTGGCATGAAAGCAAATGTAGATTATATGTCTGCGTATAATATTTATGAAACCGGAACTCCGTCTATGTTTATTATGGATAATAAAACCAAAAAAATTATTCTGAATAAACGAATTGATATGAATAATATTCCACAATTTTTACAGCAATATGAACGTATGCAAAAACTCAAAAAATAGCTGTAATTAATTTGCTTTTAATGGATTCATAAAAAAAAGGGAACTCTAAAAGAACTCCCTTTTTTTTATAATTAAAGAATTCTGTTATTGCGTAATTGTTTCGTCAACAAACGTTCTGCCGATAAATTCACGGTCATACTGGCGGAGTGCCCCGGGATGATTTTCAATATCTTTTAAGTTTAAATAAATCTCTTCCGCAGTGGCTTCTTCTTCTACTTGTTCATCAATATACCAATTCAAAAAGCTGATAGTCGCATAATCTTTAATTTCCAGTGCCGTATGCATAAGATTGTTGATACGTGCCGTAACAATCTTCTCATGTTCTAAAGTGCTTTTGAAAGCTTCGGACGGCGATTTCCATTCGCAGGGAACGGCTTCGATCGGTTGTAGTTTAACGCTTCCACCACGGTCCTGAATGTAACGCAACATTTTCATTCCGTGAGAGATCTCTTCCTGGTATTGGACATACATCCAATTTGCAAAACCTGTTAATCTTTGTTCGGTAAACCATGATGACATACTTAAGTATAAGTATGCAGACCAGAATTCCGCATTTATCTGATCATTAATCTCTTTTTGCATTCTTTCATTCATCTTAATCTAATTTTTTATGAAGTTATAAATTTATTTTCTGCAATAATAACAATAATAATTTGAATTAGTTCAACCTTAGCATGATTTTTTAGAATGAAAATAAGATGTCTATGTAAATAATTTTGCTTAATATTGCAGTTTTTTAAAAAATAACTCTATAAAATCGGTATTAAAATTTAGCTATTAATTATAAATAACATCATTATGAAAAAAATTGCAACGGCTATACTTTTGGGACTCTCTCTATTGGCAGTTCCTTTTTCTTATTTTTATGTCGGACCTGCCCTGAATCCTTTTACGGGAGAAGTATTACAAATCCTTTTGTATATCATGGGATTTTCGGCTTTATATTGTTTTGTGGTGGGCGAATTGACGCTCAATAATAGTCAGGTGGATAAGTTATGGAGTATTTTGCCTATAATTTATGTTTGGATAGTTGCTTATTATGGAGATTTTGCACCGCGCTTGATTTTGATGGCATTGTTGGTTACCTTTTGGGGCGTTCGGCTCACCGCAAATTTTGCACTTAAAGGAGCCTATCAATGGCGTTTCTGGACAGGGGAAGAAGATTACAGATGGCAAGTGCTGCGGTCAAAAGATGAATTTAAACCCCGTTGGAAATGGATGTTTTTTAATTTACTATTTATTAGTCTGTACCAAAATTTCCTGATTTTATTGTTTACGTTACCTTCACTCATTGCACTTCAATTTGTGGATGCTTCTTTAGGATGGTTAGATGTGGTGGCAGCTGTTTTGGTTTTTGGTTTTATTGTTTTTGAAATGATTGCCGACATACAACATTGGAGATTTCAAAGCAAAAAATGGTCACTGATACGTTCTGGTCAGGAATTGCCCGAACCTTATAAAAAGGGCTTTTTGGATAAAGGGTTATGGTCATGGAGTCGCCACCCGAACTATTTTGCGGAACAAGCGATATGGGCTTCGTTTTATATTTTCAGTATTTCAGCCGGTGCTCCTGTATTCAATTGGACCATTACCGGGGCAATCTTACTCATTGTCCTTTTTCAAGGGAGTTCTGCTTTTGGAGAAGAGATCAGCGTAGGCAAATATCCTGCTTATCAGGAATATCAAAAACAAGTTTCTAAATTTATTCCCTATTTTCGGAAAAAGTAAAAGAAATCCTTAAGGGAATTGATGAAAAAGGAGGTTATTTCGACCTCCTTTTTTTATAATTAAAGTTTTTTTGCCAAATACTTACCGGTGTACGAATGGGGACAGCGAACCAATTCTTCCGGAGTTCCTTCGAACACAATTTTGCCGCCTTTTTCTCCGCCTTCGGGGCCCATGTCTATTACCCAATCGGCACACTTAATAATTTCGGGATTATGTTCAATCACAATGATTGAATGTCCTTTTTCTATGAGTTTATTAAAAGATTGATATAGTTTATTGATATCATGAAAATGAAGTCCTGTAGTAGGTTCATCGAAAACAAAAAGAGAGCTCTGCAGGTGGCTTCCCTGAGCCAGATAATAGGCCAGTTTTACACGTTGTGCTTCTCCTCCGGACAGTGTTGACGAAGATTGTCCCATTTTGAGATATCCCAATCCGACCTCTTGAAGTGGAAGTAATTTATGGATGATATTTTCAATAATTTTTTCTTTTTTAGGAAGTGTAGAGAAAAATTCGATTGCTTGATTAATGGTCATCTGTAACATATCTGCAATGGTTTGCTCATGGACTTTAATATCCAGAACTTCTTCCTTGAAACGGGTTCCGTGACATTCATCGCAAATCAGGTCCACATCCGCCATAAATTGCATGCCAATATGAATGACGCCTTCGCCTTCGCACTCTTCGCATCGGCCTCCGGCAACATTAAAAGAGAAAAATCCTGATTTATAATTTCGTTGTTTCGACAGAGGTTGACTTGCAAATAACTCGCGAATATCATCATACGCCTTGACGTATGTGACAGGATTAGAACGGGAGGAACGTCCGATGGGATTTTGATCCACCATAATTACCTCGTTAATTTTAGAAAAATCGGCATTAATTTTGGAGAATTTGCCCGGTTTTTCGTTTTTTTCACTAATGATTCTTTGCAATGCGGGAATCATAATATTTTTGATTAAAGAACTTTTTCCCGAACCGCTCACACCAGTAATGACCACAAAAATATCTAATGGGATTTTTACGGTGATATTTTTAAGATTATTCTCTTTGGCTCCTACAATTTCCACATAATTTCTCCATGTGCGTCTTCTTTCGGGAATAGGAATCGATAAACTGTCTTCATGTTCGGGATGGCTCATTCCACGCAAATAAGAGGCAGTCAGATTGTTCTTTTCATTGATCAGATCATCGTATTTTCCTTGGAAAACGACCTCTCCACCTAACCGTCCCGCTTTTGGTCCGATATCAATAATATAGTCGGCATGACGAATAATCTCTTCTTCATGCTCTACCACGACAACGGTGTTGCCGATATCACGGAGCCGTTTTAATACTTTTATCAAATTTTCGGTATCCCGTGCATGCAAACCAATACTTGGTTCATCGAGAATATACAGTGAGCCGACCAAGCTGCTTCCTAAAGAAGTCGCCAAATTGATACGTTGTGATTCTCCGCCGGACAGGCTTCGGCTTAGTCGATTAAGTGTAAGATATCCCAACCCGACATCATTAAGAAATTGCAATCTGTTTTTGAGTTCCGTGATGATATGATGACCTATCAATTCTTCATTTGAGTTCTTAAAGATAAAGTTTTGAAAGAAGAGACTTAGATCCTCAATGGGTGTTAACAGCATGTCTGAAATTGATTTGCCTTTAATCTTAACATAATTGGCATCTTTTCGTAATCTTGTACCCAAACAATCAGGGCAAATGGTGCGGCCACGATATCGTGAAATTAAAACCCGATATTGAATTTTATAAATGTTGTTTTCTACATATTTAAAAAATTGCCGAATTCCTTCGATTCCGTTTTGTTCATCTCCTTCCCAAAGCAATCGATATTCTTCATCTGTCAAATGCTCAATGGCTCGATGGAGGGGGAAATCCTTTTTTACGGCCTTTTTAATAAAATATTGCTTCCATTCTTGCAGTTTTTCTCCTTTCCAGCAGGCAATGGCATCTTCAAATACAGACAAGGACTTGTCCGGAATGACCAGGTCAGGATCAATACCATCAATTAGACCTAATCCACCGCATGTGGGGCATGCTCCATAAGGATTGTTAAAGCCGAAAAAATTGACCGATGGTTCTTCAAATGGCATTCCGTCCATCTCAAATAAATGACTGAAGTGGCGTTGGATGCATGAGCCATTTTCAACTTGAATGGTGCATTTTCCTTTGCCTTCATAAAAGGCAGTCTCTATGGAGTCAGATAAACGAGTCAGATGCTGAGAAATGTTAGCTTTTTTGAATCGGTCAATCAATACATGGATTGATGCATTTTTATTTAGTTTTTTGGCAATAAGGATATGGTCAATTTCCGTAATCTCTTTATTAATTAAAATCCTGCTGTACCCTTGTTTTTTGAGAATTTCTAATTGTTCGAAAGGGGTACGGTCGGAAATGATATGAAAAGGAGCCAATACATAAATTTTCGCCTCATCTGCCTGTTCATTAATAAAAGAGATAACATCAGCAACATTTTCTCTTTTTACCTCTTTGCCGCTTATGGGCGAGTATGTTTTGCCCATACGAGCGAACAGCAACTTCAAATACTCATAAATTTCGGTTGTTGTGCCAACTGTAGAACGAGGATTTCGAGAAATAACCCGTTGTTCAATTGCAATTGCCGGAGGAATTCCCTTGATACTTTCTACTTCGGGTTTGGAAATCTTGCCCATAAATTGGCGGGCATAAGAACTCAAACTTTCGACATATCGTCTTTGTCCCTCAGCGTATAACGTATCGAAAGCCAAAGAAGATTTTCCGGATCCTGAAAGTCCCGTGATAACTACTAATTGATTACGGGGAATATCAACATTTATGTTTTTTAGATTATTCGCCTTCGCTCCCCGTATAGAGATATATTCATCATTCGTCATGTGTCCGCCCCTGTCTCTTCTGAATTACTTTATCTGATAATCGTAAGCGAACTATGATATTTGGTTACTTTTACATAACTCTCATACATAAAAGTGAAGTAATAAACACCATCGGATAATTTTGACGGGTTAAACCCTTCATTTTCATTGTAAATTGTGCCTTCTTTTATGTAAGTCTGATAGTTCTCTTTTTCATAGACCTTCTTTCCCCATCTGTCATATACGGATAATATATTGGAGAAGTAAGGATTCATATTTTCAACAGCAAAAACATCATTTTTTCCATCACCATTCGGAGTAAGTACATTCGTAAATTTCAACTCAGCTTCTACAATAACGACATAAGTCACAGAACTGGAACAATCATTTTCATTAGTTACGGAAAGAGTAACCTCATAATTTCCCCAGCTTTCATAGGGATGTTCTTCAGGATTAGCTTCAGTACTAGTAGTTTCGTCACCAAAATCCCAATGCCATGTAAGGTTATCGGTCGGATCAACATCGGAAGTATTGATAAATTCAATTGGAATATCTTCCAATGTGGAAGCAATTATGTTAGGATCGCTTTCTACTTCTACGGGAACAACTAAATTATCAATATAGGTCACAGTAAAGGATGCATCGGGTTGAGGATAAACCTCAATATAGTTAACCATAGTGGTGTCATCGGAACATCCATCGGCACTTATAATCAAAAGATAAACGGTATAAAAACCTGAACGAGTGAGTCTGAATGTGGGGCTTCGTTGGTTGGAAGTGGCAACCGTATCGTTGGCTTCATTGAGAATAATCCATTCATACATATAGGTAAGAGCCGGAGTAGAAAGATCTGTCAATGTAATGTCTAAAGGTTGGCATCCTGCTAATTTATTGGATGAGAAGTTAGCAACGGGTTGTTCGAAAAAATCGACATTGATGGTGTCATAACTTACACAATTTAAAGTATGGCCATTATTTGAAGTAGTAACGGTTACATCAAAAGTGCCCGGTTGATCAACACTAATTGTTTCTGTAGTGGCTCCGGTGTTCCATAAATAACTAGTATTTCCATGGTTGTAATTCGGATTTAAAGTTGTAGAAGTTCCTTCGCATATTCCAACATCATCTCCAAGGTTCAAGGTTGGTGTTTGAACGACCGTCAGTGTGAATGTGCTATCATAGATACATCCATAATTGTCGATAAGTGTAAAGGTATAGTTGTAATCTCCGGCAACACTTGCATCAATTTGTGCTTCTGTATCAGATACAGGGATGAGATTATCTCCGGACCATTGAACTTGATCAACCGTTACCGTATAATCCCAAGGTTGTGGCATAAGAGATGGATCTAAGTTTAATTCCCATTCCCAAATCCAACCGTCATCAATACCCCATTGGTCACAGATTTCAATACTCCATGCTCCGTTAAGAGGACAACCGATTAACCCTGAAAAAGAATTTACCGGATGATAGTAATTGGTTCCATTCGCACGATTTGAAGAGTCAATTGCAACACCTTGACTTACAGAGACGGTATTCCCTTGATATAGGTATCCGTTACTTGGCCCGTATGTAAATCCCTCGGTCGTATTTTGAGAAAAACAGTAATTCCATCCTGTTCCTGCATTGGCAGGATTTCCGATACACACCTGAGCGCCGCTATCGTTGTCATTGGCATCCCCCAAAAATGTACCTCCGCCGTTTTGGGATTCCATCATTACTGATTGTCCGTTGGGACAAATCAATGCAATGGTGATATCTCCAATAAATGTATGTTCCATTGTGAAACATACTGAAATTAAGTCATTAATGGAAGATATAGTTGCTCCTAAGGGAAAATCGGTAAAATAAACCGTAGCGTCATAGCAACGGGGAAGTCCGTAATCTTCACAACGCGGACCGTCGGGCAAGTGCAATAAGCTATCAAAAGTCAGGGAAGATGTTTGTGTATTTGAAATGGTATCCAACGTAATCATGCTGGTTGAATCGTATCCAACAATAATATTATCAATAGTTTGGCCGGAGCAAACATCATCCAATCGGTCAATTTGGCGAATCGGATTGTCTGAAACTCTTACCCGGATGTAGTCGATGGTTGTGGAGGGGCAGTTCTTCCAGTCTTTAATTTCCAATCGAACATCTACTCCTCGTCCGGGAGGAAAAGTACTTGAATAAACACTATCGCCGACACCTCCAAAAACAAGATCCCCAATGTGCCAATTAAAAGTAGATGTAGCATGAGATTGTGCATACATGTGATTGTTGTCGGTATATATGGAATCAGAAGATGCTACCGCAAAAGTTGCAGCGTAATCAGGACATAAATTCATATAATAATATCCGTCCGATGGATCCAATATCAGTGGAGGATCGCAATTGATTCGGTCGAGATGGGTCATAATGGGTTGGCAAGCTTCATGACAAGAAGTTTCTACCACCAATCCGGTTGATTGAGTGGACCCGTTTGATTTTAAAACAATAGTAACGGCTCCATTGTCGGGATTGAGTGAATTTGCCCGAAAAGACCAACTGTCTAAGATAATGTTGTTGGTTGAATTCCACCAGGGAGCATTCAAACTACCCATTAATACCAAATATTGCGGATTGGCAGTTCCGGCGTTATAAATATAAACTGTATCTGAAGGATCAATATCAGAACCGCTACGCAGTAAGATTTGTACGTAAGGATGAAGCGGATCATTAGAAGTTATGGTAATGGTATCGCGGCTATTGGCTTGGTAGTTGCCATTTGCACCTCCGTTATCATAAATAATAATTCCACATCCCGATACTGTTCGTTTGCTTTGATAGGGCATGTTATATGCTTGAGCCTGAACTAAAATAGGGAGACTCATTAGCATCCCAATAATGAAAATGTAGATTTTTTTTATTTTCATAATTTTATTTTCAAAAAATATAATTGGATTTTTTATTTTCTAATTTTTTTTTATTTGATAATAATCTTATTATCATTCAAATAACGAGATAAATTTTCTTCATAAGTCTTACGGGAATAAACAACAAAATACTTTTTCCCTTCTTCTATCACATAATAAATAGTTTCATCGTATGGAATATTTAATTCGTATAAATACGGATTAAAAGTTTTGTTTTCAAATACAACAGCAGTTTTCTGAAATGTTCCTGTCCCGTCTTTTAAGCGAAGTTCAGAGATAAGTCCTTGGTTTATTCCGTTTTCGGGTTCTGTTTCAGAAATATAGTACATGTTATCCAAGTAGTAATTATACACAGCAATCTTGAACGAACCGCTTTCTTCCATTTGGGACAATTTTTCATTCCCAATGACTCCGATTAGCCGTTGATCCGGCTTTAATTCCATATTTTGAGCGTATATACTGCCTGCTACAAAGAGCAAAAAAAATAAAACCGCACTTTTTGTAAATTGATGTATCATAATGATTTTTTTAAATGTTTTTCCCTGATTTATTTTGACGCAAAAATATAAAAAAAAGTTGCATTTCACAAAAACTTTACCTCTTTTAATCCAAAAGATGAAATATTTCCCTTTTCATCCATTAAAAGAAGCCGACCGTATAAATCTATTCCTGTGATAATTTTCATGGTTTCTATACCATTTATTAAATATAAATGTTTCTCCTGATATTGATACAAAGCATTTAAATATTCATTTTTTAAAATTAAATGATTTTGTATGTTTAATAAATGATAATCTTGTTTGAGTATATCAATAAATTTTTCTAAAAGAGATTTTGTGTCATAGTTTTTTTCGGTAATCATTTTTAAAGAGATCGGATTCGGAATGGAAGATGAGAACTGAACTTGATTAACATTGATTCCTATGCCGGCAATAGTCCTGCTAATACAATCTCCTTCGAGAAAATGTTCAATGAGAATTCCTCCAATTTTGTCGGAGCCAACATAAATGTCATTAGGCCATTTGATCTGAACTTTTGGAAGGTAACGTAATAGTAATTTTCGAATTGCTAATGAAAAATATTGATTAAAAATGAATTGAGATACAGGTGGAAGGGGGGGGGTAAAGTAGATGCTTGCCAAAATATTTGCTCCGTGGCTACTCTCCCATGTGTTTGTTCCTTGTCCTCTTCCATGAGTCTGTTCTGCGGTGTATACTGTATAAAATTCGGGTAAATTATTGTTAGATAAAAGCTTGTCTTCTGCCAATTTTTTAAGAAAATTATTGGTGGAATCAGTAGTGTCAATAAAATGAAATAATTTTTTTTTCATTTGACAAAAATAACTATCTTTGCCCAATAATTTAGTGAAAAAATGAAAAAAATCAGATTGTTTTTATTTGCAATGCTTGCAGTTGCTTTTTCTTCTTGCTACGACGAAACCAATGAGTTCGCTGAAAGTATGTTTACCAATGAAAAAATATCAAATGCATTAAAAAGTTGTTTGAAAATTTCAAAGGATACGGCGGTCAATAAACTCTGTATTTCTGATGGTTTTTATGAAAATGAAAGTTATTACATTAATTTACCTCAAGGACTTAATCAAATGGCTGATACATTAGCTGAATACGGGGATGAAGATATTATTGATTCCTTGGTGTTGAAAATGAATCGTACCGCTGAAACTGTCGGGAATAAAATCTCTCAGCAATTTAATTCTACGATCACGGCAATCTCATTTTCCGATCCTAATGAAATTTTGAATGGAAGTAGTATTTCCGCAACTTCTTATTTGAAGTTATACAAAGAAACGGCACTAATATCCTCTCTTAAAACCGAGATTGAAAATACAATGAATGCCAATGGAGGGAAAGCCTATTGGGAAGATGCGATTTCAACATACTACCAAAGGACCTCTGTTCCGATTTCCTATGATTTATATCGTTATATGTCTGAAGAGATAATTTCGGCAATCTTTGCGGAAATGGAAAAAGAAGAGGACAATATTCGCACGCTCCCCGAGCATAGAGTGACTACGGAATTGGAGGAAGTGTTCGGCAATTAATTCTTTTGAATTTTTAATTTAATGTTAGACTATAATTAATCTTGATTTATGAGAACGGAAAAACTTTTTTCAGGAAAAACATTAGCTATTTTATCCGGTGGCGGTGATACCCCGGCTATTAATTCTAGTATTGAATGTGTACGGAATCGCGCCTCTATGCTTGGTTTCAAAGTGTACGGAATTCAACGTGGATGGAAAGGCCTTTTGGGTAATGGCGATGTGGTTGATCTGACAAATATTCCATATAACGGAATTTATGGAGGAACCGCCCTTTTGTCGAGCAGAACAAATCCTTTTCCGGGAAAGAAAAATACAGAAGACCGTTCTGAACAAATATTAAGAAACATTGAACGATATAAAATTGATGTTTTGGTAACCATAGGGGGTGATGATACGAATGGGGCTGCCAAAAAATTGTATGAGCAATACGGAATTCCGGTTATCGGTTTCCCTAAAACCATTGATAATGACCTGCGGACACATACATTGCATCATTATGGAGGTCAACAAAATGAAACCGTACTATGTCCCGGTTTCCCTTCTGGAGCATTGGCCATTAAGAAATTAACAGCGAAATTGCACACAACCAATGAGTCTCACCAACGAATTATGGTTCTTGAAGTGATGGGAAGAGATGCCGGATGGCTGACAGGAAGTGCCATTTTCGGAGGAGCACAGGTTGCCCTTATTCCTGAAGTTGAAATGACGAGAGAACGTAAGGATTTCTTTTTCGAATTTGTCAAGGAAAAATATATGAGATCTCCCAAACGAAGTTTGATTATTGCAGTTTCGGAAGGCGTTCGTTGGTGGAACGAGGAAAAACAAACGTTGGATATGGTCTATGCCAGTCCTGATTTAGATGAATATGGACATCCTCGCTTCGGAGGAATCAGTGGGGTAATTGCTTCCGAAATTTCCAAAAGAACCGGTATCGAAGCCCGGGGACAAATTTCAGGATATATTCCCCGTGCCGGAAAATGCTCGGAATATGATCGCAGATTAACTTCTACGCTCGCCGATAAGGTAGTAGACCTTTTGTTGAGAGCTGACTATGGGAAAATGCCTGTGATGAAAAATATAGTTCCTTATGCCGAACTCGAAGAGTACCATACCAATGCCATTGAAATGGGCAATATCGGCAATTTTCCTCTCCCTGAAGATTATTATAACGCAAATGAATTTTATTTTACCGACCAATATATAGATTTCTTATCCAATATTCTTGGGGCGCCTTATCGCATGGAGTTTGATTATGAATTCCCATTGGTTATCCCTCATTAATATATATTAATCAGTTAATTAAATTAAATTATGAGTTCATTTATTTTAGAAGGTGGGACAGCATTACACGGGGAAATCACACCCCAAGGAGCTAAAAATGAGGCATTACAAGTGCTCTGTGCCGTGTTGCTGACAAAAGAACCCGTCGTCATTTCAAATGTGCCAGCAATTTTAGATGTACAACGATTGATTTCAATTCTCGCTTCAATGGGTGTTGAGGTTACGAAAATAGATGAGCATACCTACCGATTCCAAGCGGATAAAATAGATTTTGATTATTTGCAAACTCAAGAGTTTATCAATACCTCTGCTTCGATTCGGGCTTCTATTATGTTGTTGGGACCATTGTTGGGAAGATTTGGCAAAGCATATACATCAAAACCCGGTGGTGATAAGATTGGCAGACGTCCTCTAACAACTCACTTTGAGGGATTTGCCCAACTTGGAGCTGTACTCAAACAGCCAAATCACTACATGTTTGAATTGTCAGCCAATCCGCTCCGAGGAACTTATATTCTTTTGAATGAAGCTTCCGTTACTGGAACCGCAAATATTGTGATGGCTGCTGTACTCGCAAAGGGAGAAACAACTATCTTTAATGCCGCTTGTGAACCATACGTGATTCAATTATGTAAAATGCTCAACAAAATGGGGGCCGATATTACAGGAATAGGTTCCAATTTGTTGACCATTAAAGGGGTTGAAGAATTGTCGGGCTGTGAGCACAAAATCCTGCCCGATATGATTGAAATTGGTAGTTTTATCGGAATGGCTGCCATTACCCGCTCCGAAATAACCATTCGAAATTGCGCTTATGACCAGCTTGGCATTATTCCGTACATCTTTTCTAAATTGGGTGTCCTGTTAGAACGCCAAGGAGACGATATTTATATTCCAAAACATGAAGCGTATGAAATTGATACCAATATGGATGGCTCCATCCTGACCATTTACGATGCTCCCTGGCCGGGATTTACTCCGGACTTGATAAGTATCGCATTGGTTACTGCAATTCAAGCTAAAGGAAGTGTTCTGATACATCAGAAAATGTTTGAAAGCCGACTCTTTTTTGTCGATAAACTTCAAGAAATGGGAGCCCAAATTATTTTATGTGACCCGCATCGGGCAACGGTTATAGGACTTGATCGCAAATATAATTTGAGAGGAACGACTATGGCTTCTCCCGATATCCGTGCAGGAGTAGCCCTTCTGATCGCAGCACTTTCCGCCGAAGGGGTCAGTAGAATTCAAAATGTGGAACAAATAGACCGCGGTTACGAAAATCTTGTACAACGATTGAACCAACTCGGCGCCAACATTGAAAGAGTAGTAGGGTAAGTCTGCAGAATTGGAATTTTTAAAAATGTAAATAGTATGAATATAAAATTGTCAGTGGGGATTTTGATTTTAATGAGTTTTATGTTTTATGCTTGTAACTCATCTGAATCAGGAAAAGATGCCGATAAATACTGCGATTCTGTAATTGTTATCCAAAATCGTGCTATTACACAATTAGACAGTTTTTTCCAGTCTACACGTTATAGAAATTATTCTACAACAGAGTTTTATAAAAAAGCTCAAGACGAAACTATCCGACAAATAGAAGCACTTAAAAAATTGGGAAATTTTCATGAAGATAACACTTTACATATAGCATTATTGCATGTTTTAACAGTGACGGATCAGATGCTTAAGGAAGAAGGAAAAACTATTCTTGAATTAGATGAACAGCTGCTCATAAAATATGATAAACAGAAAGTTGATCAATTGGATAGCATTGAAAATAGTGCAATTTTGAAAATTCAAGCCGCCCAGTTGTTTTTCGATTCGGTACAAGTACAGTTTTTAACTCAATACGGATTCGATGTGGTGGCTGACTCAACTCAATATACAGTAAAACCTGATTTGGAATGAAATGTAATTATCATACACACTCCACCTATTGTGATGGTAAAGAACCCATGGCTCTATTTGTCAAGAAAGCTACCGAACTTCAATTTGATCACTTGGGCTTTTCGTCCCATGCTCCTATAGATTTTAGAAATGATTTTGCTATTCGGGAAAACCATATCCCGACTTATATTCAGGAAATTGAAGGTCTTAAAGTGCAGTATCCTTCGGTCCAATTGTTTAAAGCACTTGAATGTGATTTTATTCCCGGAATTTCTAAGCCCTTTTCCTACTTTAAAGATAAATATTACTTGGATTATATCATCGGAGGAGTTCATTTAGTTGGAAATAATTTAATGGAAGAACTCTGGTTTATAGATGGTTCTAAAAGAGAAATCTATGATTCGGGATTGGAAAAATTCTTTAAGGGGGATATTAAAAAAGCAGTAACCGCCTTTTGGGAACAAACTTTTGAAATGATTGAAGTTGAAAAATTCGATATTATTGCCCATTTGGATAAAATTAAAATGCATAATCAAAATCGTTTTTTTTCAGAAAAGGAATCTTGGTATCGGAATCTCGTTTTTCATGCCCTATCTTTAATTAAGAAAAATAATATTATTGTTGAAATTAATTCCAGGGGTTTGTATAAAGGGCGTTGTGATTCTTTTTATCCATCCTCATTCGTGATAGAAAAAGCAGTGCAAATGGAGATACCCTTTCTGATTAGCAGTGATGCACATCTTTCTTCTGAATTGCCGCTTTATTATGAAGAAGCTGTCGAAGAATTAATCAAATGCGGAGTAAAATCTCTTATGGGCTTTCATAATGGAGTGTGGAGTGCTTATGATATATGTTGATTCTTTATTAAAAAAAAATATATTTTTGCAGAAAACGTAATTTTTGATTCTTTATATTCTTAAAATAATAGAAAATTATGAATAAATACGGAAGCCGTGTTTCAAACAAAAGCAGAGGCAAAACAGAACGATCTAAATGGATTAAACCTTTCTGGATCTGTTATTCTGTAATATTTTCGATTCTTTTTTTGATTTTCTTCCTCATTGCACAAGGTTGGTTGGGGTTTATGCCTTCGTTTGAGGATCTCGAAAATCCGAAAACTAATCTGGCAACGGAAGTATACTCTGAAGATGGAGAATTATTGGGAAAATATTACATTGAAAACAGATCTAACTGCAAATATTCGGAATTGTCTCCCAATCTGATTCAAGCACTCATTGCAACCGAAGATGTGCGTTTTTACACACATTCCGGAGTTGATGCACGTGCATTGATTCGTGTTATGGGTGGATTGATGACCTTCAGTCATAAAGGAGGCGGAAGTACTATTTCACAACAATTAGCCAAAAATCTCTTTCCCCGTGACCCTAATGCCGGCCTCGGTAAATTAATTATAACAAAATTAAAAGAATGGGTAGTGGCTATTCGATTGGAACGAAGTTATTCCAAAAATGAAATCCTTGCCATGTATTTTAATACAGTGGATTTTGGGAGCAACTCACTGGGAATAAAATCTGCAGCAGCAACCTATTTCGACAAAATCCCTGCCAATCTTTCTGTTGAAGAGTCCGCTTTGCTTGTGGGAATGTTGAAAGCACCGACGAGGTATAACCCCCGCAGGAATCCGGAAAATGCTATTAATCGAAGAAATACGGTTCTGAACCAAATGGAAAAGTACGATTTTATTATGGAATCGGTTTATGACTCCATCAAAGCAATGCCCATTGATATTTCTAAATTTTCCACCCAAACTCATATCTCCGGAAAAGCTACTTATTTTAGAGAATATCTTAGATTGTATCTGAATAATTGGTGTAAGAACAATCCGAAAGAAGACGGAACATTGTATGATATTTATAAAGATGGATTGAAAATTTATACGACTATTAATTCTAAAATGCAAAAATACGCTGAAGAGGCAGTATTTGAACATGTATGCGAGTATTTGCAACCAATGTTTTTTGACCATTGGAAAGGACGTAAAAATGCACCTTTCTTCAGAATCTCCGAGGAGGAAACGGAACAGATTTTAGTCTCTGCCATGCGCCGTTCAGACCGTTATGAAATGATGAAAGCGGCCGGGCGTAGCGAAAAGGAGATTCGTCAGGCATTCGACAAACCTGTAAAGATGAAAATTTTCTCTTGGAAAGGAATGAAAGATACCGTGATGACTCCAATGGATTCAATTCGTTATATGAAGTCTTTTTTGCATTGTGGCCTTATGGCGATGGATGTCAATACCGGCTACGTGAAAGCTTATGTGGGAGGTGTTAATTATCGTTATTTTCAATTTGATCACGTGAAGTTGTCTAAACGTCAAGTGGGCTCGACTTTCAAACCTTATGTCTATACGGTTGCCATGCAAAATGGAGAGTATGATCCTTGTACTTTAGTTCCTAATGTCCCCGTTACATTCTCTCCCGGCGATTGGGGCGTGATAGATTCTTGGACTCCTAGAAATTCTGGTGATTATAAAGAGGGACAAATGCTTCCTTTGAAAGAAGCTCTTGCCCACTCACTTAACCAAGTATCCGCTTTTCTGATGAAACAATACGGACCTCAGTCGGTTATTCAATTGGTACGTGCAATGGGGATGACCAGCGAAATTCCCGAAGTGCCGGCAATCTGTCTTGGTGCATGCGAACTTACATTATACGAACAAGTGGGCGCCATTAATTGCTTCCCCAATCAAGGAGTCTATGTGGAACCTACTTTTATTACCAAAATTTGCGATAAGGAAGGAAATGTGATTAAAAGCTTTACCCCAAAAACAAATGAAGCGATTGATCAGATTACTGCTTTTAAAACGGTTCGGCTTATGCAAGGAGTTGTGGATTATGGAACCGGCTGGAGTTTACGTGGAAATAAATACCAACTCTCATTTCCGCTCGGAGGTAAAACCGGAACTACCGATAACCAATCCGATGGTTGGTTTGTGGGATACACTCCGGTGCTGACTTGTGGTGTTTGGGTTGGCTGCGAAGATAGAGCCGCTCACTTCCGTTCCATTTCACTCGGACAAGGAGCGCGTACCGCACTCCCCGTATTTGCCCTTTTTATGAAAAAATGCTACAACGATAAAGATTTACCCTATAGTAAAATGTTGGAAAATCCCGAAAAGTATCCCGGAATGCATTTTCAGGTTCCTCAGGCATTTACTGGAGACCCTGCTACCGGTTGCGAAAGCAAAGAACAAAAACAAAAAAAGAAACCCGATTTTGATTAATCATTTTTTACAATTCTATGAAATTATCTATTGTTATTCCGGTTTATAATGAAGAAAAAACGATCCACCTGATTCTTGATAAAATTTTGGCAGTGAAGTTGATTGCAGATTTTAAGAAAGAAATTATTCTAGTGAACGATTGTTCCAAAGATAGCTCCCAACAAGCTATTGAACGCTATATCCAAGAACATCCCGAAGTGGAAATGAAGTATTTTGCTCAACCTTATAATATGGGAAAAGGGGCAGCGCTCCACCGCGGATTCGATGAAGCTTCCGGTGATTATATTATTGTGCAGGATGCCGACCTGGAATATGACCCCCAAGAATATAACCTACTTCTTAAACCCGTTGTGGATGGCTTCGCTGATGTGGTTTACGGCTCCAGATTTATGGGCGGGAAACCACATAGAATTCTCTTTTTCTGGCACTCCATTGGGAATAGATTTTTAACCAGATTATCTAATATGTTTACCAACCTGAATCTCTCGGATATGGAAACATGTTACAAACTCTTCCGTGCCGATATTATTAAGTCTATATATTTTATTGAAAACAGATTCGGCTTCGAACCCGAAGTAACCGCCAAAATCGCCCGTTTTAAAAATATTCGCATCTACGAAGTTGGGATCTCCTATTATGGAAGAACCTATGAAGAAGGAAAGAAAATAGGTTGGAAAGATGGTTTTAGAGCTATTTATTCTATTTTGAAGTATAATATCTTTTCCCGCAGATACTTGAAATAAAATATTCTTAATTCAAGAAGCAGATTTACTTTGTATTATTGTGTATAATTTTTGAAAAAAATAAAGTTTCCCCATATTTACGGGTAATACTTTCAAAACCTTTTTTTGTATCTTTGCAACTTCAAAAAGAGAACCTAATTCCTTATTGTCTAAATTTAATACAGACCTTACCCCAAAATTCCCAAAAACATGGAAGACGAGAAAGATGTTATGGATGAAAAGAATCAAATTGAACCCGTAACCGGAGGAGAGCCATCGGAAGAATATAATTTACATAAAATTATCCATGTTCAAAGTATGTTTGAGAAGTGGTTTCTGGATTATGCTTCTTATGTGATTCTTGACCGTGCGTTGCCTGATGTATTTGACGGACTGAAGCCTGTGCAAAGAAGAATTCTCCATTCGATGGATGAATTGGAAGATGGCCGCTACAATAAGGTTGCCAATATCGTTGGAAATACTATGAAGTACCATCCCCATGGAGACCGCTCTATCGGGGATGCTATGGTGCAACTCGGCCAAAAAGGGCTACTGATTGATACGCAGGGAAATTGGGGAAATATTTTTACCGGCGACCCGAGTGCCGCTCCCCGTTACATAGAAGCACGCCTCACTAAATTTGCCATCGAAGTTGTCTTTAATCCTAAAGTTACCGATTGGCAATTGTCCTACGACGGCCGAAATAAAGAACCTATTTTATTACCGGTTAAATTTCCGCTTCTCTTAGCCCAAGGCGTTGAAGGCATTGCAGTGGGATTATCTACCCAAATCTTACCCCACAATTTTTTGGAACTTATTGATGCTTCTATCGCTATTCTGGAAAAAAAAGATTTTGAACTCTATCCTGATTTTCCGACAGGTGGCGCTATCGACGTGAGTAAATATAACGACGGTGCCCGCGGAGGAAGAATTAGAAATCGTGCCAAAATTACAATTCTTGATAAGAAAACTTTGGTGATTACCGAAATTCCTTTCGGCACCAATACTGCGAAGTTAATTAAGGAATCTAAAAAGTCAATTACCAATGCCGTAGAAAACGGCAAACTGAAAATTAAGAAAATTGACGACAATACGGCGGAAAGTGTTAAAATTCTTCTTCATTTACAACCCGGTGTTTCTCCCGACCAAACCATTGATGCCCTTTATGCCTTTACTGACTGTGAACTTTCTTATTCGCCTAATGCTTGCGTTATTCACGACGGAAAACCGGCCTTCCTTTCAGTCAAAGATATTCTTAAAATTAATACCCGGAATACCGTCAGCATCCTTAAAAGAGAGCTCGAAATACAACTTCGCGAATTGGAAGAACAGTGGCATTGGGTATCCTTAGAGAAGATTTTCTTTGAACAACGAATTTATAAAGAATTGGAGAAAGATACCGAAACATGGGAAAATCAAATTGTGAATATTGAAAAAGCTTTTGACCCATATCGGAAATTACTCAAAATGGAGATTACCCGCGACATGGTGCTTAAGTTATGTGAAAAACCGGTTCGCAAAATCTCTAAATTTGATATCAAAAAAGCGGAAGAACAACTTCTCAGCATCGAAACCGATATAGAAGAGATTCGCAACCACCTCGAACATCTTATTGGCTATACGATTCGCTATTTTACAGAACTTAAGAAAAAATACGGGAAAGGAAAAGAACGTAAAACGGAAATTAAAAATTTCGATACGATTGATGCTACGGCAGTGGCCGTCGCCAATCAAAAATTATATGTCAATAAAAAAGAGGGCTTCGTAGGAACCAACCTGAAACGTGACGATCAAATTGAGTACGTCTGCGATTGCTCCGATATTGACGAAATTATTGTATTTGGCGAAAATGGAAAGTTTGTTGTCTCGAAAGTATCTGAAAAACAGTTTATTGGCTCCAATATTCTGTATGTTGCTGTCTTTAGAAGAAATGACGACAGAACCATTTATAATATGGTTTATTCCGACGGTCCCAATGGAAATGCAATGGTCAAAAGATTTGCGGTTGGCGGTGTGACCCGCGATAAAGAATACGACCTGACCAAAGGAAAAAGCGGTTCCAAAGTGCTCTATTTTACCTCTAACCCCAACGGAGAGGCCGAAAAAATAAAAGTCTTCCTCAAAGCAAAACCGAAGTTGAAGAAATTGCAATTCGAATTTGATTTCAGCTCTATAGCCATCAAAGGAAGAGCGTCGCAAGGAAATATTCTCTCCCGAAATGCAGTAAGAAAAATAGAAATGAGCGAAAAAGGAATCTCGACGCTCAGCGCCATACACGTCTATTTCGATAGCACGGTTATGAAACTTAATGTCGAAGAACGGGGAACACTGCTCGGCTCCTTTAAAAACAATGATAAGATTTTATCCGTGTATCAGTCTGGGTACTACAGAACAACCGGGTATGACCTCATTACCCATTTTGAGGATAATCTAATCCTGATTCAAAAATATAACCCTCAAAAAGTTCTAACCGCCATCTATTGGAATAAAAAAGAGGAGAAATACTTTATCAAAAGATTTATCCCCGATTTCTCTGAAAAGATCATCGATTTTCTTCCCGAAGGGAAAGAATTTCAACTCATTGACGTTTCACTGGATCACCTGCCTCAAATGCAGATTAAATACCAACTGAAAAATCAGAAAGAACTCTCCGAAGAAATTATCTCCGTGGCAGATTATGTTGATGTAATGAGTGTGAAAGCCAAAGGAAAACGCATCAATCAACCAGCCATTAAGAAGGTGAAGTTTGCTGAACCATTGCCTTATGATGAGCCCGAAGAAATTGATGAAGTTGAAGAAATCGAAGATTTAGACCAAGAGAATGAAATATCGGCACCCCAATCTATTGATGAAGAGGTAGCCAAAGAGATTTTTGAAATCATTGAACCTCGTAAAGAAGCTAAAAAACAACGATCCGAGGAGGATGATTCCGGAGAACAATTAGCCCTCTTCGACTAACCATTATGCTCTTTGATACCTCGTTATGATAGATTAATAATGTGCGTTGCTGTGATATTTTTTTTTGTATCTTTGCAACCTCAATTTTAGCCCGAATGGCGGAATTGGTAGACGCGCTACATTCAGGGTGTAGTAACCGAACGGTTGTGCAAGTTCGAGTCTTGTTTCGGGCACCAAGCAAATGTTAATTTTTTAAATTGAATAAATTATGAAATATATAGATAACGAAAATTTTAAAGGGAAAAAAGTATTAGTTCGCGTGGATTATAATGTTCCGCTCAATGATCTATTTGAAGTAACTGATGTTACCCGCATCGAAAGAACGAAAAAAACAGTAAGCAAAATTGTCAATGATGGCGGTATTGCCATCTTGATGTCTCATCTCGGCCGTCCCAAAGGAGAAGCTAACGAAAAGTTCTCTCTCGAGCATATTATCAAACGTTCCTCCGAAGTGTTGGGTAAAAATGTGATTTTCCTCGGCGATGTCCTGAGCGATGATGTTGAAAAGAAAGTCAGTGCCCTGAAACCCGGTGATGTCGGACTGCTCGAAAATCTTAGATTTCACAAAGGTGAAGAAAAAGGCGACGTGGAGTTTGCCAAAGCAATTGCCCGCCTTGGAGATGTATATGTCAATGACGCTTTCGGTACCGCTCATCGTGAACATGCCTCTACTGCCACCATCGTGAAATTTTTCCCCTCCCAAAGTTATGCCGGATATCTTCTCTATGAAGAAGTTACGAATCTCGAAAAAGTGCTGTCTAATGCAAAATCTCCATTTACTGCAATTATTGGAGGTTCTAAAGTGTCCACCAAACTGAATATTATATTGAATCTTCTTGACCGCGTGGACAGTCTTATCATTGCAGGTGGAATGAGCTACACTTTCCTCCATTCGCTAGGTGTTAAAATCGGAAATTCGATTTTTGAACCCGAGATGGTGGATATGGCCAAAGAGATCGTTTCCAAAGCACACTTGAAAGGCGTTGACCTCTATTTTCCTATAGACAATATTTGTGCCGACAAGTTCTCCGAAGATGCAAATACTTACATTACAACCCAGAATCATATTCCTGACGGATGGGAAGGTGTTGATATCGGTCCACGAACCATTCAGAAATTTGCCCGAATAATTAAAGATTCTGAAACGATTCTTTGGAACGGCCCCGTGGGTGTGTTCGAAATCGATAAATTTGGATTCGGAACTCAATCTATGGCACTTTGCGTTGCCGTTACGACCATGTCCGGTGCCTTTTCATTGATTGGCGGCGGCGACTCCATCGCAGCAGTGAGCAAATACGGATTGTCGAATTTTATTTCCTACATCAGTACCGGCGGCGGTGCCATGTTGGAATATCTCGAAGGAATTGAACTCCCCGGAATCAAAGCATTAAATGATGCCGAGTAAACCAATGACGGGACCTGCACTTTTTTTAATCCCAACGCCACTCGGAGAACAGGATTTTTCATCCATTTTTCCTCCCTTGAATGCAGAATTGTTGTCTTCCATTGAAGTTTTCTTCGTGGAAGATATTCGTACCGCCCGTCGTTTTTTGCTCAAATGCGGTATGAAAACGCCCATCGACAACCTTTCCTTTTTCTCTTTTAAAGATTATCGTAAAGAGGTCAATCCGTTGGATTTTTTGAGAGAGCATGCGGCAGCGGGAAAAAATATCGGATTATTGTCCGATGCAGGAACTCCCTGCGTGGCCGATCCCGGGCATATTGTTGTCGCTGAAGCCCACCGAATCGGCATGCGCGTGGTGCCTCTTATCGGTCCCAATTCTATTATTTTAGCCCTTATGGCCTCCGGATTAAACGGACAAAATTTTGCCTTTAACGGCTATTTGCCGATAGACAAACAGAACCGCGAAAAGCAACTCCTTTTCCTCGAATCTCTTTTGTTGAAAAGTGGGCAAACACAAATCTTTATTGAAACGCCTTACCGCAACAATCAACTACTGCAATCGATTCTTCATACTTGTCGCCCCGATACCAAGCTGTGCGTAGCCCTCAACCTCACGACTCCGGAAGAGCAAATAATCTCCGCCACCATCTCTAAATGGAAAAAAATAAAAACGGATTTGCACAAACAACCCGCCATCTTCCTCCTTGGAAAATAATCGCTTCGTAAAAGTTTTTCTTTGCCCGATTTTTTGAATAGAACGAATTATTCATGCTTTCCACCTACCTCTTTACGCCTCGGATGGCAAGGGAATAAGGCATAAAAAATTACCGCAAAGACGCTAATGCGACAAGATTCTTCCGCAGCCAATTTTATATTACTCCCGAATATTTTCCCCTTGCAGACGGATGCTTATCTGTCGGGAGTGCCTGCTTATCTGCCGTTAGTGTCTGCTTATTTGCCGAGAGTGTCTGTTTATCTGCCGATAGGGCTTGCTTATTTGCCGTTGGAGTCTGCTTCGACTTACATTTGCCCTTTTGGGGATTAACTTATTTTTTAGTAAAAAAAATTACCAGACAATAATGATCTTATCTTATTGTTTTTTGTATTTTTACAAATTCATTATCAAAAAATTAGCATAAAGTAACAATTAAGTCGTGTATTACAATTATGGAAAATAATAATCTCGGAAACGGTATAGTATATGATTATGCAATCATTGCCGATAAACATTATTTCGGCGGATTTTTGAATTTGGCAAAAGATAATATTGATGCTGTGTTTAAAGCTTATGAGGATCGTTTTGGGGAAAATGTTCCCGATATGAAAATTGAGAACTTATCCTATCAGGATTATCAAAACAGAATTGATTTTCTGAAGTACTATTTCCCGGTTATCAATTATTTGGACTTGCCAGTATCGGATAAAGAATTTGAAAACATAAGAGACAAGGAACCAAAAAGAAGAAAATATTTTCGTGAGAATTTTAAAACTTTATATAAAGCGGTGTCTGCTCTTCGTCATTTCTATACCCACTATTATCACGAACCGCTATCATTCGAGATGAATTTGTTTTCATTGCTTGACAAAATTTTCATATCGGTAATAGAAGATATTAAAAAAGAGAAAAAGAATGATAACAAGACAAGACCGTTGCTCAACCGGAACCTGAAAGAAGAGTTAAAATGCTTGATGGCACTAAAAAAGCAAGAATTAAAAGAGAAACAAAAGTCCCAAAAAAACATATCTTTAGATGAAGTAAGTATCCAAAATGCGGTTTTTAACGATGCTTTTTCTCAGTTCTTTAATAAAGAGAAGAAAATCAGCCGCTTTTATCAAGCGGAAAATACGGATACCGATATAGAAAACAAACTGAATATTTCACAAACAGGATTGCTTTTTTTATTGGGGATGTTTTTAACCAAAAAACAAAGTGAAGATTTAAGAAGCCGGATAAGGAGATTTAAAAATAAAATTATTAAAAATCAAGACCATCCTGTGAGTAAGCAAAATAACAGTCTTAAATACATGTCCACCCAATGGGTATTTGGCTACCTTGCCTTCAAGGGGTTGAAATCCACCTTAAATACAACCTTTATGCAAGAGACCTTGTTGACGCAAATAGTAGATGAATTGAGTAAAGTCCCCAATGAAATATATCGAAATTTGTCCCAAGAACAACAACAATTGTTTATTGAGGATATGAATGAATATGTGCAAGATGGTAACAACGTGAAATCATTGGAAGATGCCATTGTCATTCATCCGGTCATAAGGAAAAGATATGAAGACAAGTTCCCTTATTTTGTGATCAGATATTTAGATGAATATGCCGGCTTTCCGACATTGAAATTTCAAATACAACTCGGCAACTATGTACACGACAAACGGACCAAAAAGATTCAAGGAACCGTTTATTCAACGGAACGGGTTGTAAAGGAAAAAATAACGGTTTTCGGAAAATTGAGTGAAATAACAGCACTGAAAGACAATTATTTAAAAAAAAGGACTCAAAATAATGAAGAAAATAGAGGATGGGAAATATATCCCAATCCGTCATATAATTTCACAGGAAATAATATTCCGATATATTTAGATCTTGAGTCAAGCAATGTTCCCGGAGCTAAACAATTATATGGGAATATCCAAAAACAATGTGCCGATTTACGAAAAAAAAACATTGAAAATCAAGACCAAACAGAAAGAGCTGATAAAGCTACCAAACATGATATTGTGAAATTAATAGATTCTAAAAAGATTGTAATTAAGAAACCAACTGCATTTCTTTCTTTAAACGAATTATCGGGTTTGCTATATGAATTGCTTGTAAACAAAAAAAACGGGAAACAAATAGAGGATATTTTAATAAAAAAACTGATAGAACATTACGATACAATTTCCGAATTTAGTACCGAAAACCCGTTGCCTACTTCTCAAATTACGAAAAAACTGTTGAAAAGCAACTCCGAATCACAATGGAATACCGGAAAATTGATGCGAGACATTGAAAGGGAAATTGCTGTTACGGAACATAAGTTGAATTTAATTAAAGATAAAAGGGACAGCCTTTCCCGGTATAATTTGAAAGAAAAGATTAGAAAACCTGTTTTCAGCAATAGAGCGGCCGGGAAAGAAGCCGTTTGGATTGCGGAGGATTTGGTACGTTTTATGCCGAAAGCAGTGAGAAAAAATTGGAAAGGTTATCATCACAGCCAACTACAACAATCGTTGGCTTTTTATGAACAGAGACCGAATGAAGCCGTAAATTTAGTAAAGCAATATTGGAATTTAAATGATACACGATATTGCTGGAATGAAGGGATCAAAAAGTCTTTTGAACGATCTGAATTCGATTTGTTTTATGAAGCTTATTTGAAAAATAGAAAAAAGATTTTGAATTTATACAGGGACAAACTATCCGATAATATGGAAAATATGGAATCCATGATGCAGGATGAACATTTGGACTTTATCTTCAACAGACATTTATACAAAATTGATACTACGGAAAATCAAAAGCTAAAATTGTTGGCTCATCCTTTTGTCTTTCCAAGAGGAATATTCGATGAGAAGCCCACCTATATAAAAGGGAAATCCATGACGGAAACACCGGAATTATATGCCGAGTGGTATCGTTATGCAAACCAACGAATCGAATCCCAACAGTTCTTTTATAAAACACCACGAGATTACAAGGATTTATATAACACTATGAAAGAACACAAAAAAGAGATAGATGAGAATAAATACAATCTTTCCGAAATTGAGAAGTATAATCTGTTTAAAAACAAACAAGATAAGGCAATAAAAAAAGTTCAAATGCAAGATGTGTTTTTGGAATTAATTGTCAAGGATCTTTTTAATAGAATATTTCCTAACCAAGGATGTGATTTTTCATTGAAAGATTTTACCGATATACACAATGACACCTGGAATATATCCGTACCCTTTCAATGGAAACAAATTCGGGAACCGGAGGTAAAATTGAAAGATATTGGAAAATTCAAAAGATTTTTGTTTGATAAAAAAATAGAAAACATATTGTCGTATAATGAAGATAAAATTTGGACAAAGAGAGAATTGGAAGAAGAATTGGAGTTATTGCCCTCTTCTTATGAAGTAATCCGGCGGGAACAATTGCTCAAGTTGATCCAGGAATTGGAAAATTGCATTTTGCAAAAAAATAACTTTGACGGAGTAAATCACCCGAAAGAGTTTGAACAATCAGACGAGGATAAGAAGGCTTATCCCAATTTTAAGCATTATATCACGGAAGGAATCTTAAAAAAATGCACATTGGCGGAGAATACAGACATAGAATGGTTAAACCAATTGAAAGAAGATACCTTTGAAAAGGTTCCCCTACAGGAATTATGTATGAAACCGAAAATAATCCAAAAAGCATATTTATTAGTCTTAATACGTAATAAAATTTCGCACAACCAACTTCCGAAAAAAGAATATTTTGAAAGAATCAAAACCATGTTCTCTCCTGCAGAAGCAAATGAAACTATAAGTTACAGTAGTATCATATTGAATTTTACCAAATCGGTAATTCAAGAGTTAAAGACATATCTCAAATAAATATTTTGTAAAATAGAAAAAGGTTACTTGACATATTGAAAATAAAAGAGAAAATAGAATTTTAAAAGAATTTAATACTAATAATCCATTATAAATGAAACCATTGCAACCAGTCAGCTGTAACTGCCTTATTTTTGAGAGGTAAATACAGCTTATCTCGAAGAGCCTTATATATGCGGCTTGCTGTAACTGCCTTATTTTTGAGAGGTAAATACAGCACATTACTAACATCCCATTTAGAGATATCAGCTGTAACTGCCTTATTTTTGAGAGGTAAATACAGCTATAAAGCAAATGTACGGTTATCTCAATGTGCTGTAACTGCCTTATTTTTGAGAGGTAAATACAGCAACTATTTTTAACAGTGCCTTTATTTCAAGCCATCATTTATGAAAGAATGTTGAATGCTTTTGCGATGCATATTCTGAGACTAAATCAAGCGATTGTTCATTTTTTTATTATTGGTGTCCGGGGAAAATAATGATGTTTGTGAAAAAAAAACGGAAAAATTCTATGATGATGAAAGAATCAACATGGAACGGACAGGAGCTCCGTAGGAGCGGCGCAATTCCACACATTTACTATATCATCACACCGTTTCACGGCAGATTGTATGGTGACCGCCAGAGCTAACTCTTTTTGATTTGGGGGCTTACTTTTTGAAAAACAAAATCGTATACTTGATTATCAAGCACTTTTGTTTTTTTTCTGTTTTTATTTTTTACTGGACAACAATAAAAAAGAATAAAAAGTTATTCATAAAAAATTTATTTGTAATAATTAATGGGGGCATGACTTGGATTGAAAATTTTCCGTTCAAAGATATTATATTTTTCTTAATCTACTGATTTTGTAGATATTGTTTCTAATAAGTTAAAAAGCGCAAGATGTCACACTCCTGTATACGACCAAGTAAGATTATTTTCTAAAAGAAAATATTAGTCCGATTAAAACAAGGCTTATATACCCCATAAAAACTTTAGAATAAAAAAAGATATAAGCAACGTCTTTTGTGCTATATACTTCATATTGCACATTAATTCCACTATTTAAAAAAATACCGAATGTAACATAAAGCAAATACAATGAGAATAATATCATCAAGATCTTGTATACGCTCCGTATCGTAATATTTTCTTTTCTTAAAATTTTCATTTATGGTAAGATTTAAGGTCTATTAACTTCTTTTTCACAGTACCTGTAACGTTTTTTACATTACTATTTTCTCTTTAGATTTATCCAATTATAATACTATCACTTTTTAAACCGATTAGCTCTAATTTCTTAGTTAATATTAACTTATACTTCAAGGAATTTGACTTGACATTAAAATTAAAAAGCCAGCATAGCTTATAAAATTTAGTACCACAAAGGTAGATTTTTTTTTCTTATGCGACTTCATTATTTTTAACTTAAATAGCTGTCCTAAAAATCGGCAGCAATATATGTGTGTTTACGTCCGAATTGGAATAATGCCACGAAGACCTGTAGGTGCAAGTTGCGAGGCGTGAGGTTGTAGGCGGAAAGCCCGCAAGGACGGAAGCCGATGTGCCGCTGCTGCAAAAGAGCGACCGGAGGAAGCTCCTTTTGCAGCTTTGCGGCAACACGGCTTTCGGCCGCGGACTTGGAGCCGGAGACCGGCGGCGAAGCCGACACGCCCAAAAAAAGAACATCATCATCAATATGCTGCTGATGATGATGTTCTTCCTGAAAAGATAAGAAAACGAAAATCACAAAGAGATGGTGATTTTTGCAGAATCACGCACTCAGGACTTTTGGGTATCGTTGTTTGCTTTTTTGTTTTTTCGTTTGATGATGAGGTAGCCTGCTAGAAAAGCCAATGAGCCGCCAATGACGAGACCGATCATAATGGGAAATTTATTTTCCACACCGAAGAAAAAAAGTGGGATGATGAGGAGTCCCATGAGCAGTGTGTATCGGAATGCAGTTTTCATACGTTATTTTTTTTACTATTTCCGTAAGGATTTTATCTGGTTAATTCTTTGAGCTTGGCTTGGAGCAATGCAATTTTCTCTTCGGCATCGGCTTGTTTTTTCCTTTCTATAGCCACAATACTCTCCGGTGCACCTGCTACAAATTTCTCGTTGGACAATTTCTTTAGGGTGCTTTTCAAAAATCCTTCGGTATAGCGAAGCTCTTCTTCAATCTTCTTGATTTCCTCTTCTACGTTGATATGGGTCCCAAAAGGAATGAAGTGCTCGGTGTTGTACTCAATGAAAGTGATTGCTCCTTCAACCTTCTCTTGCACGTAAGTGATGCCGGAAAGGTTGGAAAGTTTGATGATGATGGCATCCATTTCTGCAATGGCTTCGGCTTCAGGTTTGAGAATGAAAAGCTCCAATTGGTTCTTTTGGGCGATATTCTTTTCTGTGCGAATGCGGCGGATGTTTTCGATAATCTTTTGGGTTTGTTCGAAGCGGGTGAGCAGTATCGTATCCGTTTTGTCGGGAACAAATTCGGGGAATTTCGCATACATAATGGATTCCTTTT
>Ga0116193_1000578_pt1 | contig 34183 bp, 31 predicted proteins | sample AD_UKC115_MetaG_FD_89892 | JGI IMG/M metagenome (GOLD analysis project Ga0116193, IMG submission 89892) | Active sludge microbial communities of municipal wastewater-treating anaerobic digesters from Hong Kong - AD_UKC115_MetaG | ecosystem: Engineered > Bioreactor > Anaerobic > Digestate... | reverse complement strand
GAGCGCGCGGCGTCGCTGGTGCCGACCATTCGCTCCTCCCGGGGATTCCGGCTTTGGTGCTGGACTGGGTTAATCTCGTAGCCGTCTGTCGAAGATATCCCCTCAGAAGGTAGCCATGCCCAAGTCGAAGGTCCGCAAGAAGAACGACTTCACCGTCAACCCGGTTTCGCGTACCCCGGTCAAGGTCAAGGCCGGTCCTTCGAGTGTGTGGTTCGTCGTTCTGTTCACCGGCTTGATGCTGGTCGGGCTGGCCTGGCTGCTGGTCTTCCAGCTGGCCGGCTCGGAGCTGTCCTGGATGAGCGACCTGGGTCCGTGGAACTACGCGATCGCGTTTGCTTTCATGATCACAGGGTTGTTGCTGACCATGCGCTGGCACTAACACCTTTCGACGCGGTGCGCCGTGCCCGGGTGAGGGCTTGGTCACAGTTTGCCGCCAGCTTCCGGGCGGGGCAATCACACGCGTGTTATTCATCCCCATTGTTGATAGCGTCTGTGGATAACCGCATTAGCCTTGGTAAGAGGGCCTATGTATCCCCAACAGCAAACGCGTTGGCAGCCGAGGACGAGCGGCATCCTGGCATTCGCGGCACTCGGTCTGATCCTGGCAATCGTCAGTGTGACTGGAATCACAGATCCGCCGGGCCGGGTGCTGTGCGGCGTTGCCGCGGTCGGGCTGCTCGTGTTTGCAATCACCGCCCTGCGCGGTCGGCCCAAACTGGCGATCACGCACGACGGTCTGACACTTCGCGGGCCGTTGCGCACCACCACATTGCATCGGGCGGACATCACCCGCATCCGGATCACCGAGATCCGCCGGATCGGCCGCAAGGTGCGGCTGCTGGAGATCGACACCACCGATGACCGGCTGTTCGTGCTCACCCGATGGGATCTGGGTACCGACCCGCTGGACGTGCTCGACGCGCTGACCGCGGCCGGCTACGCGGGCTGAACCCTCACATTTCCCCGCGAGCTCTCACATTTCCCCCGCGAGTGTGCGCGTCGGTACGCAACACGCCGTGCCGAGCCGTGCTTTTGTGCACGCTCGGCGTCAGCGTCAGCGTCAGCGTCAGGAGATGGTGATCGACTCGATGACCACCGGCTCGACCGGACGGTCGTTGCGGTCCACCGCGGTGGTGGCGATGGCGTCGACCACCCGCTGCGAATCCGGGTCGACGACCTCACCGAAGATGGTGTGCTTCCGGTTCAGATGCGGCGTCTTGCCCACCGTGATGAAGAACTGCGATCCGTTGGTACCCGGGCCGGCATTGGCCATCGCCAGCAGGTACGGCTTGTCGAACTGCAGCTCCGGGTGGAACTCATCGGCGAATCGGTAACCCGGGCCGCCGCGACCGGTGCCGGTCGGATCGCCGCCCTGGATCATGAATCCATCGATGACGCGGTGGAAGACCGCGCCGTCATAAAAGGGTCCGGAGTTGCTGCCCGAAGCATTCAGTTCGGAATACTCCTTGGTGCCCTGGGCCAAGCCGGTGAAGTTCCCGACGGTCTTGGGGGCGTGGTTACCGAACAGCGCGATCTTGATGTCGCCGCGGTTGGTGTGCAGTGTCGCGGTGCCGGTCTGAATGGGGCTCGTGGTCACGGGAAGCCAGTGTGCCATCTCCGCATCGACGGGTCCGATGCACCCTGTGCTCCGGCCCCGCCCCAGGCGCGTTCGCCCACAAGATCGCCGCGATGGTGGCAGGGTGAAGGACGCCGCCCCGGCCCCAGAGAGGAAGTCATGGAGACCGACACCGACATCCGGCTGACCCCCGCACGACGGCTCACCCGAGGCCTTTCCCGAACTGCCGCCGGTCCGGTCGACATCACGCGCGGGACGCTCGGGCTCGTCGCGCAGTCGGTCGGCGCGACGTTCGGCGGCCTGCGCCAGCAGTTCCGAAAGAGCCAGGCGCGCAAGGAACTTCGTCGTGAGCTCGCCGATGCCAAGAGCCTGGTGGCCCACGAGTTCGCTGACGTCAAACAGGCCGTGCAGGAGCTGGCCGAGTCGAAGGGCGGCCGGGGCCCGCGGCGCAAGCGTCTGCTGATCGCCGCCGCGGGGGTGACCACGCTGGCCGGGGGAGCGGCGCTGTTCTCCACGATCCGGCGTTCCCAGCGCCGCCCGGAGCCGTCGCCGCTGCCGCCGAGCGTTCCCGTCGAACCCAAGCCCTGACCCCGGAGTGCACGGCAGGCCGGCGTCGACGACCTGCCGCCTACGGCCACAACCGGGTACGGTCCCAGCCGTTCTCGATGCGCTGATAGCTCAGCCGCCAATGTCGCCGATCGGGGGAGCCCTGCCAGAATTCGACCTCCCCGGGCGCCACCGCACAGGACTTCCATTCGTCCGGGACCAGGCCGGGGTCCTCGTCGAGTTTGCGCTGGGCCTTGTCGATCTCGGCGTCGAGCTCGGCGGGATCGACCAACGGCTGACTCTGCCGCAGCGTCAACGCCATCGCCCGTGAACCGATCGGGCGGGCCCGGAAATCCTCGGCACTGGCTGCGGTTCCGTCCTCGATGACCGCACCCGTGATCCGCACCTGACGAACCAGTGCCGGCCAGTAGAAGGTCAGCGCCGCCGCCGGGCAGGCCGCGAGATCGCGGCCCTTCTGACTGACCGCGCTGACCGCGAAGTGCCACCCTTGCTCGTCGACCGCTTTGAGGATCAACATCCGTGCGCGCGGCAGCCCTCTCGCATCGACGGTCGACAGCGTCATGGCATGCGGTTCCGGAACTCCAGCGGTCACCGCGTCCTGCAACCATGACGCGAACAACGCCACGGGATCGGCGGGCACCGTCTCGGTGTCGACCGGTGGGCCCGAGCCCTGCAGCACCGGCAGCGCCCGCAGATAGGAACGTCCACCGTCGACGGGGGACCAGGTCGTCACGGTACGACCGTAGACGAGGAAAGTACTTGTGGAGCCTAGGAGATTCGAACTCCTGACATCTGCCTTGCAAAGGCAGCGCTCTACCAACTGAGCTAAGGCCCCTGGGGGTGGTCGGCGGCTGAGTGCCACACCTCGCGGTGCCGCAACCGGTGCACGGTCACCGCCGCCGCCACGGCGACCAGCAACGCGAGAACCCGCTTCACGGTGCACCTTCCTGCCTGTCGACTTCACAGGCTCACCGTGGGCCTAGGAGGACTCGAACCTCCGACCTCTTCGTTATCAGCGAAGCGCTCTAACCGCCTGAGCTATAGGCCCGTACACGTGCACGACCGAGCGACGAGATTACCGCACCAGGGGCCGAGCCCCCAAACCGCTCAGTCGCGGTCGGCCAGGGTGACCTCGACGCCACCGACGATGTCGGTGCTCAGGTTGTACACGAACGCCCCGATGGTGGCCATCGCGGTGAGCAGGACGATGTTGAGCAGACCGATCAGCAGCGCGCCACCGAAGATGGACCCGGCGGAAACCAGTTCACCGCCGCCGCTGTTGCTGGTCAGCAGATCGCCGACGTTGCTGTTGAGCTTGCTCCACACGCCCATGCCGCCGAGCACCAGATAGAGGAACGCCACCGCGATCATCCACACGAAGAACAACGCCACCGACAGCAGCGCCGACACCTTCAGTGCGCTCCACGGATCCACCCGCCGGATCTGCATGGTGGCCCGCACCGGGCCACCCTTGGAGCGCGGTCCGACCTGGATCCGACTCCCGGCGCCCGGCGCCCGGTCCGGGGCCGTGGTGGCCACTTCGGGCTGATGCTTGGGCGGGCGCGGCAACGGACCGGACAGGTCCGGCAGCTCGCTGGCGTAGTCCGTCTGTCGAGCCACCTCGACGCGGGTGGCTGCCGGATCCGGCTCCGCCACAACTGGTTTCGTTGCCTGGAAGGCGGCCGGAGCGGCAGTGCCGGTGATGTAGCGGCTGGCCCGAGCCTCCACGGGCACTCCGGTCGACGGCGCCGGGGGTGCCGGTGTGGTGGCCACCGGCGGAGCCGTCGGAGCCGTCGGAGGTGCGGGCGGCGCCGCGGCCGGCGGGCGGGTTTCGATCCGAGCCGTCGTCTCGGCGGGGCGCGGCGCCGGCTGCGGACCCCGCGCGGCCGCGCGCTGCCACGGCGGTGCCTCGGTGGTCTCGCCGGACCCGCTCCCGGTCGTGGCCGCGGTCGCGCCCTCGCCCGGCTCGTTCGGTGAACTCACCCCATGCTCCTCACGTCAGCCCCGCCCGGCCTACTCGTCACCGGCGTCGGGAGCGGCGTCCTCGATATCCGCGCCGTCCTCGGAGACATCTTCGTCGGCATTGCGTGCGATTGCCAGCAGAGTGTTGTCCTCGCCGAGATTCATCAGCCGCACACCCTTGGTCTGACGACCCGCCTTGCGGACCTGTCGCGCCGCCGTGCGAATCACCCCCCCGCCGGAGGTGATCGCATACAGCTCGCTGTCCTCGTCGACGATCAGGGCGCCCACCAGCCGGCCACGCTTGGTGTCGTACTGGATGGTCAAGATGCCCTTGCCGCCGCGGCCCTGGACCGTGTACTCCTCGATGTCGGTGCGCTTGGCATAGCCGCCCGAGGTCGCCACCAGCAGATAGGTGCCCTCGCGGACCACGTTGAGGGACAACAGCCGATCGTCGGCGTTGAACCGCATGCCCTGCACACCGGAGGTGGCACGACCCATCGGCCGCAGCGCCTCATCGGTGGCCGAGAACCGGATCGACTGACCGTTGGCGCTGACCAACAGCAGGTCGTCCTCGGCCGAGCACAGCACCGCGCCGACCAGTTCGTCACCGTCGCGCAGGTTGACCGCGACGATGCCGCCCGAACGGTTGGAGTCGAAATCGGACAGCTTCGACTTCTTCACCAGACCGTTGCGGGTGGCCAGCACCAGATACGGCGCATCCTCGTAGCTCTTGATCTGGATGACCTGAGCGATGCGTTCCTCGGGCTGGAATGCCAGCAGGTTGGCAACGTGCTGGCCGCGCGCCGTGCGCGAGGCCTCGGGCAGGTCGTACGCCTTGGCCCGGTAGACCCGACCCTGCGTGGTGAAGAACAGGATCCAGTCGTGCGTCGAGCAGACGAAGAAATGGTTGACGATGTCGTCCTGCTTGAGGCCGGCGCCCTGCACGCCCTTGCCGCCGCGCTTCTGGCTGCGGTACAGGTCGGTCTTGGTGCGCTTGGCGTAGCCGGTCTCGGTGATGGTGACGACGACGTCCTCGCGCTGGATGAGGTCCTCGTCGGTGACGTCGCCGTCGGCGGCGATGATGCGGGTCCGTCGGTCGTCGCCGTGCTTGTCGGCGATCTCCGCGAGCTCGTCCCGGACGATGGCACGTTGCCGCTCCGGCTTGGCCAGGATGTCCTCGAGGTCGGCGATCTCGAGTTCGATCTTGGCCAGATCGTCGATGATGCGCTGCCGCTCCAGCGCCGCCAGGCGGCGCAGCTGCATGTCGAGGATGGCCTGGGCCTGGATCTCGTCGACGTCGAGCAACTCCATCAACCCGACGCGCGCGACGTCGGCGCTCTCCGAGGCACGGATCAGGGCGATCACCTCGTCGAGCGCGTCGAGTGCCTTCACCAGACCGCGCAGGATGTGGGCCCGCTCGTTGGCCTTGCGCAACCGGTACGTGGTACGCCGCACGATGACGTCGAGTTGATGCGCGACGTAGTAACGGATCATCTGGTCCAGCCGCAGGGTGCGCGGCACCCCGTCGACGATGGACAGCATGTTGGCCCCGAAGCTGGTCTGCAGCTGGGTGTGCTTGTAGAGGTTGTTGACGACGACCTTGGCCACGGCATCGCGCTTGAGCTCGACGACGATGCGCAGGCCGACCCGGTCGCTGGACTGATCCTCGATGTTGGAGATGCCGCCGAGGCGGCCGTCGCGCACCTGCTCGGCGATCGAGGTGATGAAGTTGTCGTGGTTGACCTGGTACGGCAGCTCCGTGATCACCAGGGAGGTACGGCCTTTGGAGTCCTCTTCGATCTCGACGACACCGCGCATGCGGATCGAGCCGCGCCCCGTCTTGTAGGCATCCTGGATGCCGGCCGACCCGACGATGAGGCCGTGCGTGGGGAAGTCGGGTCCCTTGACCCGCTCCATGACGGCCTCGAGGGTGGACTCCTCATCGGCCTCGTGGTTCTCCAGGCACCAGTAGACGGCCTCGGCCAGCTCGCGCAGGTTGTGCGGCGGGATGTTGGTGGCCATGCCGACCGCGATGCCGCCCGAACCGTTGGCCAGCAGGTTGGGGAACCGGCTGGGCAGAACCGTCGGCTCCTGCACCCGGCCGTCGTAGTTCGGCGCGAAATCGACTGTCTCCTCATCGATTTCGCGGAGCATCTCCATCGCCAGCGGAGTAAGCCGAGCCTCGGTATATCTCATGGCGGCCGCCGGGTCGTTGCCCGGCGAGCCGAAGTTGCCCTGCCCGTCGACCAGTGGGTAGCGCAGCGACCACGGCTGGGCCATCCGGACCAGGGTGTCGTAGATCGAGGCGTCGCCGTGGGGGTGGTAGTTACCCATCGTCTCGGCAACGGACCGTGCGGATTTCGCGTGCGAGCGATCCGGCCGGAAACCCGAGTCGTACATCGCGTAGAGCACCCGGCGGTGCACCGGCTTGAGGCCGTCGCGGACCTCCGGCAACGCGCGGCCCACGATCACGCTCATCGCGTAGTCGATGTAGCTGTTCTGCATCTCCTGCTGGATGTCGACCGGTTCGATACGGTCGTGCGAGTCGCCCTCCGGCGGCATGGTGTCGGTCATGAATCCCTCATAATCGGGTTGATCGTCGTGGAGCCGAACGTCTTGAACGACTTAAACATCAAGGAATCGAACGTCTTTGGCGTTGCGTGTGATGAAGCTGCGGCGGGCCTCGACGTCCTCGCCCATCAGGATGGAGAACAGTTCGTCGGCGGCGGCCGCGTCGTCGAGCGTGATCTGGCGCAGCACGCGCACCGAGGGATCCATGGTGGTCTCCCACAGCTCCTTCGCGTCCATCTCGCCCAGACCCTTGTAGCGCTGGATGCCATCGTCCGTGTTGATCTTCTTGCCGGCCTCGCGGCCGGCCTTCAGCAGACCGTCGCGTTCGCGGTCGGAGTAGGCGAATTCCGGTTCGGAGCGTTGCCATTTCAGCTTGTACAGCGGCGGCTGGGCGAGGAACACATGGCCGTGCTCGATCAGCGGCCGCATGAAGCGGAACAGCAGCGTCAGCAGCAGGGTGGAGATGTGCTGGCCGTCCACGTCGGCGTCGGCCATCAGGACGATCTTGTGGTAACGCAGCTTGGCGATGTCGAATTCGTCGTGGATACCGGTGCCCAGCGCGGTGATGATCGCCTGCACTTCGGTGTTCTTCAGCACCCGGTCGATGCGCGCCTTCTCGACGTTGATGATCTTGCCGCGTAGCGGCAGGATCGCCTGGAACATCGAGTCCCGGCCGCTCTTGGCCGAGCCGCCGGCCGAATCACCCTCCACCACATACAGTTCGCACTTGCTCGGGTCGGTGGACCGGCAGTCGGCCAGCTTGCCCGGCAGGCCGCCGATATCGGTGGCGCTCTTGCGCCGCACCAGATCGCGGGCCTTGCGCGCGGCCGCGCGCGCCTGAGCGGATGAAACAGCTTTGTTCACAACGGTTTTGGCCTCGGCCGGATTGGCCTCGAACCAGTGGCTGATCTGTTCGTTGCAGATCTTCTGCACAAACGACTTGACCTCGGTGTTGCCCAGCTTGGTCTTGGTCTGGCCCTCGAACTGCGGATCGCTGACCTTCACCGAGATGACCGCGGCCAGCCCTTCGCGGATGTCCTCGCCGCTGAGATTGGGGTCCTTGTCCTTGAGGAGCTTCTTCTCCTTGGCGTACTTGTTCACCACCGATGTGAGTGCCGCCCGGAAACCTTCCTCATGGGTGCCGCCCTCGTGGGTGTTGATGGTGTTCGCGAAGGTGTGCACCGACTCCGAGTAGCCGCCGTTCCACTGCATCGCGATCTCGACCTCATGACCCTCGCCCTTGCCGTCGAAATCGATGACGCTGGGCTGGATCGGGCTCTTGGTCCGATTGATGTGCTTGACGAAGTCGACCAGTCCACCGGGGTAGTGGAATACCCGGTGCTTGACCTTTTGTGGGCCGGCCTTCTCGGCGGCCTGCTCCTCGGCGGTCTTGGGCGCTTCGGCGGTGTCGCTGACCTCTTCGTCCACCACCTCTTCCGGGGTGACCCGTTCGTCGGTCAGCTCGATGGTGAGGCCCTTGTTGAGGAACGCCATCTCCTGGAGCCGGCGCGCGACGGTCTCGAAGTCGTAATTGGTGGTCTCGAAGATGTTCGGATCGGCCCAGAATCGGATGGTGGTGCCGGTCTTCTTGGTGCTCTCACCCTGCCGCAGCGTGCCCGGCACGGAGTTGTCGTAGGTCTGGAACCATTCCGACCCATCGGTGCGGATGTCGGCTTCCAACCGCGTCGACAAGGCGTTGACCACGGAGACGCCGACGCCGTGCAGACCGCCGGACACACTGTAGGCGCCCTCCTCGAACTTGCCGCCGGCGTGCAGCACCGTCATCACGACGTCGACGGTCGGGATACCGGTGGCGTGCATCGCGACCGGGATGCCGCGGCCGTTGTCGGTGACCTCGACCCCGCCGTCGTCGAGCAGTCGTACGGTGACCCGGTCGGCGAACCCGGCCATCGCCTCGTCCACCGCGTTGTCGACGACTTCCCAGATCAGGTGGTGCAGACCGCGCTCACCGGTGGAACCGATGTACATACCCGGACGCTTGCGAACCGCTTCGAGCCCTTCGAGAACCTTGATGGAATCAGCGCCATACGCTTCTTGCTTCTTCTGGGCAGCCACGGTCGGGGAGGTCTCCTCGGAATCAAAAGGGCCGGGCGGTACAGCACCGCCGCGAGTCTTGTCCACAGTCTACCGGGAAGGGGAGACAGGACTGGATCTGAGGCCGCGTTTCTACACGGCTAACTGCGCCGTGCGCAGAATTTCTCGACCAAAGGAATGTTTCGACGTTCGAGGGGGCCAAAAGAAGTCTTCTCGGGCCGCTGAGGCGATAGGATGCGGGGTCAATCAGCCGTACGTGTCCCGCGGTCCGCGCCCGGGGACGCTCCGAGGCCCCTTCCGCCATGACGGACCCACCGGACCGGTGATCTTCAGCGCTGTCACCACGCCATCTCCGACCGCCGCAGCGATCTTGGCGAGCAGCTGGGCCTGCACCATCCGCAACTGGGTGGCCCACGCCGTCGATTCGGCGGTGATGCTCAGCACCCCGTCGGTCAATCCGGTGGGGGTCGCATGGTCGGCGATCTGATCGCCGACCACACTCGGCCACTGCCCGAAGACCGCGCCTTCGGATACCCGCCTGTTCCAGCCCCGGGTCTTGGCCAGATCCCGGGTGGCTGCGCTCAGCGGTTGCGGGTCGCGGCTGTCCGGGCCGGGGCCCGACCAGCGTCGACGACGGCCGGCGCCGCGTACCCGGCCGACCGGGGGAGAGCTGCGTCCACGTCCGACGTCCTTGCCCTCCGCACGCGCCGCACCGCGGGCTTCCTCGAGCGCACGCCGCACCAGATCCATCCCGGCGAGCCCCGCAAGGTGTTCCGGCGGGCCGGCCGGTGGCGCTCCGTCTCCCTCGGGTTCCATGGGTTCATTGTGCGACCCGGTCATGACACCAGCACCGACAACCGGTCGGCCATGTCGATGGTGATCCGCTTGGGCGCCCAGTTCCCGGGGATGTCCTCCGGAACCGCCGCCGTGATCAGGACCTGTTCGGCAGATTCCGCAACCCCGGCCAGCGCGGCACGTCGCGCGGTGTCGAGTTCAGCGAACACATCGTCGAGAAGTAGTACCGGTGTGGCTCCGTCGGCCTTGAGCAACTCGAACGCCGCCAACCGCAGCGCCAGTGCCATCGACCACGATTCACCGTGGCTGGCAAAGCCTTTCGCCGGCTGATCGCCCAGGATCAACTCCAGATCGTCACGATGTGGACCGACCAGACAGAGGCCGCGTTCCAGCTCCGCGGACCGCCGCCGCGCCAGACCTTCGAGCAATGCCGCCTCGAGATCCGCGCCGTCGGCCGAGGTACCAAGAATCTCGTCGACACTGCTGCGATACCGGATTGCCGCGGGCCGCGACGCCGGTGCCAGCACTGCGTACGCCTTCTCCACCTCCGGGGCCAGGATCTCGACGAGTTCCAGTCGCGCCGCCATCAGCTGCGCACCGTGTGCCGCCAGGTGGCCGTCCCACACCTCGAGGGTTTCCAGGGCACTGTTGTCGCCCCGAAATCGGGCCGCCGCAACGCTTTTGAGCAGCGCGGTGCGCTGTTTGACGACTTTTTCATAATCGGCGCGAATGGCTGCGATCCGCGGCCGATGCAGTGTGGCCAGTTCGTCGAGGTACCGCCGTCGCTCACTGGGATCCCCCCGAACCAGCGCCAGATCCTCCGGCGCGAACAGCACCGCCCGCAGCACCCCGAGGATCTCGCGGGTGCTGCGCACCGGGGAGCGGTTCAGCAGAGCCTTGTTGGCCCGGCCGGCGACCACCTCCAGATCAATCGCCAGTTCGCGGCCCTCACTGACCACTATCGTCGAGATGACCGCTCTGCTCTCGCCGGATCTGATCAGTGGTGCGTCGGTACCGACCCGGTGTGACCCCAAAGTGGCGCAATACCACAGGGCTTCGACCAGATTGGTCTTGCCGAAACCGTTGCGCCCGACGAAGACCGTCGCCCCCGGGTCGAGGTCGATGTCGACGGATTGCCACGATCGGAAGTCGCGCAGTCCGAGCCTACGGACGTACACCGCCGATCAGCCCGAGAGCGGAGTCCGCTTGACCGCGTGTCCGCCGAACTGGTTGCGTAACGCGGCAACGGCCTTCATCGTCGGCGAATCTTCTTGTCTGGAAGCAAATCTGGCGAACAGCGACGCCGCGATCACTGGTGTGGGGACCCGGTGATTGATCGCTTCCTCGACGGTCCAGCGGCCCTCACCGGAATCGTCGGTGTAACCAGAGATGCCGGCCAGACCCGGGTCTTCCTTCAGCGCCTTGGCGAGCAGTTGCTGCAACCAGGACCGCACGACTGTCCCGTTGGTCCAGGCCTGGATGACCGCTTGGACATCGGTGATCAACGGCTCGGCCGCCAACAGCTCATAGCCCTCCGCGTAGGCTGTCATCAGTCCGTACTCGATGCCGTTGTGCACCATCTTGGCGTAATGGCCCGCCCCGACCGGCCCGGCATGGACGAACCCGTCCGCGGGCTCACCCGGCGGCCGCAAGGTCTCGAAGATCGGCATGGCGCGAGCGACGTCCGCGTCGGCGCCGCCGACCATCAATCCGTAACCTTCCTCGAGACCCCAGACGCCGCCGGATACGCCCGCGTCCATGAACGCAATACCCTTGTCCGCCAACAACTTCGCGTGCGGTCCGTCCTCGGTGAACCGGGAGTTCCCCCCGTCGATCACCAGATCGCCCGGGCCCAGCACATCGGCCAGCTCGCGGATGGTGTCGTCCGTGATCGGACCGGACGGCACCATCACCCAGACCACCCGTGGTGCCGGCAGGGCCGCGGCCAGGGCGGCCAACGACTCGACATCGCTCACTTCGGGACGCGGGTCGTACCCGATCACTTCGTGACCACCGCGACGCAGCCGCTCGCGCATGTTGAAGCCCATTTTGCCCAGTCCCACCAGGCCCAGTTGCATGACGGTTCCTTCGCCGAGGTCAGCCGGGCAGCCGGACCGGCATCAGGAGATAGACGTATTCGGTGTCCAGTGCGGGGTAGGGACCGTTGCCCTCCGGGGTGGGCGATTCGTCCCCCAACACGGGCCGCAACACCGCCGGCTTGCTGGGAGTGGTGAACCCGAAGGACACCTTCTCCGAATGCAATGAGCCCAGCCCGTCGGTCAGATAGTTCGGATTGAACGCGATGGTCAAGGGCTCACCGGCGAACTCCACCGGCAGGTCCTCTTCCGCGCGACCCACGTTGTCCGCGCTGGCCGAGATCCGAAGACCGTTGTCGCTGAACTCCATCCGGACCTGCGCGCCGCGGTCGGCGACCAGCGCGACACGCTTGATCGCCTCCGTCAGTTCGGCCACACCGATGGTGGCCATCGCGGTGTGCTCGGCCGGGAGCAGCTGGCGAAACTTGGGGAACTCCGCGTCCAGCAGCCGGCTGGTGCTGCGTTTGCCGTCGCTGCGGATGCCCAGTAGGCCCTCCTTGCCGACGGCTTCCCCGGCACCGAGAGCCAGGTGGACGTCAGTACCGGCCGCTCCGGTCTTCGCGGCCTCGGCCAGCGTCTTGGCCGGCACCAGCACGGCTGCTTCCAGGCCGCTACTGCTGGTGGACCACCGCAGCTCACGCACCGCCAGTCGGAACCGGTCAGTTGCCGCCAAAACGACTGTCTCACCGTCGATTTCGACCCGGATACCGGTCAACATCGGCAGCGTGTCGTCCTTACCGGCGGCAACCGCAACCTGTCCGATGGCCTCTCCGAAAAGGTCCGCGGAAACAACACCCGTCTCATCGGGCAGCGCCGGCAGCGCCGGATAGTCCTCGACTGCCATCGTGGGCAGGGAGAACCGCGCACTACCGCAGTTCAACGCCACCCGGGTGCCGTCGACACTCACCTCGACCGGTTTGGCCGGCAGGGCCCGCGTGATATCGGAGAGCAGACGGCCGGAAACCAGAACACTTCCCGGGGTGGCGATCTCGGCGGGCACCTGGACCTCCGAGGAAACCTCATAGTCGAAGCCCGAAATGGTCAGACCCTCGTCCGTTCCGGTGAGCAGCACACCGGCCAGTACGGGCGCCGTCGGGCGGCTCGGCAGATTCTTGGCGACCCAGGCGACCGCATCCGCGAAGTCATCACGCGCCAATCGGAATTTCAAATCGGTCAGGCCAACAGTCGTCGCTTCGGCCATGGTGTCCCTTCGTCATCCCCCGGCAAGAGCCGGCTTGAAAGCATCTGCCAGCGGATACGGGTCCAGCGGCACCCCGACCGTAACCGCAGTTGCTGAATCACCGTAGAGCTTTCGGCCCGAACTTGAAAGCCCGACCGGGAGCGGCTCGACGGCACCGCCAATCGACGGACCGGTGGTGTGGATGGCGCTTGTCCCCAACAGCCTCTTCTAGAGAAGAAAGAGAGTTGAAAATTCGGTATCAGTAATAGGCCCTGTGAGTCCTGTGGATCACTGCCGTCGACCCAGTCCAGGGCATCGCGCTGGTGTGTATGGACGGGGGATGGCCGGTCGGTGGCACTCGGGTTGCTGTGGACGGAACGGAGGTTGTGCACGCCCTGGGGGTCGGGCACCGGATAGTCGGGCATGTTGTGCACAGGGTGGTGCACAGTGTTGCGATGTGACAGGTGATGTCGTTGTGCCGGAAGTTTTTTCGAGATCGGCGTGGTTCAGCGCTTGGAACGCTGCCGGATCCGTGTGGTGAGTTCCTTCACGTGATCGAATACCTCGCGCCGCTCGGCCATTTCGCTGAGGATCTTGCGTTGCGCGTACATAACGGTGGTGTGGTCGCGACCGAATGCCTGACCGATCTTGGGCAAGGAGAGATCGGTGAGTTCGCGGCACAGGTACATGGCGATCTGGCGGGACTGTGCCAGGGCGCGGGTCTTGCCGGGGCCGCGGAGCTCCTCGACGGTGGTGTCGAAATACTCGGCGGTGACGGCCATGATGGTCGCGGCGCTGATCTGCATGGTGCTCGCATCGGCGATGAGGTCGCGCAACACAATGTCGGCCAGCGATTTGTCGATCGGTGTCTTGTTCAGCGATGCGAACGCGGTGACGCGGATCAGGGCGCCCTCGAGTTCACGGATGTTGCGTTCGATGCTGCTGGCGATGAGTTCGAGGACATCGTCGGGTACATCGAGGCGGTCCATCTGCGCCTTCTTACGCAGGATCGCAATGCGCGTCTCGAGCTCGGGAGGCTGGACGTCGGTGATCAGACCCCACTCGAACCGGGTACGCAGCCGATCCTCGAGGGTGGCCAACTGTTTGGGTGGACGATCCGATGAGATGACGATCTGCTTGTTGGCGTTGTGGAGGGTATTGAAGGTGTGGAAGAACTCCTCCTGGATACCTTCCTTGCCCTCGATGAATTGAATGTCGTCGACGAGCAGGACATCGGTATCGCGGTAACTGCGTTTGAAGGCGACCTTGCGGTCGTCGCGCAGCGAGTTGATGAAGTCGTTGGTGAATTCTTCGGTGGAGACGTACTTCACCCGCATCCCGGGGAACAGGCGCTGGGCGTAGTTCCCGGCGGCGTGCAGCAGGTGTGTCTTGCCCAGACCGGATTCGCCCCAGATGAACAAGGGGTTGTAGGCCCGGGCGGGCGCTTCGGCGATGGCGAGTGCGGCGGCATGGGCGAACCGGTTCGAGGCCCCGATGACGAAGGTGTCGAAGGTATAGCGGCGGTTGAGACTGGTGCCTTCGGAGGTCGAGGTGTCCTCGATGCGGCGGTCCGTGAAGTATCCGGGCCAGCTCTCGTGCGCGCTGGCCAGTGCTTCGCCGTCCTCGTCCACCTCGTCCTCGGAATCGAGGTCGGCCTGGTCGGGGGGATCGGCCGGCGCGGGTTCCGGGGCATTGTCCTCGGTGGCGGGCGCAATGCGGACGCCGAGTTCGACGCGTTGCCCCAGCCGGCGGCTCAGGGCGTCGGTGATCTGGGTCCGCAGGTGCCGTTCGATCTCGTTCTGCACGAAACTGCTCGGCACGGACAGCAGTGCAAAGCCCTCGACGATGGTCAGGGGTTTGACCAGGTTCAACCAGGCGCGCTGTTGGGGGGTCAAGGACCGGAGAGTGCTGTCACCGTTGTGGGAAAGGTGGGCGGATTCGAGGTCGCCGTTGAGTTCAGCCACCACATCGGCCCACATCACGGAAAAGGTCTGTCCGGGATCGTCCGTCACGACGAATTCCCCCTCTGGGCCGGCAACGTGAAAATGGCGATGACAGTCTGTCCACATAGTTATCCACAGTTGTGGACGGACAGCTGCCCTCGCACTGGAGCGTACCGGCGACGGCACCCCCGAGTAGAACCAGTACAGCCGGATGACCCCGAATCCGACGCTCTGTTGTCTGGCACGCTCCGGTGGAAGCGGCTTTCGCAGAAGTTAACAGGTTTATTTCGGGGTGCCAACCGTTCTGCAACATTCCGCCAAATTTTCTGTGGGCGTGATGTTTGGCCGGTGGATCGAACGGGTACCGGCGGTTGGGACCGGAGGGGCAGCAGGGCGAAGTTTGACCCAGCGAACGCAGGTCAGTACCCTCGAACAGTCGCCCGAACGTCGGCGACACGGCCGCGAACCAGGAACTTCTGGATGACGCGCCGGCTACCCGCGAGAGCTTACCAAGGGCCGCGGTGTCGACCCGTGTGGACGCGCGGATCGAAACTGCGGTCGGATGCATTGAGGAGAGACCACCGTGGCCAAGGGCAAGCGGACCTTCCAGCCGAACAACCGTCGTCGCGCACGTGTGCACGGCTTCCGGTTGCGCATGCGCACCCGCGCCGGACGCGCCATCGTGTCGGCCCGCCGTGGCAAGGGCCGTCGCTCCCTGACTGCCTGAGCTGTTCACAGCTAGTCACGGACGGTGCTTCCAGCGCAGTACCGCATGACGCGATCGGCCGAATTCGGTGCGACGGTCAGGCGAGGGGTGCGGGCGGTGCAGCCCGACATCGTTGTACATCTCCGGCGGGACGACGCGGACCCGGCGGGTCCCCGGATCGGCTTGGTCGTCGGGAAGACAGTCGGTTCGGCCGTGCAGCGCCATCGGGTGTCGCGCCGACTACGGCACGTCGCGAAATCGGTGCTCGCCGAGCTGGACCCTCGGGAGCGAATCGTGATCCGGGCGTTGCCGGGCAGCCGGCACGCGATCTCCGCACATCTCGAGCAGCAGCTGCGTTCGGGAATCCGGCGCTCCCATGATGCGATGAGCAGCCGACCATGAGCCGTACCGTCAGAAGTGTGATCTATGTGATCGAGCTCTATCGAAACATGGTGTCGCCATTGCGATTACCGACGTGCCGTTTCACTCCCACGTGCAGTCAGTATGCGGTCTCCGCGCTCACCGAGTTCGGTCTTGTCCGGGGCGGCTGGCTCGCCCTGATCCGACTGGCCAAGTGTGGCCCGTGGCATGCGGGGGGATGGGATCCCGTCCCCGACCGCCCGGTTATCGATGGCAGAAACGAGTCCTATGTTTAATTGGTTCAGCCTCGACGTCATCTACTACCCGGTCTCCGGGATCATGTGGCTCTGGTACAAGCTGTTCGGGTCCTTGCTCGGCCCGACCAACTTCTTCGCCTGGGCGCTGTCGGTGATGTTCCTGGTCTTCACGCTCCGCGCGATCCTCTACAAGCCGTTCGTGCGACAGATCCGCACCACCCGGCAGATGCAGGAACTGCAACCACAGATCAAGGCCTTGCAGAAGAAGTACGGCAAGGACCGCCAGCGGATGGCGCTCGAGATGCAGAAGCTGCAGAAGGAGCACGGGTTCAACCCGATCCTCGGCTGCCTGCCGATGCTGGCGCAGATCCCGGTGTTCCTCGGTCTGTACCACGTGCTGCGGTCGTTCAACAGGACTCAGGGTGGCTTCGGTCAGCCGCAGCTGACGGCGGACGAGAACAAGGCCATTGGCAACTATTTCTTCAGTGCCACCGACGTACAGAACTTCCTGAGTGCGCACTTGTTCGGTGCACCGATCGGTGCTTCCATGACGCAGACCCGGGGCCTCGACGCTTTCGAGGTCTTCAGCCGGCCGGCGGTCATCGCGGTCGGGCTGCCGGTGATGATCCTGGCGGGCATCGCGACGTACTTCAACAGCCGGGCATCCATCGCCAGACAGAGCCCGGAGGCGGCGGCGAATCCGCAGACCGCTCTCATGAACAAGCTGGCGCTGTACGTGTTCCCGTTCGGCGTGGTGGCCGGCGGCCCGTTCCTTCCGCTGGCGATCATCCTGTACTGGTTCGCCAACAACATCTGGACCTTCGGTCAGCAGCACTATGTGTTCGGCAAGATCGAGAAGGAAGAGGAAGCCAAGCGGCAGGAAGCGCTGGAGCGGCGGTCGGCCAACGCGCCCGCACCCGGCGCCAAGCCGACGAAGGGGAAGAAGCGCGTCCAGGACTCCGCGGCTTCCTCGACCACTGATTCGGCGCCGGGCGCCGACGAGCCCGTGAGCAACGGTGTGGAGGTGGATGGCGAAGCGATCGACACGACGTCGTCCCCTCCACTGTCCAACAAGCCGCAGCCAGGCGCGCGGCCCAAGAAGCGCAATCGATAGACCGGAGAGACAGGGAAGACCATGACGGATATGACGAACGCTGACATCGAGCTCGACGTGACCGACGCCCAGGGGGAGTCGGCGGAAGGGGCCTCCGAGGCCACCGAGGCCACCGAGGCCTCGGCGGGACGCGGCTCGGAGGACCAGGAGGAGCGCCTGGTTGCCGAGGGCGAGATCGCGGGGGACTACCTCGAGGAGTTGCTCGACCTGCTGGACTTCGACGGTGACATCGACCTCGATGTAGAGGGCAACCGCGCAGTGGTCAGCATCGACGGCGGCGAGGATCTGGTGAAGCTGGTGGGCCGTAAGGGCGAGGTGCTCGATGCGCTGCAGGAGCTGACCCGGCTGGCCGTGCATCAGAAGACCGGCGAGCGCAGTCGGCTGATGCTGGATATCGCGAACTGGCGTCGCCGTCGCCGCGAGGAGCTGTCGGCCCTCGGCGAGAAGGTGGCCAAGCGGGTCCTGGAGTCGGGCGAGCGCGAAGAGCTCGCACCGATGACTCCGTTCGAGCGCAAGATCGTGCATGATGCGGTGGCAGGCGTGTCCGGCGTCCACAGTGAGAGCGAGGGTGTCGAGCCGTCTCGCCGCGTGGTCGTGCTGGCCGGCTGAGCGAGTTACACCTGTGTAGTTCTGAACGCCATTCAGACCCCGGAAGCCGGAGGGATGTTTCACGTGAAACATGACGGCGTCCCGGAGGCCCCGCCCGCCGCCGTAGGCGTATTCGGCGAGGGATTGCCCGCGGCATACGCGTACGCGCACCTGCTCGCGACGGCCGGGGTGGAGCGAGGTCTGGTGGGTCCCCGCGAACGCGACCGGCTCTGGGACCGGCACATTCTCAACAGTGCCGCCGTGGGCGAGTTGCTCTCCGGGGGTGCGCGTGTGGCAGATGTCGGAAGTGGTGCCGGGCTGCCGGGGATCCCGCTGGCGATCGCCCGGCCTGACCTGTCGGTTGTCCTGATCGAACCCCTGCTGCGCCGGACCACCTTCCTGGCAGAGGCGGTGCACGAACTCGGGTTGTCCAATGTCATGGTGATGCGTGGTCGGGCCGAGGACCGAAGTGTTCGGGCGGAGTTGGAGGAGTTCGACGCGGTCACGTCCCGGGCCGTCGCCGCGCTGGACAAGTTGACGCGATGGTCGCTCCCGTTGCTCCGGGCCGGGGGCGAGATGCTGGCGCTGAAGGGCGAGCGCGCCGAGGCTGAAGTCGAGGAGAGTCGGAACGCAATGAGATCGTTGGGCGTGTCCGAGGTTCGAGTGGTGAAATGTGGCGTGGACTTCTTGACCCCGCCGGCGACCGTTGTGGTGGCTCGTCGAAGTGATCGGACCGGACAGAAATCACGGGGGAGAGGGCGATGACGGCGAACGAGGGATCCCGCCCGGTTTCACGTGAAACATCGCATTCGGCGTCGGGATGGCCGAACGATCCAGATACCCCGATCGGCGCCGCGGCCGAGCGCGCGATGCAAGTGCTGCACACCAACAGGACGCTGCCCCGCCCGGTCGAGCGGCGGGTGTTCACCATCGCCAACCAGAAAGGTGGGGTGGGCAAGACGACCACCGCCGTCAACCTCGCGGCTGCGCTGGCGGTGCACGGGCTCAAGGTTCTGGTGATCGACCTGGACCCCCAGGGCAATGCCAGCACCGCGCTGGGCATCGAGCACCGGCTCTCCGGCACCCCCTCGTCGTACGAAGTTCTGATCGGTGAGATCCCGCTGTCGGAAGCATTGCGGCAGAGCCCGCACAACGAGCGTTTGTTCTGCGTGCCCGCGACCATCGACCTGGCCGGCGCCGAGATCGAACTCGTCAGCATGGTGGCCCGGGAAAATCGGCTCCGCAATGCACTGGCCGAACTCGACAGCTCGGACTTCGACTACGTGTTCATCGACTGTCCGACATCGCTGGGACTGCTGACCATCAACGCCTTGGTCGCTGCGCCCGAGGTGCTCATTCCGATCCAGTGCGAGTACTACGCGCTGGAAGGCGTCTCGCAGTTGATGAAGAACATCGAGATGGTCAAGGCGCACCTGAATCCGCGACTGGATGTCACCACCGTGGTCCTGACCATGTACGACGGCCGCACCAAGCTGGCCGACCAGGTGGCCGAGGAGGTCCGTCGCTACTTCGGCGACAAGGTGCTGCGGACGGTGATCCCGCGCAGCGTGAAGGTGTCCGAGGCACCGGGCTACAGCATGACCATCATCGATTACGACCCCGGCTCCCGGGGCGCGTTGAGCTACCTGGATGCCAGCCGGGAAATCGCCGAACGGGGTGCCGCCCGCGGTGGAAAGGGACACGCATGACTCCTTCGGATGGGGCGCCCTCGCGCCGCAAGGGCGGTCTGGGCCGCGGCCTGGCGTCGTTGATTCCGACGGGTCCGGCCGACGGCTCCAGCCCGGCGACGCTGGGTCCGAAGATCGGTGACGCCGCGGCCGACGTGCTCCTCGGCGGATCACCGGCCGTGCCCGTTGCGACGGCCGAGGAAATGGGGGCGGTGTACCGGGAGATCGATCCCGCCCAGATCGAGCCCAATCCGAAACAGCCCCGTCAGGTGTTCGATGAGGAGGCGCTCGCCGAACTCGTGCATTCGATCCGGGAATTCGGGCTGATGCAGCCGATCGTCGTGCGGGCGGTGCCGGGGAGCACGCCGGTCCGGTACCAGATCATCATGGGGGAGCGGCGGTGGCGGGCCGCACAGGAGGTCGGGCTGCCGGCGGTGCCGGCGATCGTCCGGGAGACCGCTGACGAGAATCTCCTGCGCGATGCACTCCTCGAGAACATTCACCGCGCACAACTGAACCCGTTGGAGGAGGCGGCCGCCTATCAGCAGCTGCTCGACGAGTTCGGTGTCACCCACGATGAACTGGCCTCCCGGATCGGGCGATCGAGACCTCTGATCTCCAACATGATCCGCCTGCTGCGGTTGCCGATCGCAGTCCAGCGTCGAGTGGCGGCCGGGGTGCTCTCGGCCGGGCACGCGCGCGCACTCCTGTCGCTGGACGGCGGTGCGGAGGCGCAGGAGGAGTTGGCGGCGCGGATCGTTGCCGAAGGGCTGTCGGTGCGGGCAACCGAAGAAGCCGTCACGCTGGCGAACCGGTCCGATGACCCCAAGCCGGGGGCCCCGCGGCGCAAGCCGATCCACATGCCCGGGCTCCAGGATGTGGCGGAACGGCTGTCGAGTGCCTATGACACCCGCGTGACCGTGAGCCTGGGGAAGCGGAAGGGCAAGATCGTCGTCGAGTTCGGTTCGGTGGACGATCTGCAGCGCATTGTCGGCCTGATGGACGACCGACCCCGGTAATCGACGCATCCACCGACACCGGGCCGTTATGTCACAGTGACGAATCTGTGCCCGGCGGCGGGCCCTGATCGGCCGCTAGTGCGAGATCTGTTGGGCCCCAACGATATTCGAGTTGGACGGGATGGTCGCCCGACCGGTGTCCGCGTTAGTGGTCGCCGCGGCGCGTTGTCTCCTATTCTTGAAGGGCTGTTCGAGATTGACCGCACCGCATGGAGGCCGGGAAAGCTAGTGTCCGCTCGTATCACGCCGCTGCGGCTCGAGGGATTCGACCTTCTGCCGAAGCACGCCCGACGGTGCGTCTTCTGGGAGGTGGACCCGGACGCCGTCGGCGGTGATGACCACCTGGCCGACCCTGAGTTCGAAAAAGAAGCCTGGCTCTCGATGGTGATGCTGGAGTGGGGATCGTGCGGATTGGTCGCCACCACCGGACCCGCCGTACCGGGCGAGGCCACCGAGGAGGACCGCGGGAGCGGTAGTTTCCGGAATCCCGTGGATCCCGCCTGCGTCGGCTACGTGCTGTACGCGCCGCCGCACGCGGTCCCGCGTGCATTGAGATTTCCCAGTGGACCGGTCAGCGCCGATGCGGTGCTGCTCACCTCGATGGGGGTGGAATCCGACCCGGCCACCGATGGGCTGCAACACGAACTCGTCGCCCGGGTGGTCGCCGAGCTGATCCGCCGCGGTGTCCGCGCGCTCGAGGCGTTCGGTCGGACGACGTTGGCCGCCGACCTGCTCGAGGCGCCTGCCGTCGACCCGGCGGTCCGGGCCGCGGTCGAGGCCCTCGGGGACTGCTCCTTCGACCAGTGCATGATCGCCGCCGACTTCCTGCAGGAGGTCGGCTTCGTGGTCGTGTCACCACATCCGTACTTCCCCCGGCTGCGACTCGAGCTGACGAAGGGGCTGGGCTGGAAGGCGGAGGTCGAGGCCGCACTCGAACGACTGCTGGAGAGCAGTCAGCTCGAACAGCCGGTGGGTGCGGGCAGCACCATCAGTGCGCAACCGGCCGGCGGCTGACGAGGGTCAGCGGGCCTGGCCGTCGGCGAGCTCGTGCGCCAGCAGTTCGGCGAACGTGAAAGTGCCTGTGGGACGGTCGTTCTTGCCGAGCAAATAGAGCCGCTTGACGGCTGCGAGAATTCCTTCGGCGAGGGCGTCGCGGCTGGCGGGGGAGATCAGGACCGAACGGTCGTGCGGGTTCGTGATGTACCCGACGTCGACCTGGACGGTGGGCATCCGCGTCAGCCGGAGCAGGTCCCACGTCCGGCCGTGCGTGCGGCAGTCGCGTAATCCGGTGCGCGCCACTACTTCTCGCTGGATGAAATCCGCCAGGTTGCGGCCGATGGTGGACACCGAACCGTGGGCGTTGCCGAAGTAGAAGGAGGCCACACCACTGGCCGACGGGGACGGCTGGGCGTCGCAGCGCAGGCTGATCATCAGGTCGGCACCCACCGCGTTGGCGGTGTTGGCGCGCTCGACGTCGGACGGCCCCCGGTTGGCCGGACGCGACAGGAACGTCTCCATGCCGATGGCGGCCATCCGGCCCTCCAGCCGACTTGCCAAGTCCCACAACAGGTCTGCTTCGCTGACGAGGCCGTTCTCACCCGGGGTGATCAGACCGTGGTCGGGACCGCCACGGCCCGGATCGATGATGATGCGCTTGCCGGACAACCGCGGACCGGACCGGCGGACGAGTTCCTCTTCGTGGATCGCATGCGGCGAACCTCCGGTGACCCGGGACCCCAGGAAGTACAGCGAGCGCAGCGTCTCCGGTCCGCAGATGCCGTCGGCGGACAGCCCGTACTCGCGCTGGTAGGACATCAGTGCGTTGTGCGTCTGCAGGCCGAAGTGGCCGTCCACCATCGAGGTGTAGAAACCGAGATCCTGCAACCGGGCCTGCAGCGTGGCGACGTCGTCGCCGTACATCGGGGCGCCGAACTGATGGTTGAGCGTGCGCGCGCCCAGCCGGTAGGAGGCCTCCCGGAGCGCGCGGTAGGTGGCCTCGCCGACGATGCCGTCGACCAGGAGCCCCCGCTGCTGCTGGAATGCGCGAACCGCATCGTCGAGGTCGGCGTCGAACAGGTCCAGGGCCACGTGCTTGCCGGTGGTGAGATCGGCGTCGGGGTTCTCGACCAGGCCGAGGGCGGCCAGCGCCGTCCGGATCTCGGCGACGGCGAAGCCGCGATCACCGCGACGCAACGCGTCGCCGATGTCCCCGACGTCACTGTGGTGCCGGATCGGCATCGTAGAGAACCTCACTCCCGGTGCTGACAGTCTGGCGGCAGGTTCGCCGAGCGGCTATGGCCGGCGTCCAGCGGCGTTGGTGCATTCTCTCAGACCCGCGCCCGATTAAGGAAAACACCAGGCTGACACGCGTGTGGGAACTTTTGTCCCCGCCGGGTCAGGAAATGACGTCGGCCAGCTCGCGCAGCAGCGCCGCCTTGCCCTTGGCGCCGACGATCCGCTTCACCGGCTGACCGTCCTTGAACAGGATCATCGTCGGGATCGAGACGACGTCGAAGCTCTGGGCGGTGGCCGGGTTGGAGTCCACGTCGAGCTTGGCGACCCGCAACTGGCCGGCCTTCTCGGTGGCGATCTCCTCGAGGACCGGGGCCACCATCCGGCACGGCCCGCACCAGGTGGCCCAGAAGTCGACGAGAACGGGCTCCGAGCTGGCCAGCACGTCATCGGCGAACGAGTCGTCGGAAACGGTGAGGGTGGCGCTGTCGTCGTTGGCACTCATCGCGGGGCTCCTATCAGATCGGTGTCGGTGCTGTCGGTGGGATGGGCGGCCTCGGCCAGCCAGCGCTCGGCATCGATGGCCGCCGCGCAGCCGCTGCCGGCGGCGGTGATCGCCTGGCGGTAGGTGTGGTCGACCAGGTCCCCGCAGGCGAACACACCTTCGATCGACGTGTGGGTGGACCGTCCCTGCACCCGGACGTAGCCCTCGTCGTCGAGGTCGACGACACCGCGGACCAGTTCCGAACGGGGGTCGTGTCCGATCGCGACGAACATGCCCGTCACCGGGAGCAGCGACTCCTCGCCGGTGACCTTGTTGCGCAACCGCAGGCCGCTGACGGTGCCGTCGCCCTCGACCGCGAGGACATCGGTATCGGTCACGAAGGTGATCTTGTCGTTGGTCCGGGCCCGCTCCAACATGATTCGCGACGCGCGGAACTCGTCGCGGCGGTGCACGACGGTGACGCTGCGGGCGAACTTGGTCAGGAAGGTGGCCTCCTCCATCGCGGAATCCCCGCCACCGATGACGGCGATGTCCTGGTCCTTGAAGAAGAAGCCGTCGCAGGTGGCACACGAGCTGACGCCGCGGCCGAGCAACTCCTCCTCGCCCGGGACGCCGAGATAGCGCGCCGCGGCGCCCATCGCCAGGATCACCGCGCGGGCCCGGTGCGTCTCACCGCCGGCGGTGCTGACCGTCTTGATCGGGCCCTCGAGAGAGACCGACTCGACGTCCTCCATCTGCAGGTCGGCGCCGAACCGCAACGCCTGTTCGCGCATCTCCTCCATCAGGGCCGGGCCCATGATGCCCTCTCGGAAGCCGGGGTAGTTCTCCACCTCGGTGGTGGTCATCAGCGCACCGCCGAACGACGTGCCCTCGAACACCAGCGGCGACAGCTGGGCGCGGGCCGCGTAGACCGCGGCGGTGTATCCCGCCGGCCCGGAGCCGATGATGATGACGTCCTGAACGGGGGTGGGACTGTCGGACATACGGGCCTTTCTGGCAGGTACTGGCACGGGTATGAACAACAAGGGTAGGCCCGAGTGTTCCCGGTGCGTGGACGGCCTGGATCAGCGGCCCGGCACCGCCGGAACCGCCGTCTCGCCCAGCAGGCCGGTGTCTGCGGCGCTGCATGTCAGGGATACGGCGAGGGCGGTCAGCGGGCCGGGGTCGCCGGGCCTGTCAGCCAGCACCAGCACGAGCGCCTCCCGCGAGCCGGGGGACCGGATCGTCCGGGCGCCCAGGATCGGCGTGGCGGCCGGGTAACCCAGGCCGCTCAGGCACGACGCCCGGCGGGCCGGATCGGCCAGCGGGCCCAGCTCCGGACGCTGATCCAGCAGCGCGATGAGCTCCTCGGCCGCCAGCGGGAACGCCGGGGCCGATGAGCTGGTTGCGATCGTGCGCGCCGTGGTGAGGCCGGAGCCCACCGGACCGTCGGGTGCCCGCCACAGGGCCAGCGCTCCGACGACGGCGGCCACGGCCGCCGCCACTGCGCCCAGCACCGTCAGTGCCCGCGGCGGCCCGGCCGGTGGGCGGACGGCATGCTTCACCGGGACAGTCTGCGCCATGACCGATCAGCTGTGGGTCGGCGCGAGCAAGCTCGCCAGCCGCTGTCGGCCGCGCGCCGCGCGACTCTTGACGGTGCCCTGGGGTATGCCCAGCAACGTCGCGGTGTCGGCGATGGAATACCCGTGCAGTTCGACGGCGTACAGCGCGGCCCGCTGGCCGGCCGGAAGTTGGGCCATGGCCGCGTGGACCATCAGCGTGGCGTCGAGCCGGTCACCGTGATCCACGGCCGGGTGGGCCGAATCCTCCAGCGGCGATGTGTGGTGGATCTTGTTGTGCCGCAAGCGATCCACGCACGCGTTGACGACGATCCGGTGCAGCCAGCTGCCGACGGCACACTGGTGCCGGAACGTCGGCGCGCAGCGGTGCGCGGCCAGCATCGCGTCCTGGAGGGCATCCGCGGCGTCCTCGGGGGCGCAGGTTCGCCGGGCCACCCGCGCCAGCCGATCGCGGTGCCGGCCGAACAGCTCGGCGAACGCGTAACGGTCGCCGGCCACGTGTGCGTCGAGGAGTTGCGCATCGCTACGGGGTATCGCGGGTTCGGTGCTGACCACCGTGCGGACGTTAGCCACCCGCCGCGCATCGGACACTTCACCCGGCGCCGGCCCTGGGGATAACCGGTCAGCCGGCGGCGCGGACGGTGATCTCGGTGATGTCGGAGCGGTTCTTGCCGTCCACGGTGCCCAGGGTGGAGATCCACACCAGCAGGTGCGAGGTGGGTGCGGTCGCGTTGACCTTGATGGTGTTGTTCCCGGCCTGGACCGCGGTCGGCTGCGTCAGCGCGGTGGTGTCCTCGAGGGTGGACGGCGAGGAACTCTCGGCCGCGCGGATCTGGATCTTGGTGCCCGTACTGGTCACCCCGACGTCGACCGAACCGACCTTCGTCGGCTCCGGCAGGTCGAGCATCAATCCCACACCGTTCTTGAAGTTCGGGAAGGGTGTCGGGTCGGTGTAGGTATCCACCGGCCACATGGTGGCCGGGTCGCCGTCGATGGCCAATCCCGCCAGGGAGGGTGCGTCGGCGCCGCCCTCGGGCGAGAACACCGTGGCCTTGACCGGCTTCACCACGGAGCCGGTGGCGGCGTTGCTGGCGCTGGTGGTCGGGTTGAGGCCCAGCTGATCGCCGTCGATGCTGCCCCCGACGTCGCCGAAGATCCGGCTGAGCACGGTTGCGAGCACGATCAGGGCCACCACCAGCACCACGCCGGCCGACGCGAGTCCGATCATCAGGGTGCGGCGGCGGCGCGCGCGGGCCTCGTCGTCATCGGGCCCGGTTTCCGGGGCGGGCGAGGGCGCGCCGGCGGTACCGGCCTGCGGTGCGCTGCCGACGGCGCCGATCTGCTCCGTACGGTCGGCCACCGCGGTGGCCTGCTGCAGCAGGTTGAGCAGGGTGGGCGCGGTCCGGATGCCGCCGCCGTCCTGGACCGAGCGGACGGCCGCCGCCGAGATCTGGAACGGAATACTCCGGTTGACCGTGCGCGGCTCGACGGGCTGACCGGTGGCATCGAGATCGGCCGGCCGCATCCCGCTGGGGTTGCCGGCCTCGCGCAGCGGCCAGCGGTCGACCAGCAGGGCATACAGCGCCGCTCCGATCCCGCGGATGTCGTCCTCCGGGGTGGCGTCGGGCAGCGTGGCCGGGAACGCCAGCGCGACGTCCCCGTCGATGCTCACCCGGATCCGGCTGGGGTGGTCGACCGACAGCGCGATGCCGTCCTGGTGGGCCGCGTCGGCGGCGGCGGCCAGCGACTGGATGGCCCGGGCGCCACCGACGGGTGAGGGCGCCGTCTCCGCGACCTCACGTAGCGAGCCCCCGCGGATCCACTCGGAGACCACCAGGCCGCCGGCGCGTTCGGTCGACGAGGCGACGTCGAGCACCCGGGCGATGCCGGGACGGTCGATGCGACTCAATTGTGATGTGCGGGAGAGGATTTCACGGACCGCGTCCGGCGTCATGGTGCCGTCGGGATCGACGAACGTCAACGCGACCTGGCGGTCGAGCGCGGTATCGAGGGCCTGCCAGAACTGCAGCCCCGGGGGGCCGCCGTGGAAGACCAGCAAGCGGTAGCGGCCGTTGGCCACCGTGGTACCGGGGATCAGGGCCTCGGCTGCCGGTGCTGCGGGGCGACGAACCTCCGTCACGATCTCGGTGGGGTTGTCGGCCGGCCGCGGGATCTGGACGGTGGCGTCCGGCGGCGTGGTCCGCGGCAGTCCCGAGGGTTCGTCGGTCACCTCCGGTCCTTTCCCGATGGGCGGGCCGGCGGCGCTCACCGGCAGTTTCCTGGCCATAGGGTACGTGACCGGGGCGCCGGTGGTGGGTGAGTCCGGCGTGACGGGTGCGACAGGTGCTACCGGTTGGCCGCGGGAGAGTCGGCGCCGGATCGCCGCCACGGCCGCGCGGGCCTCTGGGACCCGGGCAGCCACGATGACCGCCGCGACGATCGGCAGCATGATCAGTCCCAGGACGGCCAGCCGCAGCAGCGAACCCGCGCCGCCCCAGCGGGTCGTCAGCCCGTCGAGGCCGAGCAAACGGTCGGCGGCGTAGCCGACGAGACTGGCCAGCAGTGACGCGAACATGGTCACCAGGACCGTGCGCACCACCGCCAGGCCGACCAGCTGCCCGCCGTCCGGACGCAGGGCACGGCGCAACAGGAAGTAGCCGAGCACCGCGCCGGCCAGGAAGCCGAGGCCATTCGCGGCGCCCAGATACCCGGCCACCAGTTCGGGGTTGTCGGTGACGTGCGGGGCCGCCAGCGACGCGGCGATCTTCACCGTGGTGATCGCGATGACGATGAGGATCGGGATCCAGGGCTGTTCCCGCGCGTAGAACACCCGCAGTTCCAGCAGCACCAGGGCGTAGGGAATCAGGGTGAACGACGACAACGCGATCGAGATGCCGAGATAGTTGGCGTCGACCTCGCCGAACTTGCCATACGCGAACAGCGCGCTGCCGATGGCCGGACCGCCCACCGTCATGAAGGCCACGATCGGGATCAGGGTGATCATGGTCAGCCGCGTCGCCAGCGAGAAGTCGGCGAGCACGGCGGGGGTGTCCTCGGCGGCGGCGTTGCGGCTCAACCGCGGCATCACCACCGTGAGCACCGTGACGCCGATCATGCCGAACGGCAGCATCAGCACCAGCCACGTGTAGTTGTAGATCGCCGGGCCGGATGCGGCTGCCGCACTGGCGATCTGGTTGCCGACCACCAGTCCGAACTGACTGATCAGCACGTAGAGCACCATCGCCGCGGCCATTGCGCCGAACCGCTTCAGCCGGTCGTCGATGCCCCACAGCGGGCGCAGGCTGATCCTCTCCCGCCGGATCGCGATCAGCAGCACCGCGGTCTGCGCGACGACCCCCAGGGTGGTCCCGATCCCCAGGACGAGCAGCTTCGCGGTTCCCATCCGGACCGGGTCGGTCGAAAGGTCGCCGGGCACCAGGACGAACAACCCGAGCGTGGCGATCGCGACGACGTTGTTGACCACCGGCGCCCACGCGGGGGCGGCGAAGTGGTTGCGGTTGTTCAGGATCGCCATGAACACCGACGAGAGTCCGTAGAAGATCACCTGCGGCAGGAGCAGATACGCGAACGCCGTCGTCAGGGGTTGGTCGACCTTCGGGTCGTCGCCGAGCATCAACCGGACCAGCAGTGGCGCCGCGGCCACCGACAACACCGTCGTGACCGCCAGTAGTGTGATCGCCAGGGTGACCAGCCGACGGACGAAGGCAGTCCCGCCGTCGGGGTCGTCGCGCTCGGCCCGCGCCAGCACCGGTACGAAGATCGCGGTGAACGTCGCCTCGAGCACCAGCGCCGCAACCAGATTCGGCAACTGATTGGCCACGGTGAACGAACTGGACAGTGCCGCACCGAGAATCGCGGCCAGCAGCACGATGCGGATGAAGCCGGTGATCCGGCTGATCAGGGTGGCGAACGCCATGCCCCAGGACCGCGAAACCACGGCCGCGTCGGAGAGTTCCGCGCGGGCCGGTCGGGCGTCGGTCTCCGGCGGCTCGGCCATCGGGTTGGGCGGGGTCATCGGTCGCGCCGGTCCGGCCAGTTCAGATCGGCCGGGTCGGGCTGGCCGCGGAAGCGGTGCCACAGCCGTCGCCCGGTCAACGCCACCAGCACCGCGCCGGCGGCCAGGGTGATGAAGAACAGCACCCGGCCGTAGGCGTTGGAGTGCACCGACAGGCGCACCGGGTCACCCAGGGCCAGCCCCTCCGGGGTGCGCAGCCCGACATCGACGGCCACCCGCTGCGTGAAGTGCACCTCGATCGGCACCCGGACCGGCAGGTATCCGGGGGGCAACTCCTGCTCGCCGATATCGGCCACCGTCATGCCCGGCGGGGCATCCACCTGGAGGCGGACCCGGATGGGGACCGCCAGGTCGTTGCGCAACGCCAGCGGCAGGGGGCTGTGCTCGGTGGCCAGGGTGTACGAGCCGCCGGGGTTGACGATGGTGACCGCCTTGAACAGGTCGTCGATGGTGGCGCCCACCGGGTCCAGGCGGGCGATCGCCAGCCCGTTGCGGGTGTCGGCCGGCTCGGCCTGGCTCAGCGCGCGCAGCATGTCCTCCCGCAGCGGGGCGGTGTACTGGGGCCCGGTGAGCCCGGTCTGCTGGTTGGTGGTCAGCGCCGCGGTCAGTCCCCACACGCGCGGGATCTGGCCGGCCACGCGGGCCACCACCTCGTCGTCGAACCGGCCGGGTGCGTCGGTCCCGGCGGCACGGTCGAGCGGCGTCGGCGGCTGCGGGTCACCGGCGGTCTCGGCGATCACGGCCGGCAGCGGCCGCGGTATCGCGAGACCGGTGTGGATGGCCGAGGCGAAGGCGGCCAGGATGCTCTGGGCGTCGGCGGGCTGCAGTCCCCACACCAACGGCGGCATCAGCAGTTGCAGGCGAGTCTCGGCATCCGGTGTGAGGGCGCGCCAGACCATGGCCGACACGGCGTTCTGGCGGCGCGCGGCCAGCGAGTCATGGTGCAGCGGGACGACCAGGCTGCTGTCCAGATAGGAGGGCGTCACCGGATCGTCGCCGGCGGCGGCCAGCGCGGCGCCCACCGCCGGATCGAACGGCGCGGCCACCACCGTGGCGGACAACCGGCGCGGTGCCAGCGCCGGGGTCCCGCCGTCATCGTCACCGGGTTCGGCTGCCGCGACGGCCACCGTACTGCCTTGTGCGCCAAGAAGATCGACAATGTTGTCGGTCAGCGGTTCGTCGCCGGTCAACGTGGCACCGAGCACCGGAGGGACACCGAGGATCTGTTGCACCACGTCGGCCGACCCACTCATGGTGAACTCGGTGAGCCGGGGGTCGCCGATGCGCTGCAGGGCACCGAGGCTGGCCTGGGCGTAGGGTGCGGCCGTCACGCACATCCGGCCCGCCAGGGCCCGCAGCCGGTTCAGCCACGCGGTGGCCGCGTCCTGACCCGCGCCCGGCCGGGTCGCGCCGTTCTGGTCGGGGTCGAGGACGACGTAGCCCGCGGTCATCGCATTGACGGTGACCAGCAGGTCGGGATCCACGGCCAGGCACAGGCCCCGGGCCACCGCGCCGTCGGGGTCGGCGGCCGGGCTGGTGGCGAATTCGGCGGCGCCGAGCAGACTGTCCAGTCGGCCCCCGGCGGCCAGTTCGATGGCCAGGGTGTCATCGCTCAGGCGCACCGGGGTGGTGCCGCCGGGCACACCCGGAGCCAGCCGCGGCCGGTCCGCCAGCGGCCACAGCATCGTCATCTGCACCGGGCGGGTGGTGTCGGGGGCCGCGGTGTCGGCTTCGGTGCCGGAATCCGGAACCGGGGGGAGCCCGAGAACCGGCAGGAGGAACCGGCCGTCGTCGAGGCGAGCGGCCTCGCCGTAGTCGGGGGTGCCGTTGACGTTCACCAGCAGGGGATACACCCCCGGCCGGTCGATCCCCAGTGCCGGCTCGGTCGCGGAGCTCAGCGGATACGCGAAGGTGAACCCGGCATGCTGGCCGGGCTGCAGCTCGCCGGCCACGTTGACGAATTCGGCGACGGGGGCGAACTGCTCGGTGGTGCCGTCGAGATCCGTACGCAGCTGGGCGGAACTGCGGATCGCCGGGGCGTGCTCCAGCCGCGCGACGATGTCGCGCACCACCCGGTCGCCGACGTTGTCGATGGTGCCGGTCACCCGTACCACCGGCGCGCTGCCGGTGGTCACCAGATCCGGGGTCACGCTGTCGATGCGAACCGTCAGGAACGTGGGAGTACCGGGTTCGCTGCCGCCCGCCCGGGGCACTGCGACCGGCAGCAGCAGTGCCGTGGCCAGCACAACCAGCAGGACCCTCGCGATCACCGCGGCGACGCGCAGTGCGGTCCGGTGCGGTCCGGCGGTCACGGTGTCTTCGGCGACGCGGGCCCGCACCCGTTCGTCCGGCCGGAAGCGGGCCCGTCGGGACGATGGTTGCGGCTGTGCGAATGAGTCTGCGGCCGCCGCCGGGGGGTGGTGCGGGGCAGTGGGGGCAACGCGTCGGGCCCGTGGGTCTGCAGCGTGCGGATCAGTTCGCCGGCGACCTCGGCCAGGCGCCGTTCGTCGGCGTAGGCCAGTCGGGATGCCAACTCCCGCAACGGAACCCAGGCCACCTCGGTGACCTCGAGATCCTCGTCGGAGAGCACGCCACCGGTGAAGCTCATCAGGTAGTGATGGACGGTCTTGTGCACCCGCCGGCCGTCGGTGACGAACCAGTAGTCGATGCTGCCCAGCGCGGCCAGCACCGTGCCCTGGATCCCGGTCTCCTCGGCCACTTCCCGGATGGCGGTCTGCTCGGCGGTCTCGCCCTGCTCGATGTGTCCCTTGGGCAGCGACCACAGCATCCGGCCGCGCCGGTCCACCCGGCCGATCAGGGCGGCCACCTGGTGCTCGTGGGGTCCGTCGAGGCCGTCGATGACGAGCCCGCCCGCCGACGTCTCATGCACGGTCCGCAGCCGCTCACGCGGCCCGCGCGGGCCACGCGGCTTCGGTGTCCCCGCGGATCTGGCGGCGGGCGATGGAGTGGGAGCGACGCTCGCTGTGCCGGGTTCGTGGGCCGCGGCGGCGGGGCCGTCGGAACTGGTCGCCGGACCGGCGGCGCGACGCCCGCGGCGACGCCCGCGGCGCCGTCGAGGTTTGGGCTGATCGCCGTCGGACACCTCAGCGATAGTAGTTGTTCACCGTGGCGTCCCCGTCGCGCACTCGCCGGTACCGAGGTGCGCGCCCGGGCCGGCATTCGCGTCGGCCTCGTCATCCCGACTAGTCTCCGAGAACGTGCCCGAATCCGGTCCCGGCGGTGATCCCGCGCTCGACGCCCCGCTGCTGGCGCAGGCGCTGGTCGCGCTGAATCGGCAGGGTGAGCTGCTGGCGGCGCTCGGGAACCTGTTCGAATCCGCGGGGCATCAGCTCTACCTGGTCGGCGGCAGCGTGCGCGACGCGCTGCTGGGTCGCCTGAGCCCGGACCTCGACTTCACCACCGATGCGCGCCCGGACGCGATCCAGCGGATCGTGCGGCCCTGGGCCGACGCGCTGTGGGATACCGGCATCGAATTCGGCACCGTCGGCGCCGCCCGCGACGGCCGGCGCGTCGAGATCACGACGTTCCGGGCCGATTCCTACGATCAGGTGTCCCGCAACCCGGAGGTCCGCTTCGGCGACCGCCTCGAGGACGACCTGATCCGCCGGGACTTCACGGTCAACGCGATGGCCGTGCGGATCACCGCCGGGGGACCCGGCGAATTCCTCGATCCGCTGGGCGGGCTCGCGGCATTGCGCGACGGCGTGCTCGACACCCCGTCCCCGCCGGAGGTGTCCTTCGGTGACGATCCGCTCCGGATGCTGCGGGCCGCCCGATTCGTCTCGCAGCTCGGCTTCACGGTCTCTCCCCGGGTCCGTGCGGCGATCGAGGAGATGGCCCCGCAGTTGTCCCGCATCACCGCCGAGCGCATCGCCGCCGAGTTCGACAAGCTATTGCTCGGCGCCGACCCGGTCGCCGGCGTCGACCTCGTCGTGCAGACCGGCATGGGCGAACAGGTGCTCCCGGAGATCGGCGCGATGCAGATGGCGATCGACGAGCACCACCAGCACAAGGACGTCTACCAGCATTCGCTGACCGTGCTACGCCAGGCCATCGACCTCGAGGATCGCGCGGATCCGCCCGATCTGGTGCTGCGGTGGGCCGCGCTGCTGCACGACATCGGTAAACCGGCGACCCGTCGGCACGAGGCGGATGGCGGGGTCAGCTTCCACCACCACGAGGTGGTCGGCGCCAAGATGACCCGCAAGCGGTTGCGGACACTGAGGTACTCCAAGCAGATGGTCGACGACGTGTCCCAGCTGGTGTATCTGCACCTGCGGTTCCACGGCTACGGCGACGGCAGGTGGACCGATTCGGCGGTGCGCCGCTACGTGACGGATGCGGGGCCGCTGTTGCCGCGGCTGCACAAGCTGGTGCGGGCCGACTGCACCACCCGCAACAAGCGGCGCGCGGCGCGGCTACAGGCCAACTACGACGAGCTGGAAAATCGGATCGCCGACCTGGCCGCCCGCGAGGACCTGGCCAGGGTGCGTCCCGATCTGGACGGCAACGAGATCATGGAACTGCTCGGCATCCCGGCGGGACCGCAGGTGGGCGAGGCCTGGAAGTATCTGAAGGAGTTGCGGCTGGAACGCGGGCCGCTGGATCCCGAAGAGGCGCGCGCCGAATTGCTGGCGTGGTGGAACGCGAAGGCGGACCGCACCGTCTGATCCGGTATGGACTACTGCCTGGGAGAGGACGGGACCGCCACGATGTGGACCGGACCGCCGGATGTGGACACCGACGGTGACGGGTTGCTGGACGCCATCGGGTTGGACTTCGACGGCGACGGACTGCGCGACGACGCGCTGGCCGATCTGGACGGGGACGGCCTGGCCGATCACGCCGTGCTGGACGTGGGTGCCGACGACGGCCGGTGGTTCACCGACGACGGGAGCGGCACGTGGGCGATTGCGGCCACCGTGCAGCGCGCCGCCGGCGCGGGATTGCACTGGCAGGGTCTGGACGGCGCTGACCACGTCGGCGGGCCGTTGGTCGATTTCGATGCCGATGGCGCCGCCGATGATCGCTTGACCGATGTCGATGGTGACGGACTGGCCGACCGGGTGATCGCCGACGACGGGTCCGCGGGATATGTGGACACCGATGGGGACGGGCAGTGGGACGTCATGCTCGTCGACGCCGATGGTGACGGGTCCGCCGACAGCGCTCATCAGGTGTAGCCCCCGTATCTGTCCAGCCGTCACCGACACGTTGTTCGAGTGGACCGCGCAGTCAGCGCTGAACAGATCAGGGGCCCTCGCGCTGCGCGCTCAGCGGCCCACGCTCGTGTTGTTCGGCGTGGCTCCGCCCTCGCGCTGCGCGCTCAGCGGCCCACGCTCGTGTTGTTCGG
>Ga0116193_1000577_pt1 | contig 34227 bp, 30 predicted proteins | sample AD_UKC115_MetaG_FD_89892 | JGI IMG/M metagenome (GOLD analysis project Ga0116193, IMG submission 89892) | Active sludge microbial communities of municipal wastewater-treating anaerobic digesters from Hong Kong - AD_UKC115_MetaG | ecosystem: Engineered > Bioreactor > Anaerobic > Digestate... | reverse complement strand
TTTTTAGCTATTTCTGTGTTTGTTTTATTGTCTTTGTTTGTTGTTGGTTTATTTTTAGCTATTTCTGTGTTTGTTTTATTGTCTTTGTTTGTTGTTGGTTTATTTTTAGCTATTTCTGTGTTTATTTCATCGTTAGTAACTAAATTTTCATTTTTTTCGTCTGAAAAATTATCTAATGATTTGTATTTAGGATTTTCTATTTTATTTGATTTTAAACCTAATTCTTTTAAATAATAATCAACAATAGATTCACTTACTGAAACTAAATCATCTTTAGAATGATTTTTACTCTTTAATTTTAATATAAGAGCTGAACTAAAATCAATAGGATCTTCAGTACTTAAAATTTTATTATATGCATTAGGGGATAAATTGATTCCTTTTTTAGCAAATTTTTGAATTATTTCATTAGTCATAAAAATCTCTTTAATAATATTTTATAAATTTTCTTATTATACTATCTTATATACTAGTTTAAATCATGTTTAATTCTGTTTTTTAGTTTTAAAAGCTTTTATATAAAAAAAATTCTTAAGTATTTCTTACTATTGGTATCTTTTTTTTCATTAATAAAAATATCAATATTAAATTAAATTAATAGTTAATTTTATTAAATACACCAACATATACTTAATTATTATATTTATCTAAAAAAAATTTTTTTAGTTATTATTTTTAAATAAAGGAAAACATTGTGATAAAATGGCAAAACCACTAAGAATTTTATTAATAATACTACTTTTCATTGGTTTTTTTGAAATAGGATTATTTAGCTCATATACAATTGTAACATCTGAAGCTCCAGATGTTCAAGGTTTAATAGATTTACAAGTAAATACTATTACAGGATTTATTAATCCACAAAGTATTAATAATATTGTTATTAAGAGTCCAACTTCTATAAATATAACTAATAGAGTAGATACGGCAATGGCTATTGCTCAAATTGCTAATATAGATGGTGCTAGTGTTCCAAACATGACTGCAACTACTCAACAAAGTACAGATAGTAATGGATTAATTAATATTACAATAACTACTGTAGGTTATGCAGCACCAAATTCAACAGCCAATCAAACTGTAATAAGTACTACACCAGCTTATAAATTAACTGCCACAGCACAAGCTAATGCTACTAGTAAAGGTGTTGTAGTTGATACAAGTACAATTAAAGTAACTAGTGTATTGAAATTGTATGAAAATGGAACTGTTGCTAATTAATTTTAATATCTGAGGAGTTAAGATGTTAAACATAATTGGTATAGGTCCAAGTAAAGGTAACATTACATTAGATGCATTAAAAGCATTAGATGATTCAGATATTATTATTGGTTATAAAAAATACATAGATTCAATATCTGATATTATTGAAGGTAAAGAAGTAATAAAAAAAGGTATGGGTGATGAAGTAGCTAGAGGAGAATTAGCTATTTCTAAGAGTTTAGAAGGAAATAATGTAGCTATAATTAGTTCAGGAGATCCTGGAGTTTATGGTATGGCAAATCTTATATTCCAATTGATTGGAAAATATGATGATGTTGATGTAAGAATTTATCCAGGAGTATCAGCTTTAAACTATTCAGCTGATCTTTTAGGTGCTCCGTTACATGATTTTGCGACTATTAGTTTAAGTAATTTATTAACTCCTTTATCTGAAATTAAAACAAAAATAGAGTATGCTGCTAAAGGAAATTTTATTATAGCAGTTTATAATCCAATAAGTAAATCTAGAAAAGAGCCATTTAGATTGTTTAAAAAGATTTTATTAGATATTAGAGGACCAGAAACATTAGTCGGGATTGTAGATAGTTCATCTTATCCTTCTAAAACAACAATTGTTAATTTATCAGAATTAAATGAAGAGGATATAAACATGTTTTCATGTTTAATTGTTGGAAATAAATTAACTTACTTATCTGAAGGTTATATGGTAACTCCAAGAGGTTATGCTATAAAAAATGATATACATCCTGCTTCAAAAAATTTTTATGAGAAATTTTTTAATGGGGATACTCCTACAGGACCAAATTATGAATGTGAATATTACCCTTGTCATGTTTATGGTCAATATTGTGATTTTTGTTATTGTCCTTTCTATCCATGCGGAGATGGATCTACTGGTGGAAAATGGATTAAAGGCAAGGATATTTGGAGTTGTGAAGATTGCACATGGATTCATAGTAAAGATGCAATTGAGTGTATTAAAAAAGAATTTAATGAATTAGTTGAAAATGTCGAAGACTTAAATCATAATAAAAAGGATTTATTAAAACTTAGACGACATTGTATTTTAAAAACTAAATAATCAAATTTATAATTTTATATTAATTAAAAGGTGGAATTTTTAATGTCTAGTGTTAAAGATATATTAATTGAAATGAAAAATCTGTCGGAACTTATGGTAGATTTAGCTTATTCTTCTGTTCTTTTCCAAAATAAAGATGCAGCTGAAGAAGTTTTAAACTTAGAAGACAGAGTTAATAGTTTAAATTATGAAATTAAAAAACAATCATTATTGGCTGCTCGATCAGTTGAAGATGCAGAAAAATTAACAGTTCTTCTTGAAGTTGCTGAAGCAGCTGAAACCATGGCTAATTCTGCTAAAGATTTAGCTGATATCTGTCTCAAAGGATTTGAACCACATCCTGTTTTTAAAATGGTAATGAAGGATTCTGAAACAAATATTTATCGTATTAAAGTTGAAAAAGGTTCAGATTTAATTAATGAATCTTTAGGTAATATATTATTATCTAATAGAACAGGAATGAGAGTAATATCTATTAGACGTAATCAAACTTGGATATATGGTCCAGATAAAGATACAATAATATTAGAAGATGATATTTTAATAGTTAAAGGAACAGAAGCTGGTTTTGATATTTTAACTAAATTAGCTAAAAATGAAGTAACATTAGATGATATATAAAAAATTATTAATTAAATTTACAATTTAAAAATTAAAGTAGTGATAAAATGTATGTAGGTGATATGTGTGAAGAAAACAAATCCATTGATGATGATACGTCAATTAGGCTCCAAAATTACACAATCCACTGTATATTTTATCATTTTTTTATTTAAAAAAATAAATTATTTATTTTCAATACCTTCATTATTTAAAAGAGATTCAGAAGGTTTTTTTAAATATTCATACTCTGTAGTACAACAAAGTTTAGTTGCATTAATAATTTGTGCAGTTGGAGATTTGTGTGCTGGACTAATTTTAGGGCACATGACATATTATTTAGCAGCTTGGCCTGGATTATTAACCCTTATTCCGGGAGCTATTGGAATGAGAGGGAATATTTTTGGTGCATTTGGATCTAGATTAGGAACTGATTTAAATATTGGTATGTTATCCCCTAAATTAGAGAAATCAAAAATATTAACTCAAAATATTATATCTTCCTTTATTTTAACCATGATAATGTCTTTACTTTTAGCATTTTTGACTAAGATAATTTGTGTGTTGTTTAATTTACCTAGCATGCCACTATATAATTTTATTTTAGTATCTTTCTTTGCAGGTATAATTTCAAGTATAATAATGCTTCCACTTTCAATGATAATATCTTTAAAGAGTTTTCAACATGGTTGGGATCCAGATAATATTACAACTCCATTAATTGCTGCTTTTGGAGATTTATTCACATTACCTTCAATTATATTATCTCTTCTAATAGTATCCTTATTTAAGGATATTATTATATTACGAGATATTATAGTAGTAATAATAATAATTTTAACTATTTTTGCAGTTTATCGTGGATTTAAATCAGAAGATGGAATTAGTACTATTGTTAAACAATCTACTCCTGTATTATTTGTATGTTCTTTACTTGGTAGTTTTGCTGGAGGTATATTAAATAGTTCAGTTGAAACTTTATTAACAAATCCTAGTTTATTAACATTAGTTCCTTTATTCTCTGGAGAAAGTGGTAATTTGGTTAGTATTTTAGGTGCTAGATTATCATCTGGTTTACATTTAGGGACTGTTGAACCTTCAAATAAACCACAATTAAGTGCTTATAAAAATTTTGGTATAATTTTTATTTTAGCTATTATAATTTATCCAGCAATAGGGATTTTAGCGGATTCTTCATCTTGGGCTTTAGGTATTCAAGGATTAGGCTTTTTAAATATAGCTACAATTAGTTTCTTAGCTGGAATGGTGGTAATATTTATAATGATGTTTATGGTATTTTATATATCTACAATATCATTTAAAAAAGGTTTAGACCCTGATAATATTGTTATTCCATTGTGTGCTAGTATTACAGATTCTTTATCTACATTAAATTTAATTTTATTTTCAATGTTAGTTTTGGGATTAATTGGACTTTAAATTATAACTATAAATATTAAAAAAAATATAATATTATATTAGTAATAATTTTATAAAAAGTATTATTATTATAGTTAATTTAATTTATTATAAAAGAAATAATACATTTAATATAAAATTTTTAATTATAATAAAAAATATTCTATTGGAGGAATTTAATGTCTGATACTGTTAGAACATGGCGTCACATCCAACAAAGATACAATCTTGTTGGATCCAAATGTATGAATTGTGGTAGAGTATTCTTCCCATCAAGAGTAATCTGTCCAGATTGCCGAAGAAAAGGTAAAATTGAAGCTTATCAATTTTCAGGAAAAGGTAAAATATATAGTTTTTCCGTAGTTAGAACACCAACATCCGATTTTAAGAAATTATCACCTTATGCTGTAGCAATAATTGAATTAGAAGAAGGAGCAAAATTAACAGCACAATTAGTAGATTGTGATGTTGATAAACTTGAAATTGGAGATCCAGTTGAAATGGTATTTAGAAAAATACGAGAGGATGGAGAAGACGGAGTCATTTCCTATGGATTCAAGTTCAAACCTTCAAAATAACTTAAAATCAAAAACCTTTGATTCAATATCAAAGTCAAAAAAAACACCTCAAAATACAGCAATTTTATTAGTAAGTCATGGAAGTAGTTTACCCTATGCAGAAGAAGTTTTTACTGAAATTCGCGATAAATATATAAAACTTACAGGTTTTGATGCTGAAGCAGGATATATGAAAGTTGCAAACCCAACTTTACCACAAGCTATCAATAATTTAAAAGATAAAAATCCTAATTTAAAATATATAATAGCTGTCCCAGTATTTTTAGCTCCGGGTATCCATACTAGAATTGATATTCCCACTATACTTGGATTAGAACCCTTAGAAACAGATCCTAGATGTCCGGATGGAAATTATCCTGAAGGTCATTATTTATATGATTTAGAAGATATAAATTTTGATGGTGAAATAACTTTATTAAATCCTATTGGACCAAATAAATCACTTTTGACAATTATTAATAATAGAATTGATGAAGCATTATCACAATCTCAATTAGATAGCAATGCAAAAACAGGAATTTTATTAGTTAGTCATGGTAGTAGATTAAATTATAATAAAGAATTTATTTCAGAATTACATGAAATGTTTAATAATACTACTGAAAAACCAAATGATTTTGCTTTTATGGAACTTGTAGAACCTGATATACCAACAACTATTAATAAACTTGTTTCAGAAAATGATGTTGATAGATTAGTTGTTGTTCCAGTTTTTATAGCTCCAGGTGTTCATACTACACATGATATACCTTCTATATTAGGTCTTTTAGATGAAGAACATACACATAAACATAACCATTCTCATAATCATAGTCACCATCATACTCATACAAAGATGGAATTTAATGGTGAAATTTTATATCCAGAACCTATTGGTTCAGATGATGTTCTTATAAAAATTTTACAAAAGAAGGTTGAAAATGAACTCTGATGTTGAAACTGGAATTTTACTTCTTTCACATGGTAGTAGGTTAGACCATGGAGCAGAAGTAATAAATACTCTTGCAGATATGTATAGAGAAACTACAGATAATAAAGTAGAAATTGGATTTATGGAAATTAGAGAACCAAATATTCCTCAAGCAATTTCTAATTTAACAGAAAATTCTAATATAAAAAGAATCATTGTTGTACCTGTTTTTGTAGCACATGGATTACATACAAAAAGAGATATTCCTAAAATATTAGGCTTAACAAGTGATGAAGATAATCATGAACAACAACATGAGCATGTTCATGAACACAATCATCACCATCATCATCACGAGGATATAGAAAAGGTAAATTTTGATGGAGAGATTATATTTACAGATCCTTTAGGTGCTGACCCATTAATAGTAAAAATAATTCAAAATAGAGTTGAAGAAGCTTTAAACAAATAACTAAATTTAACTCTTTTCTTTTTTTTAATTTTTTTATTCAAATAATTGAAATCTATTTTTTATAAAAATTTATTTAATCTAAAAAACATAATCAATATCATGGAATTTAACTCTTTAAATGTATCAGATATTGGAGAAAAAGGATTAATTAATCGTATTATAGAAAAAAACTCTAAATTCTCAGGAAAAAATTTTATTGGTGATGATGCAGCTCTAATTGAAAATAATGAAAATTATTTAATTGCTACATCAGACATGTTAATTCAATCCGCTCACTTTCCTAAGCAAATGTCATATTATCAAATGGGTTTTAAAGTAGTTACTGTGAATATTAGTGATATTGCTGCAATGGGTGGGCTTTCTATAGGATTTTTATTTAATATATCAATACCTAAAAATTTAAAGCTATTATATTTTGATGAAATTATTGAAGGAGTTTTAGCAGCTTGTAAATATTATAATGTTCCTCTAATTGGTGGAGATACAAATGAAAGCAGTGAAATAATATTATCAGGTACAGCATTAGGTTATGTAAATAAAAATAAACAATTGTTGAAACATGGATTTAAAAAAGATGATTTAATAGCCATTACTGGAGAATTAGGTTTAGCTCCTTTAGGTTTTGAATTATTAAATAAAAACATGGATTTTACCAATGAATTTGCTGATTTGGCTATTTATAAAGCTTTAAAACCTATAGCTAAAAATAAAGAAGGAATAATTTTAAGTGATTATGCTACTTCTGCTACAGATATTACCGATGGATTATCTGAAGAACTATATGAATTATTTGAATCTGATAAATTAAATTCAAAATCAAATAGGGGAATAAAAATTTATGAATCTAAATTTCCAATTGAAAAAGAATTTATAAACTTATCTAATCAAGTTAATAAAGATATATTTGATTTATTTTTAAATATAGGTGAAGATTTCGAAATACTTTTTACTATAAATAAAAATTCTGCTAAAAAATTAAGAAAATTAATGAATTTTTATGTTATTGGTGAAATAACAGATTCTAATAAGGTTGAAATTGTAGATTTGGATGGTAATGTTAAAATTTTACCAAAAAAGGGTTATGAACATTTAAGTAATTGAATTTAAGATGATGTTTATGAGGGTTAAATCAGTTTTTTATCAAAAATTATTAGACAATAATAAGGTTCAGTGTGTTTTATGTTCAAAAAAATGTATTATTCCTGAAAATGGTTATGGGTTTTGTAAAACACAATTAAATATTAAAGGAACATTATATATTGAAAATTATGCTGAATTACCTTCATATAATATAGATCCAATTGAAAAAAAACCTTTGTATCACTTTCTCCCTGGGTCTAAATCTTTCTCAGTTGGTAACTTTTCATGTAATATGTCATGTTTAAACTGTCAGAACTATACTCTCTCACAAAATAATGGTAAAAATTTCAGGGGGAACAATATAATTCCAGAAGACCTTGTTGAAATAGCAATTGATTATGATTGTCAATCAATTGCATGGACCTATAATGAACCAACACTACAGTTACAATATGCTCTAGAAACCGCTCAATTTTCACAAAAATATAATTTGAAAAATGTATTTGTAACCAATGGTTTTATGAGCGAAGAATCTTTAGATGCAATATTACCATATATACATGCATTTAATATAGATTTAAAATCAATGAGTAATAAATTTTATGAAAAAATCTGTAATGCTAAGTTAGATCCAGTTTTAGATAATATTAAGAAAATATATCATAATGGAAATCATATTGAAATAACTAATCTAATAATTCCAAATTATAATAGTTCAAATGAAATGTTAGAAAGTTTAACAGATTTCATACTAACCGAATTAGGTAAAGAAGTTCCTATTCATTTTTCAAGATTTTTTCCAAATTATAAAATGATGAATGTGGAAGCTACACCTATTAAACTTCTTTTAAATGCTAAAAAAATTGCAGAGGAAAAAGGATTAGAATATATTTACTTAGGTAATACCACAGAAAATCAAAATAGTTATTGCCCTAACTGTGGTGAACTATTAATTGAAAGAAATGGCTATAATATTATAAATAAAAATAAAATTAAAAATAGTAAATGTATAAATTGTAATTATGATTTAAATTTTATTTTGGAGTAACTTTATAAATATAAAAAGGTACTTGTTGAACATAATTTAATTTATATGGTTGTAAATTATATCCCATTTTTGTAAAATTATCTATCAATTCCTTATTATCTGTATTATTATGGAAACTATCAAATAACCATACATTATGACCACTATTCAATGTATTATTTATATTTGAAGGTTGTAATTCATCAATAATAACATTACTATTATTTTCCCAGAAATATCTATCTGTTTTAAATGTTTGAGTTCGTGTATGAATAATTAAGTCTGTAGAACTTATTGTAGACATAAATTCGTTGTGCTCTTCAAAATTGTGCGTATTATTTAATTCAATATTAATAAAGTTACAAGTTCCAACAGTACTTATTAATAAAAATATAATCAAAATTGGTATAAATATTTGCTTTTTAGAATAATTTTTACTTAATAAATATGCAAAACAAAGCCATAAAACTCCTAAACATGGAACAAGATATCTAGCAATGAATACAGGTCTAATGAGTATTGATAAAATAATTCCAACAATAATAGTTAGTATTGGTAAAATAAATCCATTTGAAATAAATCTATTTTTAGAATTATTTTCTTTAAACCATAATGAGCTTAATATTAAAATAATAAAAGCTACAATCATTAATATTCCTAAAATATCATGAGGTATTGTATATGGGTTTGAAAAAGGTCCATTCATAAAGAAAATATAATCAATAACATCCTTAAAACCAATAGGACCAACCCAAAAAGTACTAGTATGTTGTTTAAGATTATTCATTACATATAAAACCCAAGGTAAATAAATTACACTAGATATAAAAACACAAACAATCCATTTTTTTAGATTGGACATTTTACTTTCATATTCCATTTTACTGATTAAAAACCATAGAATAAGAATTATATAAATTATTGCAGTACATATAGTTCCATAATAATGAGTAAAACTAGATAATAATCCAAAAATTACTAAAAATATCCAGTTAATCCTTTTATTTGGATTTTTTATTATTTCATATGCACTATAAAATGTTAAAAAAACAAATAATAATACCCAAGTATACATTCTTAATTGTATGCTATGAAAAGCAATTTCTGGCATACTAGTAATAGCTAATGCGAATATACCTGCTGTTAACCATCCAAATTCCTTTTTAATTTTTGTAGCTGAAAATATTAATAAAATTATTATTGGTATAATACTTACGCATTTCCCTAAAGTTATTAAATTATATGGAATATGTATTGTATTAAATAATTCTAACACTCCTTTAAGGATTAAATAATATAAAGGAGGATGTACATCAAATGCAGTGTATTTAATGAGATTTAATGGGTTAAATGTAATTAAATTAATAGTGAATGCATCATCTACCATTATAGATGGATCAATAAAAGCCATTACTATAATAATTTCAAGAACGATTAAACTTAAACAAAATAAAATAATACCTATTTTATCTTCCCAATTATGTTTTATTAATTGTTTAAAATTTTTTTCAACCATAGATTACACTTTAATAAAATTTATTATTTTTTGATATTAGATTCTTTTTCAATATATATAGGACGGTTTTTAGTTTCAATATAAGTTTTAGATAAATATTCACCTAATATTCCTATTGAAAATAATTGTATTCCGCCTAAGAATAATACAATACACACGAGGGATGGCCATCCAGCTACATGGTCTCCAAATAATATAGTTTTTATCAAAATAATTAACATTAATATGAAAGCCACTATAGAGAAAATTATTCCAATTATAGTTGATATAGCCAAAGGTACAGTTGTAAAGCCTACAATTCCTTCAATTGAGTATAAAAATAGATTCCAAAATGACCAACTAGTTTCTCCATTAGCACGTTGAATATTTTCATATTCTAACCATTTTGTTTTAAAACCTACCCATGAAAAGATTCCTTTTGAAAAACGATTCACTTCTTTTAATTTTAATATAGAATCAACCATATTTCTAGTCATCATTCGATAGTCTCTTGAACCATCTACAATTTCAATTTTTGACATTTTATTTATTATTTTATAGAATTTACGGGCAAAAAAAGATCTAATAAATGGTTCACCTTTTCTACTTACTCTTCTTGTAGCTACTGAATCATATTTGTTTAATATAATATTATAATACATTTCAGGAAGTAATGAAGGAGGATCTTGTAAATCAGCATCCATTATAACTACATAATCTCCCTTACTATATTCTAATCCTGCATAAATTGCTGATTCTTTACCAAAATTTCTTGAAAATGAGATATATTTAACATGTTTATCTTCATTAGATAAAAATTTTAATCCTTTTAAAGTTTTATCGGTTGAACCATCATCTATAAATATGAATTCATAATCTAATTTAGACATTGTTGAGCTAGTCATTATTTTTGAAACTAATCCATAAAATTGAGCTATATTTTTTTCTTCATTTAAACAAGGAACAACAATTGATAATAAACTCATAAATTCTTCACTTCTTTAGTCAAATACAATTAATTTACTAATAACATAATTCACTATTACAACTATAATATTAATAATAATTTTTGATATTAAATCATTCCAGAAAAATATTCCTATAAATAAATACATTAATGTTGTATCTAAAACACCACTGAATATTCTTCCACTAATGAATAATCCAAATTCTTTTAAAATATTTTCATTTTTACTTTTAAATACCCATATCCTATTTGTTATATAAGCAAATAAAACAGATAAGAACCAGGCGATTATGTTTGAAATTAAATAATGTATATTTAATATATCTGTTATGAATAAATATGAAATAATATTAACAATAGTAGTTAAAATTCCAAATATTAAATAAAGAATTATTTCATTTTTTTTAATACTTGGATTCAATTACTATTCTCCATTAATTTATTTTATTTTTTTTAATAATTATTCAGATAAACTAACTCTTTCAAATTTATTTTCTTCTCCTAAAGATTTTGTAGCATCTACTCCAATTTTTGTTGTTGTTCCGTCAGGTAATGCAACAGGGTCTAATGATGATCCTCTAGCTTTAGGAATTATTATAATATCATCATCACCTTTGACTCTAGTAGCTATAGCATATTCTACATCTTGTGGGTCAAATATATTTATATCTTCATCAACTATAACAACATGTTTCAGTGAGGGATGTGCAGATAATGCAGCCATAATAACATTTTTTGCATCTCCTTGTGTTTGTTTATTTATAGATACTACTGCATGTAACCAACAACATCCACCTTCTGTTAATACAACATTTTTTACAGTAGGAAGCATATTTTTAATAGCTTTAAATATTCTAGGTTCCTGTGGAAGTCCTTGAAGTAATTTATGTTCAAAACCAGCTGGTAAAATAGCATGATACATAGGATTTTCCTTTTTAATATGCATTGTGGATAAATTAATCACAGGTTGGTCACGAATAACATCATAAGTATCTGTTAAATCAACAAAAGGCCCTTCTTTAACTTTTTCTTTAACTGAAATTTTACCTTCTATTATAATATCGGCATCAGGAACTTTTAAATCAGATTCTTCACATTCTACTAACTCTAACTCACCATTTTTAAAAGCATTCGCTACTTCCATTTCATCTTCATCAATAGAAATGCTAGTAGTGGATGCTAATAAAATTGCTGGATCCATTCCAATAGCAATAGCAATTTCTAAATCTTTTCCTATTTTTTCAGCTTTTTTATAATAAGTAAATAAATTTCTTGGAACTAATCTAATAGCTAATTTTTTATTTCCAATAACTAACATTCTATGTATTGATGCATTTTGAACTCCAGTTTCAGGATCTTTAGCAATTACTACACCAGCAGTAATATATGCTCCTCCATCTCTTTTATAATGTGTTAAAATTGGAAGTTTACTTAAATCCGCTTTTATAGAAACATATTCATCTAAATTTTTAAAATTACTTACCTTTATTGGATTCTCGGTAGCTTCAATAATTTTTTCAGTAATTTCATTAACATCACAATTTATTGAATTAGCTATTTTTTCCCGAGTATTACATATTCCAGAAACTACTGGAATATCATAACCTTTAATATTTGATAATAATACGGTTTCTTTAGGGTGTTTTCTTAAAATATTTCCTGCTTCATATTTAGCATTAATTTCATCATCAATTTCTATTACTACATCTTTTTCTGATTTCATATAAACCACAATTTTATAACTCTGCTGTTTTATATTTTATCCATTTTAAATTATCTTCAATTTTATCATTAGTTATTCCTAAAATTTCGCCTGCTAAAATTGCAGCATTACGACCATTATCACTACCAACAGTACCAACAGGAACTCCAGGAGGCATTTGAATCATTGTTAATAAAGAATCATTAATATCTCTTTTATTTGAACAAGGAACACCAATAACAGGTTTTTCACTTAAAGCCACAATTGACCCAGTAACTAATGCAGATAACCCACTTACAGCAATAAATAACTTAACATCTTCCATTTTTTTCATATATTCTTCGAATCTATTAGCATATCTAATTGGAGATATAATAGCTAAATCATAACTAATATTCATTCTATCTAATACACTTGTAACCTTTTTAGCAATATCAAGATCACTATAACTTCCAGCAATTATTGAAACAAGCGGTGCATTCTCTACTTTTTCAACTTCAATTCCTTTTTTTTCACCTTTATCCTCAGATAAAAAGTCTTTATTAATATAATCTCCATTAAGTTTAGATAAAACTTCTTCTTCACCATTTTTAACTTTATTTTGATAATCTACTCTTAGTTCAGATATATTTTTCTTAATTTCATTATCATAAGTTGCAATAATTTGTCCAGCAAGAATGGCTCCATTATCTCCTCTATCTACACCAACAGTAGCTACTGGTGCTGGAAAAGGCATTTGACTGCATGCATACAATGCATCTAAACCACCTAGTTTAGCATCTACAGGTACACCTATAACAGGTCGATAAGTATATGCTGCAATAGCTCCAGGTAAATGAGCTGCTAATCCAGCAATTCCTATAAATACTTCAACACCTTCTTCAGTTGCATCTAATACTAATTCTTTAACCTTATCATGTGTTCTATGGGCTGATGCTACCCTTAAACTATAAGTGATTTTTAATTTTTCTAAAACTTTAATGCTTTTTTCAGCAATTTTAATATCTGATGCACTACCGAGAATAATCATTACTTTTGGAGTCATTTCTTCACCTTTTTAAATTAATTGAATGTTTATTAAAACTATTATTTATTTATGTTGAATTTTATTTTATTTCCAGTAAAAAGTATTTAAAGTATCATAGATAATTGAATTCTTTTTCTATCTAAATCTACATCTAATACTCTCACATCTACAATATCTCCAACACTAACAACATCTAATGGATGTTTAATAAATTTATTCTCTACTAATTCAGAAATATGAACTAAACCATCTTGATGAACACCAATATCTACAAATGCTCCAAAATCAACAATATTTCTAACAGTTCCTTGTAGAATCATTCCTTCTTCAAGATTTTCTAATTCTAAAACATCATCTCTAAGAATTGGTTTAGGCATTTCTTCCCTTGGATCTCTACCCGGTTTTTTTAACTCTTTAACAATATCTTTCAAGGTTATTTCACCAATATCTAATTGTTCAGATAGAAGTTCAAAGTTAAGATCATCTAAATCCATATTATCCGAACCAATATCATTTAAAGAATAACCTAAAGATTTTAATAAATTTTTAGTAGCTTTATAAGATTCAGGATGAACAGTTGTATTATCTAAAGGGTTATTGCTGTTAATTACTTTCATAAAACCAGCACATTGTTCATAAGCTTTAGGCCCAAGCCCAGGAACATTTAAAAGTTCTTTTCTATTTTTAAAAATACCATTTTCTTCCCTATATTTTACAATATTTTTTGCTACAGAATTACTAATACCTGAAACATGTTTCAACAAAGATACTGAAGCAGTATTTAAATCAACACCTACATTATTCACAGATTTATCAACAACATAATCCAACGAGGAATTTAATTTTTTTTGATTCATATCATGTTGATATTGTCCAACACCAATAGATTTAGGATCAATTTTTACTAATTCGGCTAAAGGGTCCTGTAAACGTCTAGCAATAGATATTGCACTTCTTTCACCAACATCATAATCAGGAAACTCCTCACTAGCTAATTTACTAGCAGAATAAACAGATGCTCCAGCTTCACTAACAATAACATATTGTAAATTATTATTTAATTCTTTAATAATATTAGTAATAACATGTTCAGATTCTCTAGAAGCTGTTCCATTACCTAAAGCAATTAAATCAATATTATAATTCTTAACTAATTTTTTCACAATATCTTTAGTTTCACTAATCTTATTTTGAGGTTCAGTTGGAAATACAATATTTGTATCTAAAACTTTACCAGTTTTATCAACAACAGCTAACTTACATCCAGTTCTAAATCCCGGATCCCATCCTAAAACTATTTTTCCAACAATAGGACTTTGCATTAGCAACTGCTCTAAGTTTTTAGAAAAAACCTTTATAGAACTTTCTTCAGCGCGGTTCATTAATTGGTTACGCAATTCTCTTTCAATAGCAGAGGCAATTAATCGTTTATATGAATCTAATATACATTCCTCTAAAATTTTTTCAGTATATTGATTATATACTGGCTGAGTAATTTTATCACTTTTATTTATTAATACATGTCTCTTTAAATATTCAAAAATATCTTCTTCAGGAGTTTTAACTTTAATTTTTAATATTCCCTCTTTTTCACCACGATTAATAGCTAAAATTCTATGATTAGCAATTTTATCTAAAGGTTCACTATAATCATAGTACATTTCGTATTCAGATTCTATATCCTTATCTTTTGCATTAATTTCTAATTTACCATCTTCAAAACTCACTTGACGTATAAGAGATCTATATTTAGCATCGTCAGATATTATTTCAGCAATTATATCTTTGGCTCCATTAACAGCATCTTCTACAGTTTCAACACCTAATTTGGTTGATAAATAATTTTCAGCTTCTTTTTCAATGGGAATATTAATTTCTTGTTTTAAGATTACATTAGCTAAAGGTTCAAGCCCCTTTTCTTTTGCCATACTTGCTCGTGTATGTCTTTTTGGTTTATATGGACGATAAATATCATCTAATTCAACTAAAGTTTGAGCTTTACTAATTTCTTTAATTAAATCTTCTGTTAATTTACCTTGTTCATCTATACTTCCAATTATTTGTTCTTTTTTAGATTCTAAGTTACGTAAATATTCTAATCTTTCATTAAAATTTCTAAGTATTTCATCATCTAAAGATCCAGTAACTTCTTTACGATATCTAGCAATGAAAGGAATACTATTTCCTTCATCTATAAGTTTAATAACAGCATTACTTTGCCAATTTTTAATTTTTAATTCATTTGATAATGTTTCAGCTATCATATAATAATTATCTCCTTTAATTAAAAGCAGTAATATTTTATAAATTTCAATTATAACTAATATTTTTAGTAATATTCTAGATAAAATTAATCAATTAATTTTTAATATTATAAAATAAAGATTTCAATATATAATTAATGATTGTTTATATTAAAAACTTATTTGGTTTTTAATAATTAATATTTAAAGAATGTTTTAATAGTATTAGGTTATATTATGAAGTTTAAATTCTCTATTGTCATGGCAGTATATAATGCAAGTCAATGGATTAATGAAGCTATAGATAGTGTTATTAATCAAACTATAGGTTTTGAGAATATAGAGTTAATTTTAGTTGATGATGGGAGTATTGATAGTAGTAAAGAGATTTGTAAACAATATAAAAATGAATATCCTAATAATATTAAATATTATTATAAAAAAAATGGGGGTCAAGCCTCAGCAAGAAATTTAGGATTAAATTATGTTAATGGAGAATATGTGAATTTTTTAGATTGTGATGATAAATTAGATTTAAATGCTTGTGAAGAAGTAATTAAATTTTTTAACTCTCATATAAATGAAACAGATATTGTTTCTATTCCCCTAATATTTTTTGAATCTGAAGTAGGAGACCATATTTTAAATTATAAATTTGAATCTACACGAATAGTAGATTTATTAAAAGAACCAACATTTATTCAACTATCAGCTTCATCCTCTTTTTTTACATACAAATCATTAAATGGATTTCAATTTGATGAAAATCTCATTACATCAGAAGATGCTTTACTAATTAATCAAATTCTATTAAATAAATGTACATTAGGTGTAATAAGTTCTACACATTATTATTATAGGAAAAGAAATGATTTAACTTCTACTACAGATAATTTTAAGAAAAGAAAAGAATATTATAATGATCAAGTTAATTTTTTCCTAAAAAAAATTATTACTTACAGTCTTGAAAAATTAGGTTATGTACCGAATTTCATTCAATATTTAGTAATGTATACACTACAATGGATTTTTGAAATACCTCATGTGAAAAATATTTTATCTGATGATGAAATAAAAGAATTATATCAAAGTTTAGATGAAATATTACAATATATTGATGATGATGTTATTAATAAACAGAAAAATATTCCTAATGTTTTGAAAGTTCATATTTTTTCATTGAAATATCATGGTTATAATAGCACAATTGAAAATGGGAAGAATATTCTTAAAGCAGGTGAAAATCCTATAGACATTCTAGGTGAAAAATCATTTTGGATAGATATTATAGAAATTAAAAATAATGAATTATATATTTCTGGTTATTTGCCCTCATTTTTTGAAAATAACTCTACCACAATAAAAGCTATAAGAATAACAGATAATAATAAAAAAGAATTCATTGGAAAAGAAGTATATTATCCTACACGCAACTATTTTTCATTAGATAAACCATATGGAGAAAAATTACAAGTAGATTTAAATATCCCAATAATTAATGGAAGAAATAATATAATTTTTAAAGTAGCTTATGATATTGAAATGGATTTACCTATAGAATTTACTATGAATGCAAGATTATCAAAGATTAGTCAATATTCTAGAACTAGTTATAATGGAAAAATCCATTTAAACCAATATATAACAATTAATATTGGTAATTCCATAATAATTGAACCATATTCATTTAAAAAATTATTAAATCTTGATTTTTCAACTAATAAAAAAATATTTAAAAGTAAAAAACCTTTTTTTAAAGAAGCATTAATTTTGAGAATAATTTATTTTATAATGTCAAACTTGTTTAAAACTAAAATTTGGTTGTTTATGGATCGTCAAGAAATAGCCAAAGATAATGCAGAACACCTTTTTAAATATGCAATTAATCAAAATGATAATATTAAAAAATATTTTATCATAAATAAAGATTCTAATGATTATTATAAAATGAAAAAAATTGGTAAGGTTGTTAAATATGGTTCTTTCAAGCATAAATTATTATTTTTATTAGCTGATAAAATTATATCATCACATCCGGATGATGAAATAATAAACCCTTTTTGGGGGGAAGAAGTTTATTTATTAAATGGTTTAATAAGTGCACAATACATTTTCTTGCAACATGGAATTATAAATGAAAACCTATCATCTTGGCTTAAAAAATGTGATATGAATTTAACACTATTCCTTTGTTCAGCAAAAGAGGAATATGACTCTATATTTAAATATCCTTATAACTATGATAAAGATGTTGTACAAATTTTAGGTTTACCTCGTTATGATGCTTTAGAAAATAATCTAAAAAATCAAATACTCATTATGCCTTCTTGGCGTCATAAATTTGTTAATATGACCGATTCTGATTTCAAATCAACTGCATATTTTAAAAATTTTAATAAATTAATAAATGATGAGAATTTAATCCAATTTTCTCAAGATAATAATATTTCAATTATATTTAAACCTCATCCAAAAACTTCAAAATTTATTCATCTTTTTAAAAGAAATAAACATGTATTAATTGATGATGATTTTTCTATGGATTATACAACTTTATTTAATGAATCTAAATTACTTATTACAGATAATTCATCCGTGTTTTATGATTTTTCTTATTTAAAAAAGCCTGTTATTTATTTCCAATTTCCAGAGGATATTCCAAAATTTGAGGATAAAAAATCAGAATTTAATTTTGAAAATGAAGGATTTGGTGAAGTAATAACAAATTACAATGATTTAATTAACATAATTAAAGATTATATTCAAAATGATTGTATTTTAAAGAGTAAATATGAAGATAGAATAAATAAATTTTATGCTTTTAATGATAAAAATAACTGTAAAAGAGTATATGATTTTTTAATTAAATTAGATGAAAACATATTTTAGAAATATTTATTTTAATGTTTTAAAATCATGGTAAACTTTTTAAATTTATAAGATAAATATTAATTATAAATTTAAATAGAATAATTTAATTATAAGAAGAGGTGAGAAAAGTATGTCTTGGTTTTTAGTTTTAATTGTTTTTTTATTAGCATCAATTAAAACAACAAATAATAAAAAACATTCTGTTTCTGTAGTCATCCCAGCTTATAATGAAGAAAAAACTGTTGCTGAAAATGTCAGGATAATTAAAAAAGTTGATTATATTGATGAAGTATTAGTCGTAAATGATGGATCAACAGATAACACAGTACAAGAAGCATTATCAGCAGGTGCAAAAGTATTAAATCATAAAACAAATTTAGGTAAGGGTGCTGCAATAAAAACAGGTTTTAAAAATTCAAAATCTGATATTGTTGCATTTATTGATGCAGACATTTCTAATCTCACTCCAAAAAAAGTAGATAATATAATTAAACCTATATTAGACGGAAAAACTGATATTACTAAGACTAAATTTGCAAGAGAAAGTGGAAGAGTAACAGAACTTACAGCTAAACCATTGTTAAAATTTTTTTTCCCAGAAGTTGTATTTGAACAACCATTAAGTGGACAATTTGCTGGAAAAAGAACAGCATTAAATAAAATAAAATTTGAAAAGGATTATGGTGTAGATGTAGGTATAGTTTTAGATGCGGATGTACATGGAATTCAAATCCAAGAGGTAGATATTGGAGATATAGAACATGACATGTCCCCACTATCTGACTTAAATAGAATGGCAAATGAAGTAGTAAGAACAATTATTAATCGAGCGGTTGAATATGGCCGAGTAACAATGATGGATACACTTGGAAGTTATATAAGAATGGCTATTATGGGTCTTTCTCTTATAATATTGGGAATATTTACAATATTCTTTGTACAACCAGTACCTCTTCAATTAGGTATAATAATTTCCATAATTGGTGCCATTTTCACTATTTATTATGTAGTTAAAATTGTATCTAAATCTATAAACATTCTTAAAAAAGGTTCTAGGGGATCATTATTAAAATCTTTTCTTAAAATGCATTTTCCATTTTTAATTTGTGGAATTATATTGGTTTTAATGCTTACAACCTTTTTAGGAGCAGCAACAATTAATGATGGAGTCATTTCAATAGAACCAACTTCAAGAAATCTTATAATTTTTTCACATTCTGACAATCAAACTATTTCAGTTAGAGGACCTTATTTTATAGATAGTGCAATTGAAAATGAAACTGATATTTTAAGGATTCCATCTGATGCATTAGCTACAATGCAAATAGACGTAGGGGATACGATTCAAATAAATCATAAATATTATTCAATAAATGCTACCAGGGAGGGAGAAGATAATACATTAAGAATGCCATCTGATGCTCGAAAATCTCTTGAAGCTAATTCTGGAGATGTTATTTCAAATAGTAGGTTATTTAATCTATTTGATTCTTCAACAGTTACACATAAAATTAATTCTTCTAATTTAACAAATAATACAACTTTAGAAGATAATTTTAACATTTATTCACATCAATCTCCTCAAACTAATGTTAATATTTCATTAAATGGAAAGCATATTAAAACAATATCTGGGTCTTTTAAGAATGATTCTCAATATACAGTATCTTTTGATGGAAAGGTTATAGGTAGTTTTAATGGTGAAAATGTTAAACAAAATAAAACTTTAGATTTTTACAGTGGTAATAATATTATAGAAATTAATTTTACCAATCCAGATAAAGATCTTTCATGTTATCAATTTTTATCATCTAATGAAGATTCATTCCTGAAATTTTATTCAGTATAAAAAATAGTATTATTATCCACTATAATTAATATTTAATAATTAATGGTGGATTTAATCAAAATTTTTTTAAAAATTAATCTTTATATACTTTAACAGCTTCTTCATGATCATTATAAAGACCTAAAGCTGCTAATGCCCCTACTTTACCTTGATTCCCAGTTACACTAATTAATTCAATATTCAAATCATTAGCTACTTTTTCAGCAGTTTTAATATCCATCATTCCAGTTTTTGTATTAATAGCATACTCTCTTAATTCTTTAGGAATTTTTAATCCTTGTAACACAGCAATAGCTGTTTTATCAGATAAGGTATCTCTTTTAAGTATCTCAATAACTCTTTTAATTAATTTTTCTTTATCTTCAGCTAAAACAGCAAAAGTTAAAGCAATTGAAACACAATTTTGTGTTTTATGTGGATTATGTGGATATAACTGAACAATAATATGATCTAAATATTCAAAACCTTCTTTTTTAAGTTCCATACCTACATTATGAGCCATGGTCCAAGTAGCACCAGCATCTTTTGTATCAGTATCATCAATACCAATTACAACTTTTTCCATTTTAGGTGTGATAACCGCAGCTTTTCCAAGCTTAGAACCTCCACCTACTTCTATTAACTCAATTCTTTTAACTCCTTTACCCATACCTCTACACATAGCTGCTCCAACACCAGCACCAGCAAGTCCCGCATGAACAATTCGTACTTCATCATCGTTAACACAAACCTCTTCAATTCCTGCAGCATTAAAACTAGCTTTTAAATCAATAGGTTTTTTACCAACTTTACATGTAAAAACATGTCTATTACCATCTCTATAAGCATCAGTTATTAATTCACTGTTGTTTTTGTATTGATGCATTAACCAATGAGAACCAGAGATACAAGGATGGAATTCTACAAGTTCTACAGTATTTCCATCAACCATAGTTATTTCTTTTTCGTATGGAGCTATCCAAGGGTCGTTAAACTTTTTTTTCAAATCTTCAGGTTTTAAAATTTCCATAATAACCATCTATAAAATAAAAATTAATTAATAAAATAAAAAAAATTAGTTAAAAAAAAATAAAATATTAAGTTTTAAATTTCTTCTAATCTCATACACATTTTAACTGCAGCTTCAACAGCTCTTTTACCATAATCAATACGTTTATGCGCATCTAAACGTGTCATACCTGGACCGCTAATACCTAAAGCTACAGGTTTATTATATTCTAAAGATAAATCAGTAATTTTACGTGATGCATGTTGAGCGACTATTTGGTCATGATCTGTTGCTCCTTCAATTACTGCACCTAAAGTAATTACAGCATCAATATCCTCTTTTTCTAATAATTTTTTTATTGCTAATGGCATGTCAAACACACCAGGAACAACAACAACTTTACTTACTTCAGCATCTAAAACTTTTGCTTCTTCTTTTGCTAGTTCTAACATCATTTTAGTTAAATCAAAATTAAATTCAGCAACTACTGCTCCTATATTATATTTTGCCATATCATAATCCTCCACTATATAATTAAACTTTTTACTTATGCTAACATTAATAAAAATCCAGCTACAGCACTGAATATCATAATTAATATAATAAATATTGCTATAATTTTTACTCTATCCATAATTCTCTCCTCAATATAAATTTAATTGAAAATTATAAAATTTATTTTAAATATTTTAATCTTTCAAAAATATGTTTTATATTTTTAATTAATTTTATTTATAATTTAACTTAAAAATCTTAATTAAATTTAATTATATTTTTATTTAAAAAATTTTTTTAATTTAGATGTAGTTAATGATTTTTTATTCCTATTATTTTCTAAAAATTTAATTTTTTCGTTTAAATCAATATTTTCTTTATTTAATTTATCTATATCATTAGATAACATATTGATATTTATTTGTTTTTCCTCATTTTGATTAATAAGATTATTTAAATCATTATTTAAATTCATATTTCTAATTGATAAATAATTAATAACTTCATATAAATTACTACCTAAAATTTTTTCATCATTCTCTAAATTACTCATAACATTAATTTTGTTGTCTAAATTAAAATAAAAATTTTTAAAATCCATTTCATCTTTTGTTAAACTATAATTTGAGTTTATTTTTTCAAAAATTATTTTGTTCACAATATATTTAGATGATAAAAAATCACCTAATCTAGATTTAAATGTTATATCTTCTGATTTATCGAGCATACTACCTTCTTCACAAATCCCCCATATGTCACTTCCACTACCACAATAGTCAGCTATTTTTGAAGGTAAATATGGATTAATTTCAAAATAATTTTTAGTATTTGCATCACTCACAATTAATACATCAAATTTCGTAGTAAGATTCAAAAACTCTAAGTAAGGAATATTATCATTTATAATTACATTCTTTTCCATTTTAAGATTTGAAATAGCTCTTTTAACAAAGTTTTTTTCAGCAGTAAATATATGTAATTTAAATTTATCTTTAAATGATTCATTTAAATTTTCAAAAGCATAAAAAACATCTTCAAAATTACGTGTTCCATAAAAAAGTCCAAAATATGCAAAATTAATATATTCATCATTCAATTCATAATTACTTTTAAAAGATTCATAAGCATCTTTGTTTAATGTAGGCTGAGGATTAATAACACTTCTTTCAATTATAAAATCTTTAAGATTATTAATATTTCCATTATCTTCTAATGGAAATTTATTTATCATAATTTTTTGTTGATTTTCATTAGTGAAAATAATTTCATCGGCAAATAAAAAAGGAAGTAATTCACACAAATATTCAGTTGTAACTTTTTTATGGTTAAGAGTAATATTAATATTCTTTTCTTTTAAAATAGTATTTTTTTCAATAATTTCATTGATTTTTTCAATATAATTATCGTCATTTAATTTAGTAGCTCTCTTTTTACCATATATATCAAATAATATTGGATCAGAAAATTCTGCTATCCATTTAGTCTCAGGATGTTCAATTTTATATTCAAATCCTAAATAATGAGCTTGTCTTGGCATAGAACGAGAATATATGGATTTATAACTGTTTTTATCCTTAGATATTTTATTTAATTTTTCCATACCTTCAATTATAAATGGTTTAATAGAATCCCATTTCCAAATTTGTGTATATGGAGCATGTAATACTATTCTATTTTCAATAAATTTATCAACAATTCCGTTTAAAGATTCATCTTTATTAATATTTTCAATATAATTTTGAAGAATATCAACCTTTTTTCCATTTGAAATAACTCGTTTAGCTACTACAAAACCTCCTGTATCAGCGTAACTAGGGAAAAAATATGAAATAATTAAATCTTTAGCTTTTTTTTCGTCACTCATTTAAAAACCTTAATCTTAATTATTAATATTTATTAAAAATATAATTTTCCATTATAATAAATTCCTTTAGGATAATTTAGAAATTTCATCAATTGTATTTATTAGTTTTTCTATATCATTTAAGTTATTATAACAGTGAATAGAAGATCTTACAGTCCCATCTTCAGCATTTAATAAGTTCATAGTTGGTATTGCACAATGATGCCCACTTCTTACACAAATATTGCTGGTTTCATCCAATATTTTGCTTACATCATGAGGGTTCATGTTAAGAATGTTAAATGATACAATATTTCTAATATTATCCCTTTTACCATAAACTTCAACATTTTCTATAGATTTTAATGAGTCATACAATTTAATAGTTAATTTAGAACAATAATTTTCTATATTTTTCAAACCAATTCTGTTAACATAATTTACAGCAGTGTTAAGACCTATAATACCGGCTATATTTTGAGTTCCTCCTTCAAAACAATAAGGTGGTTTTTCAAGTAAAAATTCATTATTCACAATATCTATGACGGTCCCTCCACCTAAATTTTGTGGTTCTACACTATTAGATAAATCATTTTTAATATATAAAAAACCAGTGCCAACAGGTCCTAAAATACCTTTATGTCCAGGAAATGCCATAAAATCAGGATTAATTTTTTTAATATTTATTGGGATATGCCCTAAAGATTGGGCACCATCAATTAATATCAAACAATTATTATCATGAGCAATTTCAGAGATTTTTTCTATATTCTGTAAAGATCCAATAGCATTGTTGACATGACTAATAGATATGAGTTTAGTATTATCATCAATTAACTCTTCTATCTTTGAAGGTTCAATAATACCAAAATTATTAGCTTCAGCTATTTTAATTTTAATACCATATTTTCTTAAATTAAGCCATGGTAAAAAATTTGAATGGTGTTCTATATTTGAAATAATAATATTATCCTCTGGTCTAAAATTTAAACCATTTGCAATAGTATTTATCCCTTCTGTAGTATTTTTAGTAAAACTAATTTCTTCAGTTTTTGTGTTTAAAAATTTTGAAATATTCTCTCTTGATTCATCAACATTTTCATTAGCCTTAATTGCTATTTTATATGCTCCACGACTAATGTTAGAATTATAATTAATAAAATAATCATTTATAGAATTAATAACTGGTAGTGGTGTGAGAGAAGTGCTTGCAGAGTCAAGATAAGTAAAATTTTTCAATAAAGGAAAATCTTTAATTATATTATCTTCATTTAACATTTTATCATAAACTATTTAATTTGTCTTTTATTGCATTTGCCATTTCATTAGTGCTTGATTTTCCACCTAAATCTGGAGTTACATTTTTACCTTCTTTTAAAACGTTAATGATAGCTTTATCTAATTTTTCTGCCTTTTCAGATTCACCAAGATAATTAAGCATCATAACAGCTGAAAGTATCATTGCAGAGGGGTTAGCTATTCCTTGACCTGCTATATCTGGTGCAGATCCGTGAACTGGCTCGAATAGTGCTCCATTTTCTCCTATATTTGCTGATGGGATAAGTCCTAATCCCCCAACTAATCCTGCACCTTCATCTGATAATATATCTCCGAAAAGATTAGTTGTAACAATAACATCAAAGCTTTCAGGTCTTGTAATAAGATACATTGCTGTTGCATCAACATAAAAATCTTCAGCAATGATACCAGAATTTTTATATTTTTCAGCAGTTTCATAAAAAACTTTTTTAAATAAACCGTCTGATTTTTTTAATACATTAGCTTTATGGACACCTGTTACTTTTGATTTTCCATGTTTTAATGCATATTGAAATGCATAATCACAAATTCTTGTTTCAGCTTTTCGAGTAATAATTCTTTTAGCTATTGCTCCTTCATCCGTTAATTCTTCTTCATCTTGTTTGTACATTCCTTCAGTATTTTCTCTAACAATCATAAAATCAAGATTATCGAAAAGTGCTTCAGTTCCAGGATATGATTTCACTGGACGTAAATTTGCATATAATTTCATTTCTTGACGTAATTTAACTATCACATCTGCAGCTGTTTCACCTACCGCACCAAATAAGCAAGCATCTGAATTTTTAACTAGTTCAATTGTTTCTTTAGGTAAAGCCTCACCAGTTTTTTTTAAGCATTCATCTCCAGCTTCACTAAAAGTATAATTAATATCTAAATTTAAAGAGTCTAAAATAGATAAAGTTGCTTCCATAACTTCTTTACCAATTCCATCTCCAGGAATAACAGTTATATTATACATTATATTCACCTAGTACTATTTTTTTTATAGAAATAATTTGTATTTATTATATAATTTAACTTTTCAATTGTTATATTTTATTTTATTTAAGTTGAGTAATTATAATATAAAAAGCTAAAAAATTTATTAAAATTAATTTTGTTTTTTAAGATACTCTATTAATCCATTACTTTTTAAAATTTCTAACATAAATGGAGGTAATTTCTTAAATTCATAAATTTGCCCATTTTCAGAAATAATTATTCCCTTTTCCATGTCTATATCTATTATTTCCCCTTCTTCTAGCACTTCACTTATTCCAGGAGCTTCTAAAAGAGGTATCCCAATATTAGTGGCATTTCTATAAAATATCCTTGCAAAAGATTCAGCAATAACAGCACCTATTCCACACCCTTTAATAGCAATGGGAGCATGTTCCCTAGATGAACCACAACCAAAATTCTTTCCAGCAACAATAAAATCTCCATCATTAATTTTTCCTTTGAAATCAGAATCTAATCCTTCCATACAATGATTTGATAATGTTTCTTCATCGGTATAAATTAAGTATCGTCCTGGAAGAATAATATCAGTGTCGATATCGTCTCCAAATTTCCATACTTTTCCTTTCATTGATATTCCTCTTATAGTTTTCATTCAGGTTTAGTTATTCTTCCTTCGATTGCTGAGGCAGCCGCCGTAGCTGGTGATGATAAATAAACCTTACCTTCTGGACTCCCTTGACGTCCCTTAAAATTTCTATTAGATGTACTAAGACTTACTTCTTCTGGACCTATTAATCCAGTATGTCCACCAAGACAAGGACCACAACTAGGATTCATTATAAGAGCATTAGCATCTACAAATATTTTTATTAAACCTTCATCTAATGCTTTAGAATAAGTTTCTCGAGATGCCGGATAAATTAGCATTCTAGTATTTTTAGCAACTTTTTTACCTTTTAAAATTTTTGCAGCTACTCTTAAATCTGAAATTCTTCCATTTGTACAGGATCCTAAAAACACTTGGTCGATTTCTACATCTAATTCACTTGCAGGTTTCACATTATCCACATTATTTGGACATGCAACTTGAGGTTCAAGTTCATTTACATTAACATTTCTAATTTCAAGAGAAGATGCATCTTCATCAGTTTTATAAATATTATATTTTTTCTTGGAATGTTTTTTAATATAATCAATTGTTTTATTGTCTGGTTCAATTAATCCAGTTTTACCACCCATTTCAACAGCCATATTTGAAAGAACCATTCTGTCTGAAATACTCATATCCTCAATAATTGGCCCTGAAAATTCACAAGATTTATAAGTAGCACCATCAACTCCAGTATCTCCAATTATTTTTAAAATAACATCTTTTGAATAAACATTTTCTTTTAATTTACCTTCAATATTAAATTTAATTGTTTCAGGAACTTTAAACCATAATTTTCCAGTTGATAAAACCATAGCCATGTCGGTGGATCCAATTCCAGTTGAAAAAGCACCAAAAGCACCATGAGTACAAGTATGTGAATCAGCACCAACTATAACTTCTCCAGGTACTACATGCCCTAATTCTGGTAGAATTTGATGGCATACTCCTTTATACATGTCATAAAAATTAGTAATGTTCTGATTTTTAACAAAGTTTCTCATTAAAATATGATTATTGGCTGATGTTAATGAGTCTGCAGGAACTTGATGATCAAAAGGGATGATAATTTTATCTTTATCCCAAACTTTTTCAGTACCAATTTTATTGAAGGATTCAATAGCAAGAGGTCCAGTTAAATCATGCATCATAGCAACATCTATATTAGCCATTACAATTTCTCCAGCTTCTACATTATTTTTACTTGAAGCTTTAGCTAATATTTTTTCTGCCATTGTCATAGACATGTAAATAACCTCCAATTTAAATTTTGTATAGGTTTCCAAAATTATAAAGTTCAATTTCTTTCGGAACTTTTTTTATTATATTCTTAGTATCAAATATTATAGGGGTTTTCATATTATTAATTAAGTACTCATAATCTAAATTTTTAAATTGATTATGGTCAGATAAAATTAAACAAAGTGAAGCATCTTTTGAAGCATCTTTGAAACTTTCATAATCATCGTTAATTACATGAGGATCATGAATTGCTAATTCATATTCATCTTTTAAAAGATTTATCACATCAAATGCTGGACTTTCCCTAGTATCTCCAGTATTACCTTTATAAGAAACTCCTAAGATAGCTATTTTTGAAGATTTTTGATTTTTTAATATTTTTTTAACATTATCTGCTACGAATTTAGGCATACTCTTATTAGTATCTCTAGCTAATTTGATAATTTTTGCTTGATCAGGTGCTAATGCATATACAAAATAAGGATCTATAGCTAAACAGTGTCCACCAACTCCAGGACCCGGAGAATGAATGTTAACTCTTGGATGTTTATTAGCTAATTTTATAACATCTAATGCATTAACTCCAATTTCGGCACTTATTTTAGATAATTCATTAGCTAATGCTATATTAACATCTCTAAAAGTATTTTCCATACATTTTGATAATTCTGCTGTTTTTGCTTCAGTTTTCATCATGTTTCCTTTAACAAATATGGAATATACTTCAGCTGCTTTATCACTACATTCTGGAGTTATTCCTCCTATAATTCTATTATTATGGATTAATTCTTCAATAATTTTTCCAGGAAGAACTCTTTCAGGACAGTGGGCTAAATATAAATCTTTTCCAATAGTAAATCCTTTTTCTTCAAAAATTGGTTTAACTATATTATCTGTTGACATGGGTGCTATTGTAGATTCAACAATTATTGTATTTCCTTTTTCAACATATTCTAATATTTCATTACAAGCGGTTATCACATAACTTAAATCACAACTATAATTTTCCTTGATATAAGGTGTAGGAACTGTTATTATGAATACATCAGATTTTTCAGGTTTTAATGATGCATGATATACATTTTTTTCAACAGCTTCCTTAATCATTTCACCTATTCCTGGTTCTTCTATATGGATTTTACCCTTATTTAGGTTATTAACAATTCCTTCATCAATATCTACTCCAAGAACATCACACCCATTTTTTGCAAAAAGAGCAGCAGTTGGAAGTCCAATATAACCTTGACCTATTATACAAATTTTCATTTTTATTACCGGCTATTAAATTTAATCCATTCTGTAATTTGATAAAAATAATTATAAATTAATTAAATATTTAATTTTTTAATAAATATATTTATTCAATTATATTGATTTTTTTATTAAATAAATTCTTTAATTATACTATTAAAATAATTAAGCAAAATTTATACCTAATTAATTAAATATATATTGTTAATATAAATTTTAGATACCATCATTAAAAATTAAATTAGAAGGTTTTTCATGAAAATATTAATTACTGGTGCAAGTGGAATGTTAGGGTATGATTTACAAGAAACCTTGAAAAATCATGAATTAATATTATTTAATTCTAAAACTCTAGATATTACTAATAAACAAATAGTAAATGAAAAAATAGGTAAAATTGAACCTGATATTGTTATAAATGCTGCAGCTTATACTAATGTTGATGCATGTGAGAAAAATTATGATGATGCTTATAAAGTGAATGCTTTAGGTCCTAAAAATTTAGCTAAAGTTTGTAAAGAATTAGATATTCCTCTTGTACATATTAGTACCGATTATGTTTTTAATGGCGAAAAAAATACTCCACTTAAAGAAGAAGATGAAATTGGTCCAAAAACCGCTTATGGTAAAACTAAATTAGAAGGTGAAATATTTATCCAAGAAACATGTAATAAATATTTTATAATTAGAACTGCTTGGTTATATGGCTGTAATGGAAATAATTTTGTCAAAACAATGTTGGAACTAGCAAAAAATAATAATGAAATAAATGTGGTAAATGATCAGGTGGGATCACCTACATATACTTTTGATTTAGCTATAGCTATTTCAAAAATAATTGAAACAGACGATTATGGAATTTATCATCTTACAAATTCGGGTAGTTGTTCTTGGTATGAATTTTCAAAAGAAATTTTTAAATTATCAAATATAAACATTAAAGTAAATCCTGTTTCTACAGAAGAATTTCCAAGACCTGCTCCAAGACCAAAATATTCAGTTTTAAGTGATGAAAAATGGATTAATAAAGGTTTTAAACCGTTAAGAAATTATAAAGAAGCTTTAAAAGATTATTTATCAAAATGCTAAAATAAAAATTTTTTAAAAAAAGTGAAAACAATGAAATTAAATGATAAAGATTATTGGAATAATAGATTTGAAACTGATTGGGAAAGTGCTCATGGTCCAGAACAATCTTTACTCCATTATACAATATTAATTGATAAATTACCTGAATGGTTAAAGAAGAAAATTCAAAAAAACAATTATTCTATCTGCGATATGGGATGTGGAATGGGTGAAGGAACTCAAAAATTGCATGAAAGTTTTCCTAACTCTGAAGTTATAGGAGTTGACCATGCACCTGCAGCAATTGAAAAAGCCACTAAAAATTATAATGGAAAAAATATTTCTTTTTTATGTGAGGATATTTTTAAGATTAAAAGAAATTTTGATATAATAATCACTTCTCATACTTTAGAACATTTTCATGAACCATTTAATATTGTTAATAAATTAGCTGATAAATGTAAATGTTTAATAATCACGGTTCCATTTCGTGAAGACCCTTTATGGGAGGAACATGTATTTTCATTTGATTATGATTCTTTTCCTATAAATTTTAATAATCAAAAATTATTGTATTATAAAGAGGTTGAACCAACTTTCTTTGAAGCAGGTAATTACTTTTTAAAAGAACAAATAATGGTTATTTATGGGAATAAAGATTATTTTAAAGATATTTCACTTTTTGAATTAAATAATTCTAATTATGATGAAAAATGTTATATTAATAGAAAATTTGATGATGAAATCAATTCTAAAAATCAACTTATTGCTGATTTAAATGAAGAATTAAAATTAAAAAATAATGAAATAAATTTATTAAATCAAAAAATTGACCAATTTAAAGATAGGAAATCGGTTAAATTTGCGGATAAATTAAATAAAATAGTAAATAAGAGAGATTAATATGAAAGGAATAGTATTGGCTGGAGGTTCAGGGACTCGTCTGTATCCTATAACAAAAGCAGTTTCTAAGCAATTATTACCATTATATGATAAACCAATGATTTATTATCCAATATCTGTTTTAATGTTAGCAGGAATTAAAGAAATTTTAATTATATCAACACCAAGAGACCTTCCGATGTATAAAGATTTATTAGGTGATGGTTCTGATTTAGGAATTTCATTTGTATATGAAGAACAATATGAGCCTAAAGGTTTGGCAGAAGCTTTCATAATAGGAGAAGATTTTATAGGTGATGATAATGTTTGTCTAATTTTAGGGGATAATGTATTTTATGGACATAGATTAACTGAAATATTAGAAAAAGCAACTAAATTAGATAATGGGGCCATAATATTTGGTTATTATACTAATAATCCTGAAGCGTTTGGTGTTGTGGAATTTGATGATGAAGGTAATGTAATATCTATTGAAGAAAAACCTGAAAAACCTAAGTCAAATTATATTGTTCCTGGTCTTTATTTCTATGATAATAATGTTATAGAAATTGCTAAAAAGATTAAACCATCTGATAGGGGTGAAGTTGAAATTACATCAATTAATGAAGTTTATTTAAACAAAAACAAGCTTAAAGTAGAATTACTTGGTAGGGGAATGGCTTGGTTGGATACAGGTACTCATGTTGGTTTACTTGAAGCAGGAAATTTTATTGAAACAGTTCAAAAAAGACAAAGTCTTTATATTGCTTGTTTAGAAGAAATTGCTTTTAATAAAGGGTATATATCAGAAAAAAAACTTTTAGAATTAGCAGAACCATTAAAAAAGACAGATTATGGTCAATATTTAATTAAATTAGCTAAAAAATCACATTAAATAATATATTAAGGTAAAGATAAAATGGGAAAATTCAAAATAATAAAAACAAAAATAGAAGATGTATTTACAGTAGAACCTACAGTTTTTGGGGATGAACGTGGATATTTCATGGAAACTTATAATGAAAATGATTTTAAGGAACAAGGAATTGATTTAACATTCGTACAAGATAATCAATCAAAATCAACAAAAGGAGTGTTAAGAGGACTTCATTTTCAATATAATCACCCTCAAGGGAAATTAGTTAGAGTAATTAAAGGCGAAGTTTTTGATGTGGCGGTTGATTTAAGAAAAAAATCAAAAACATATGGTAAATGGGTTGGTGAAATATTAACTGAAGAAAACAAAAAACAATTATTTATACCTAAAGGATTTGCACATGGATTTCTTGTATTATCTGATGAAGCTGAATTTGTTTATAAATGTACAGAATTTTATGATCCTGATGATGAAGGAGGTATTCTGTGGAATGATCCAGAAATAGATATAAAATGGCCATTAGATGGTATAGATGAAGAGGATTTAATTTTTTCAGAAAAAGATTATAATTGGAAATTAATGAAAGATACAAAAACAAATTTTTAAAGGGATTTATATGTCTAAAATTTTAATTACAGGTGGAGCAGGTTTTATTGGAAGCAATTTTATTAGATATATGATGAAAAAATATCCAGATTATGAATTTATCAATTTAGATGCTTTGACTTATTGTGGAAACCTTGAGAACTTAGAGGGTATTGATCAAAGTAAAAATTATGAATTTGTAAAAGGAAACATTGCAGATAAAATATTAGTTGATAATTTAATGAAAGATGTAGATTATGTGGTTAATTTTGCAGCTGAAAGTCATGTAGATAGAAGTATAAAAGATCCTGAAATATTCATCAAATCTAATATTTTAGGAACACAAAATTTGTTAAATGCTGCAAAAAAATATAATATAAAAAAATTTTTACAAGTTTCTACAGATGAAGTTTATGGAAGTTTAGGTAAAACTGGATATTTCACTGAAGAAACACCACTTCAACCTAATAGTCCTTATTCTGCTACAAAAGCTGGAGCAGATTTAATGGTAAGAGCTTATTATAATACTTTTAACTTACCTGTAAATATCACTAGATGTTCTAATAATTATGGTCCTTACCAATTTCCAGAAAAATTAATACCTTTAATGATATCCAATGCAATGGAAGGTAAATCCTTGCCTGTTTATGGGGATGGAAAAAATATTCGTGATTGGTTGCATGTTTATGATCATTGTACTGCTATAGATTTAGTCCTTCATAAAGGTAAAATTGGTGAAGTTTATAATATTGGTGGACACAATGAAAAACAAAATTTAGAAATAGTAAAATTGATTTTATCTACATTAAATAAAGATGAATCTTTGATTAAATTTGTGGATGATAGATTAGGTCACGATAGACGTTATGCTATAGATTCTAATAAAATTAGAAAAGAATTAGGTTGGAAATCTAAATATACTTTTGAAACTGGTATTATTGAAACAATTAATTGGTATATTAACAATCAAAAGTGGATGGATAAAGTAAAAAGCGGAGAATACCAAGATTATTATAGAAAAATGTATGAAAATTAAGTATTTTTATATATAAGTGATTTTATGAGTTATAAGATAAGTGTTATAGTTCCTGTTTATAATGTGGAAAAGTATATTAAGGAATGTTTGGATTCATTAGTGAATCAATCTTTAGGAATAGAGAATATAGAGGTTATAATTGTTAATGATTGCACTCCGGATAACAGTATGGATATTGTAAGAGAATATGCTGAAAAATACCCTTCCATAAAAATATTTGAACAAGATAAAAACAGAGGGCTAGGTGCTGCTCGTAATTTGGGTTTGATGCATGTTACTTCGGATTATGTTACTTTTTTGGATAGTGATGATTATATTTCTGAAAATACTTATGAAAATTGTCTTAATAAGTTTAATGATGATGTTGATTTAGTTATATATAAATATGTATTGTTTGATTCAGAGGGTGAAATTGATTCTATGGATATTCATCAGGAAATTTATAAAGAAGATAGAATTATAACAGATTTAAATGAAGTTCCAGAAGTTATATTCGCTACT
>Ga0116193_1000572_pt1 | contig 34398 bp, 35 predicted proteins | sample AD_UKC115_MetaG_FD_89892 | JGI IMG/M metagenome (GOLD analysis project Ga0116193, IMG submission 89892) | Active sludge microbial communities of municipal wastewater-treating anaerobic digesters from Hong Kong - AD_UKC115_MetaG | ecosystem: Engineered > Bioreactor > Anaerobic > Digestate... | reverse complement strand
TTATTATTATTAGTATTTTTCTTTCCAGGTTTTCTTTGTACTCGTTTTTGAGGTGGTGCTTTTTGTATTCTTCCAAGTTTGGAACAATCTTTACATACATCTAAGACTGCACCATCTATTTTTGTCCGTAAGGGTCTACCAGATATTGGTTTTCCACAAATCTCGCATCTCATAAAATATATTATATTTTTTTAATGTTTTAAGTTTTTCGAATTGAAATATTTTATTTCATTTTTAATTAATTAGATTTTTAAAAGCTTTTTAATAGAATTAATAAAGTCACAAATTTTATTTTCAATTTTATAAGAATTGATTTTATTTTTAGTATTCAGGTTTTATTGGGATCTTGGAGTTATTTCTTTGAGTTTTATAACTTTAAAAGAAAGTATTTACATAAAAAATTTTATATATAAATTTGTAGTAAATAATTATCAATATTAATATAGTTTTGAATTTGATTTTTTTTGTTTAAATTTAGATTTTTGAATAATACTTTTTAATTTTTTTAATTTATTGTTTGATTGTGTATTTAATTATTGTTAATATTTTGATTTTTGAATATTTTTCAATTTTAAAGAAAAAAATCATTAGTATATATTGAAACGATTTTCATTAGGTTTAAATACTAGTAACATATAAAGTTTATATACAAAATAGTAACTAAATGTAACTATAATAATATAGATAAAAAAATTAATTAATTATTAATATTATAAAGATAAACTTAGAAAAAAAATAATAATTAAAAAAAAAATTGGCAATGACCTAATAATAAAGGAGGTACTCACCAATGCCAGAAACTTCTCAAACAACCGAAAATAGTGTAACAGAAGAAAGCAAAATAGACAATCTTGAAAAAGAAGTTGCACTACTCAAAGAAGAGAACACAAAAACTAAACGTAATTTAATGTGGAAAATAAGAAAACTTGAAAAAGACAAAATACTCACAGAAAATGAAAAAATACGTTTAGAAAGAGAAACAAAATCATTAAGAGGAGAAGTAGAAAGATTCAGAACTCCTCCCCTCATACTAGCTACAATAACCGAAGTAATAGACGATACAAGAATGACAGTAAAAAGTAGCACAGGACCACACTTCCTCATAAACTACTCAAAATTCTTAGATCAAAAACTCCTAGTACCAGGTTCAAGAGTAGCACTAAACCAACAAACCTTTGGAGTAGTAGAAGTACTACCATCAGAAAAAGACCCAAGCGTCTCAGGAATGGAAGTAGAAACAAAACCTACAGTAACCTATGACCAAATAGGAGGACTAGACCCACAAATCGTAGAAGTCAAAGAAACAGTGGAACTACCACTCAAACACCCAGAACTCTTCGAAAAAGTCGGAATAGACCCACCAAAAGGAATACTCTTATACGGACCTCCAGGAACAGGAAAAACCTTACTCGCAAAAGCAGTAGCAAACGAAACCAATGCAACATTCATAAAAATCGTAGCATCAGAATTCGTTAAAAAATACATCGGAGAAGGAGCAAGACTCGTAAGAGAAGTCTTCGAACTAGCAAAAGAAAAAGCACCTGCAATCATATTCATAGATGAAATAGACGCAGTAGCAGCAAAAAGACTCAAATCCAGTACAAGCGGAGACCGTGAAGTACAAAGAACACTCATGCAACTACTCGCAGAACTAGATGGATTCGAAAACAGAGGAGATATCGGAATCATTGGAGCAACCAACAGACCAGATATACTTGATCCTGCACTCCTACGTCCAGGAAGATTCGACAGATTCATCGAAGTTCCAGCACCAAACGAAGACGGAAGAAGAGAAATCCTCAAAATCCACACAGCAAAAATGGCACTATCTGAAGAAGCAGATGTTGATTTACTCGCAACACTCACAGACGGAGTATCAGGAGCAGACCTAAAAGCAATCTGTACAGAAGCAGGAATGTTCGCAATCAGAGAAGGAAGAGACAAAGTACTTGTATCTGACTTCATGGATGCAGTCGAAAAAATCATGGGTGCAGAAAAAGAAGAAGACTACAGCAAAGAAGCTGGAGTCATGTTCGGATAAAAAAATGATTAAACAATAAACCAAAAACAAATAAATAAAATTGGCCAGTGATGAACCCTATGAGCTCTGATACGATGATGAATGATGGGCGATCTGAGGCCAATTTTTTTAAATTAAATTTAAAACCCACCAAAAAACTACTTTTTTTAAATTAAATCAAAAATCTACAAATCTTATACCCTTATTTTCTTAAAATATCTTCAAAAGACCATAAAATTCTTGAATCAAATAGAAAAACTTAATATAAATAATAATTACAAAATATTAATTATGGCAAGAGAAGGCAAACTTGGAGATAATGAAAAAGTATTATACAAAACAAGACCTAACTTTATTTTATCTAACCTATCTGTTGTTTTCGATATAATATTAATCATAATTATTCTAGCTTTAACTCCAATGATAATGGGAAATGTTACTAAATGGGGAATGGTTAATGTAGAAAATGGAGTATTCTATATACTTCTCATAATCATAATTTTACTAGTAATCTTTGCATTATGGAGAGTATTAGTATGGTCCTGTAATAAATACACTATCACTGACTCTAGAATAATGACAACAAAAGGAGTCATAAGTAAAGACAAAACTAGCATGCCCTATAAAACTATACAAGATTTAAAAGTCAAACAAGGCGTACTTGACAGACTCTTTGGGGTAGGTACAGTATACCTCTACAGTGCTTATGATGGAACTGATTTAGAATTAAGTAAAATTAGCAAACCTGATGAAGTTGAAGAAATATTATTCAACCAATTAGACCACTATCGTTCTAACAATCAACAATAATAAATAGAATACTTACAAAAAATTTATTACCTTCAAAAATAAAAAAATAAAAAAATATAAAATTTTTAATTAAAAAATAGGAATAAACATAATATTTTACAGTTTTTTCCTATAACTTTCTATTTTTCAAAACATTTTCTATACACTTTTACAATTATATTTCATGAAAATATTTAAATAAAGACACACATAAATATAAATCACTATGTTCAACCGAGATAAAAGATGGTCTGGAGAAGAAACATTACTAGTAACTAGACCAAATTTATTCCTAAGTAATAAAGGCATATTTCTTGCATTAATTTTACTTGGTGTAATATTTTATGCCTACACAGCCACCATTCAATTCGTAGCCAATTTATCAGTAAACACCATAAACTTCGTAAAATGGCCCATAACTGAATACACAGCGATAGCTTTCCTTGTAATGGGAATTTTCATAATTCTATACATAATTTACAAAATAATCGCTTGGAAATCATACAAATACACAATAACAAGCACTAGAATAATCACAGAAAGTGGAATAGTATGGAAGAAAAAATCTAGCATGCCATATAATACAATTCAAGATGTAGTAATAAACCAAGGAATACTAGGCAGAATAATTGGAATAGGTTCAGTTTTATTATACAGTGCATATGATGGAACAGACTTAGAATTAAAACAAATAATGGATCCACATAATGTTGAAGAAATAATATTCGAACAATTACAAGAAAACAAATTCAATTCACAACCAATAACTCCACAACATAATCAAAATCCAGAATTCAATCCATATGCTCAACCACAACAAGAATACAATCAATATCAACAACCTAACCCAGCATATCCATATAATCAAGGACCACAACAACAAGTAAATCCACAATACCAAAGACAACAACAAAATCAATATCCTCAAAACCAACAAGTAAATCCCCAATATCAAGAACCATATACAAATCCAGATACAAACACTGAAACTTACATAAATGATTATGGATTCTCAACAAACTTACACACATTAGATGAGGAAAACATAACAAATCCTGGAGATATTAAATATCAACATGAACAAAACTACCCTAGTCATCCTATTGAAGAAAAAGAATTTGATAACAGTATTAAACAAGCAATGAGAAATTTAGATGGGGATGTTAAATTCAGAGATCCTAGAAACAATCTCGAACCTCATAATCTATTCGAAGAATTAAACCCAAAAAAATATGATGAAAAAGTTCCACATGACCTTTTCGATGAAGAACAACACAACCCAGAACCTCATAATTTCTATGAAAATCAACCAAGAAATGAATATCAAGAACAATACAGACCACAAGGTCAAAATTTCCATAATCCTCATGAAGAATATATTGAAGATACACCTTACTTAAATAATCAAGAAGATTATCAAGAAGAAGTAATAGGAAAATCTGAATCTAAAAAAGAAGATCATAGAAACTTAGAAGGAAGTGACATTATGGAACGTCACAGTCAAAAATTCAGAAAAAAATTCAATAAAGAATAAAAAAATAATCACCACATCATGATAACATCATTTAATTTTTAAAAAAACACCACCAACTACAATTAAATGATAAAAAACCATCAAAAAATAAACAATTAAAACAAAATCTCTATAAAATTATTAAAGGATAAAACAATTTAAACAATATAAAAAAACATGAAAATATAAGAAAAAAAGTTTTCTTATTCACTCATATTTTTTAAGTAAAGTTTCAAATAACTCTCTACCATCTTCACCTAACTCAACATCCAAATAATCTAAACCAGCTTGAGTAATTCCACCAGGAGTAGCAACCTTAATAATAACCTCATCAGTTTCAAAATCCTCATCCAAAATCAAACTAGTACCTAAAAGAGATTTAATAATCATATAACTAGCATCATCCTTACTAAAACTAGAATAATTAACACTAATATCAGCTAACTTATCCACAAGCAAAGCAAGAAAAGCAGGAGAACAACTAGTTAAAAAAGTAGCTATACGCAAATCCTCAGGGTTATCAACAGTTTTAACAAAACTAAACTCATTAAACAAATCCTCAATAAAACTTTTCTCAGAATCATTAACAAAATTATTATGAGTAAACAAAGAAACACCTTTTCTACGATTAGAAGAAGTAATATTACTAGCTTCACTACCAACAGTACTTGCTAAAGTTGGAATAACAATACTAACACTACCCTCATAAACACTCATAATCTCATCAAAACTAAGCCCTGCACAAGAAGTAACTATATGAACACCATCTTTAAGATTTGGTTTAATCTCATTTAAAACACCTAAAAAATCAGGAGTTTCAACACAAATAATCACCACATCACAATTACCTGCTAAAAACTTATTATCCTCAGTTATAACAACATCAGAATATATCTCCCCTAAGGTCTCTAATTTACTAAGATTATGATTAGAAACAAATAATTTCTCATCATCAAGTAATAAATCTAATTTTAAAATATTATTCACAATCATGGAGCCCATGCTGCCATAACCAATTAATCCAATATTAACCATACAAAAAACACTCAACCTATATTTTCTTCTTTAATAACATTATCATAATCTTTAATTTTCCCTTCCTTAATAAAATCATAAACAATCTCATTAAAAAGATCACTCATTAACATATTCCACATATGCAATCCTTTATCAATTCTAATACAAGTTGCAAGTGGAAAAGCTTTATGAAACTCATAACTACTATAAGTAACCACCCGCTCATCTTTACTACCATAAGCTAAAAGTAAATCCTTACCTTTACCAGAATCTTTAACAGGAGGTATAATATAATTCATTGCCTCATAACCAGCATCTTTAACAGTATCAGGACTAATATTTTCAAGGGAAAACTTCATATTACTAGAATTTCTTTTACTAATCCCATAAATTGCCATATGACTACTTGCAATAAATCTCATAGTTTTATTTTCATAAAAATATTTACTATAATCAAAAATATTCACCATAGCATCTTCACGATTTTCTAACATTTCAGGTAATGGAGTAGACACACCACTAACAACAACTTTATCTAAAAGCTCAGGATAATCACATAAAAGTTCAAAAGCAATTAAACCACCAGTACCAATACCAACAAGATTAACCTTATCCCATTTAAATTTTGGTTTAGTTTTAATTAAAATAAAATCCTTAATAACTTCAGTTGCATTCTTTATACTGAAAGTATCATCACATTTACTATGACCATGATTAGGCAAATCAAGATAAATACAATCATAACCCTTAAAAAATCTTCTTTGATATTTCCAAACCCAAGAACCCATAACTTTTGGATGTAAGAAAATTATAGTCTCAGATTCCCCAATTCCTTCTTCTTCATAAAATAATTCATTAGCATCTAACATTTTTTTTAATCCTTTAAAAAATGAAATATAAAAATTTAATAATAACCAATTCTATATAAATATTTATATTATATTATTATTATAAAAACTTTTAAAATAATTATGAGGTTAAAATAATGAAAGCCGATTCAAAAAAAATAGCCGATGGAGTTTACTGGGTAGGAGCACTTGACTGGGATACCAGAAGCTTCCACGGATACCAAATTACAGGAACAACATATAATTGTTACTTAGTTTTCGGTGAAGACAAAGTAGCATTAATAGATAATGTTTTCACTGGAATGTCAGATCAATTATATGCAAGAATAGAAGATGCATTTAAAAAAGAAGGAAAAGATGAAGTAAAAATTGATGTGATGATACAAAACCATTCAGAAGCAGATCACACTAAATGTTTAGGTCAAACATTAGAAAAATTCCCTGAAGCAAAATTATATGCTTCACCAAACTGTAACAAATTCCTTAAATTACAATACTTCGAATTAGAAGATAAAGAAATCAACATAGTAAAAACTGGTGATGAATTAGATTTAGGTGGAAAAACCTTAACATTCTTCCAAGCACCAATGTTACATTGGCCAGATAGCATGTTCACCATGTTACTCGAAGATGGAATACTCTTCTCAAACGATGCATTCGGACAACATGTATGTTTATCAGAAAGATTTGATGATGAAGTAGATGCAGGATTCCTAGAATATTCTGCACAAAAATATTATGCAAACCTTGTAACATTAGGTTCACCTGCAGTAAGACGTAAACTAGGAGAATTCGCAGATTTAGGTTTACTTGAAAAAACTAAAATGATAGCTCCATGTCATGGACAAATCTGGAAAAACCCAGAAACCATTATAGGATACTACCAAGATTGGGCAAGTGGAAATTGTAAAGAAAAAATAACCGTAATCTATGATACAATGCACCATTCCACTCAAAAAATGGCACATGCAATTGCAGAAGGAATAATGAGTGAAGATGTAGAAGTTGCAATGTATTTCACCCAAGAAGACACTGGTGATGATGTAATAACAGATGTTCTTGACAGTAAAGCAATAGCATTAGGTGTTCCAACAATGATGAACAACCCATTCCCACGAATTGGAAATGTAATGTACTGGTTTAACTGTGTTAACTTCAAACAAACCAGCAGTATTAAAAAAGCTCTTGTCTTCAGTTCCAAAGGATGGGGTGGAGGAGCCGTTAAAAAACTAGAATCCGATCTTGAAGGTGCAGGATTTGAAATATTTGATGACTTAGAAACTGTATTCACACCAACAGAAGATGTTCTTGAACAATGTTACCAAGCTGGAAAAGAACTAGCAAAAGCTATCAAAGAATAAAAATTTTTAAACTAATTTTTTAATTCATTTTCTTTGAGGGGGAAAAATATTCTTCTTCTTCTAGTACCCCTCAAAAGAAAAAAAATAATAAAATAAAAATTCAAATACTACTTTTTTTTTAGATTAAATTGGAGTTTTAATATATATGGAACTTAATGACATTATCAAAGAATTAGAATCATTAGAAAATCCCTCAAACATTAAAGGTATGGAAAGATTTGGGATAAAAACTTTAAAAGCATATGGAGTGCGTATGCCTGAGCTTCGAAAAATAGCTAAAAAATGTGGACAAGATCACAAGTTAGCATTAGATTTATGGGATTATGGATATCATGAACAAGATTACTTGCAACTATGATAGAAAATCCAGAAGAAATCACACCTCAACAGTTAGATTCTTGGGTTCATAGTTTTTATAGTTGGGATATTGTGGATCAAGCTTGTCTTAATCTTTTAGATAAAGTACCATTAGCTCGTGAAAATATTTTCATTTGGTGTGATGCTGAAGAAGAATTTGTTAAAAGAACAGCTTTTAGTCTTATTGCTGTAATTGCAGTTCATGATAAAAAAGCATCTGATGATTATTTTAATAAATATTATCCAATTATTAAAGAGGCCTCAAAGGATAATCGTAATTTTGTTAAAAAAAGTGTTAATTGGGCATTACGTAGTATAGGTAAACGTAATATTAATTGTAATCAAAGAGCATTAAATGTGGCTTATGATATTCTAAAATTAGATGATAAATCTAGTAGATGGGTTGCTAATGGGGCTATTCGTGAGTTAGAAAGTGAAAAAGTTCAAGAGAGATTGATTAAAAAATTAGGTTAAATATTAAATTAACATTTTGTAACTTTTAACCGTAAACCTTTTATATAACCTCTAACCCATGTTATAAATAATGAATAAACATTAATTATTTATTCTTAATTTCAATAAAAAAATTATTTTTTAAAAAATAAAAACACATAAACTTAATTTTAAACATTCACAACCAAAATTAAGAGTTTTATGTAAAATATACTAATCAAAATAATATACGAAGGTGAATATAATGGCAAATGAAAATCAACCAATATTTATTCTAAGAGATGACACTGAAAGATACCAAGGAAGTAGAGCAACCAGAATGAATATAATGGCAGGAAAAATCCTCGCAGAAACTATCCGTACAACATTAGGTCCAAAAGGAATGGACAAAATGTTAGTTGATGGAATGGGAGATATTGTTGTAAGTAACGATGGAGCAACAATCCTACAAGAAATGGACATAGCACACCCAGCAGCAAAAATGTTAGTAGAAGTAGCTAAAAAACAAGACAATGTAGTTGGAGATGGAACCACTACAGTAGTAGTATTAGCAGGAGAACTTCTCAAAAAAGCTGAAGAACTATTCGAAGATGGAGTCCACGCAAGTACAGTTCTAAAAGGATACAGATTAGCATTAGACAAAGTAATGGAAATCTTATTCACAATATCCATAGACGCTAAAGACCAATACACCTTAGAAAAAATAGCAATAACCGCAATGACAGGAAAAGGTGCAGATGTAGCAGCAGACAAACTAGCAGAACTAATAGTAGAAGCTGCACTCCGTGTAGAAAACAAAGGAAAAATAGATAAAAAAGACATAAACATCCAAAGAGTAAACGGAGGATCTGTAGAAGAATCCGAAATAGTTGATGGAATCATAATCGACAAAGGACGCCCAACAACTGCAATGCCACAAGAAATCAACGAAGCAAAAATCGCATTAATGAAATACCCAATCGAACACAAAGACACTAATGCAAACGCTAAAGTTGACTTCACCAACCCTTCACAAATGCAACTATTCTTAGACAGAGAAGAACAAGAATTAAAAGACATGGTAGCTCAAATAGTCGACTCAGGAGCAAATGTATTATTCTGTCAAAAAGGAATCGACGATGTTGCAATGCACTACTTAGCAAAACAAGGAGTATATGCATTAAAACGTGTTAAAAAATCAGACATGAACCGTATAGCAAAAGCAACTGGAGCACAATTAGTAACTGATATTAATGATTTAACTCCTGATAAACTAGGAATTGCAGGACACATATTCGAACAAAAAATATTTGACCAAAAATTCACATTCGTTGAAGGATGCGAAGATCCAAAAGCATGCAGTATCATAGTAAGAGGAAGTACAAGACACATATCCTCAGAAGTAGAAAGAGCACTTGAAGACGCATTAGGTGTAGTATCCGCTACAATCGAAGATGGTAAAATCGTAATCGGTGGAGGATCACCTGAAGTAGAAATGGCAAAACAATTAAAAGCATATTCCGAAACCATCGATGGAAGAGAACAATTATCCATAAAAGCATTTGCAGAAGCACTCGAAGTAATCCCAAGAACCTTAGCTGAAAATGCAGGATTAGATGCAATAGACATCTTAGTAGATCTTAGAAGTGCACATGAATCAAATCCATACATGGGAATCAATGTATTCACTGGTGAAATCGTAGATATGAAAGAAGCTGGAGTAATAGAACCTCAAAGAGTTAAAAAACAAGCTATTCAATCTGCAACCGAAGCATGTGAAATGATTTTACGTATTGATGATTTAGTAGCAGCTCAAGGAGCACTTAACAAACCTGATGCTCCAGAAGGAATGGATGATCCAGGTAACTTACCTCCAATGCCACCTCAAGGTATGGGTGGAATGGGCGGTATGCCTCCAATGATGTAGAAATAAAAATCCATTTCTACATAATAAAATTTTCAGGAATTTTTCCCATTACTAAATAATATATAATAATATATGGGAAATTTTCTAACCACTTTTTTTTATAAAAAATTTATAACTTTTTTTTCTTCAAAAATTTAAAAAATAATCTAATTTTAACGAATTTTACATCAAAAAATTATAATCCTAAAATGATGTTTACTACTTCAAAAACAGTATTATTAAAGAATTTTAACTAGTTTATAATAAAACTTATTAAAGTTATAGCATATAAAAATTAAAGTTTAACTAATTTTTAATAATCCATTTAATTCAATACTTATTGAAGTTTAGTATTATCTTCTTTAAATATTCAATCTTAACTATATTTAACATTTGATTATTACTCAATTAAAAATTAAAACTAGATAATTAAAAGTTTTTTAAGCTAAAAAGGTAATATTATCTTAAATTTCATAAGTTAAAGTTACAATGTCTAGATTTATATTAAAATACTTAATAATTTTTCCTTTTAATTATTTTAAAGCCTTAATATCAGATTTTCACTTTTATTGAAAATTATTATTTTTAAACTATAATCAAAAATAGTTTATCTATTAAACTTTTTTTTAGCTATTTTTCCTATTTTATAAACTATTTCATACACTTTCCTATTTATTTAGTTATTATAAGCTATTTAACAAGCTTTTAGATTAAAAGAATACTTAGAAAGCTTTATATTATATTAAATCCATAAACTATTGATAATCTATTTTGGATGAAAAAATACTATTGAAAATTCAAATATGATTGTTTTAATTAAAAAAAATGTAATTACTCTAAAAAATAAAATAAATTATTTTTTAAAGTAATTTTTGTGAGGTGAAACAATTTCAATTGGGAGGAAAGCAATACTAATTGCTTTATTATTAACATGCTTCATTTCAATAAGTGGAGTATGTGCTAGTGAAGTAACAAATCAAACTAGTATAGCTAATTCAGACAATGGAATTTCAAATAGCAGTGAAATCACTGTAAACTCAGACAATTCAACTACTACTGTGGTAAGTAGTTCAAATACTGGTTACAGTAATTCCAATTCAATAAGTGTAAATGATTCAACAGGGGATGATGGATCTAATAATGTGGTTGCTGGAACATCAAATAAATTACTAGCATCAACATCAACTAATACACTTTCTGATGCAATAACATCAGGACAAATCATTACAATCCTAACAGGATATAACTTAACTGAAACTTATGGACAAGGAGCAAATTATACAGTTGTTTTAACAACAACAGATGGAACTCCAATCATAGGTCAACATATAGCAATGAATCTTACTAGACCATCAAATGGTGCAAGTAAAATTTATTGGGCAACAACTGATACTGATGGTATTGCAACATTACAAATCAACTTAGCTGCAAATGATTATACAGCACAATCCACTTACGGAGGATACACAAGCAGTTCAGGTGTTACTTATTTATCTAGCTCTGCTGGAAAAAATACAATAACTGTATACTCTCCAGGAGTAAACTTAATAACAACTAACATAATTGCAAATTCATACTCTGCAGCATATGGAACTAATGGAAACTTTAATTTCACATTAGTTGATATAAATGGAAATGCAATAAGTGGACAAACCGTATATGTCACATTAAAACGTCAATCTACAAGTGCAAGTAAAGTATACTCTATAACCACTAATACTAATGGACAAGGATCTATACCAATTTCACTTGGAATAGGAACATATGACATACAATTAACATATAATGGAAATAGTAAATACAGTGCATCAAACACTGCAACTACAATAAACATAGCAACATCAAGTATTAGTTTAACAGGTACAACCATAAGTGGAACCACAGGTTCAATATCCTATGGGGATTCTTATGAAGTTGCAATCATAGATTCCAATGGTAAAGCAGTAACTGGTCAAACAGTATCATTTACCATATCAAAAGGTTCTAACAGTGTAACTTACACCAACACCACTAACAGCAACGGAGTAGCTTACTTAAAACTAAACTTAGCTCCAGGAACATATAATATTGCATATAGTTATGCAGGTTCCTCAACATATGCTGCAAGTAATGGATCATCTTCAATCACCATAGTTTCATCAAGTGCAAATACCTTAACTGGTAATGCAATATGGGTTTATGGTAAAGATATGAGCAGTGTAAACTTACAAACATTAGCAAATGATGGAATAAACAACATATTCCTAAACTATGCCGCAATATCCTTAAATGGAAGAGAATCTGTAGTAAATTGGATTGCTAGTGCTAACAGTTATGGAATAAAAGTACACATTTGGATGCAAGTATTATACCATGGTGGATGGCAAAATCCAATAGTAAATGGTGCAATAAACCAAACTTTACTAAACTCTGATGTTCAAGACGCAATAGAATATGCAAGTCTCCCAGGAATATCTGGAATCAACTTAGATTACATCCGTTACCCTGGAACAGCATATAAAATCACAGGAGCTACAGATGCAGTAACAACATTTGTTTCAAAATTAGTAACTGCAATTAAAAATGTAAACAGCAGCTTAATAGTATCTGGTAGTATAATGCCAGAAACCACTAACGGACCATACTATTACGGTCAAGATGTAAGCCAACTTGGAAAATACTTAGATATAATAGTACCAATGATTTATAAAGGAAACTATAATCAAAACTCCGCATGGATTACAACAATTACAAAATGGTATGTATCAAACAGTGCAGGAGCAGCAGTATGGGTAGGTCTTCAAGGATATGTGTCTGATAATGATGTAACTGTATTAAGCACTACTGCATTAACTCAAGATGTAAAAGCAGCTTATGATGGAGGAGCATATGGAGTATCAATATTCCGTTATGGTCTAACCAACCTAATAGATTTCAAAAATTATAATGTAACAACCACAAATACAAGTGGAAGCACAATAAGTATAAGTCTCATAGGAAGTGCTGCATCAAGCTTAAAATCATTAATAGAAGGTTCATATGCAGGTCAAATTCCAGAATCTGTAGGAATCAATGGTGTAACTTACACTACAGCACAATTCTTATACTTCTTAACAGCTGCAATAAATGAAATCAACTCTGGATCAACTACTGGTGTTAATATAGTATCCATTAAAAACCCATCAGGTTCATATGGAGATACAATATTAACAAATATGACAAAAACTGATTATGTGAGCTTAGCTAACACAATCAGTAATTACATGGGAACATATCAAAAAGTAAACACTGGTTTATCTACAAGTTATGGAACAATCCAATATGACACTATGGTTTACACTTTTACTAAAATCATGGCATACTATTATGCAAATGGAAAACTTCCATCAAGTGTATTTGTAACTGATATTTCAGATAATTATTACATTAATGTAGTAGCAATGCCAAGTACAAGTAACTCAGGATATTCCTATGCATATTATAATACAACATTTATAAATTACTGTCCAAACTGTGGAGTATATGGAACATTAGTATTTAACCCTAAAAACACAACTGAAGGGGAATTAACCTGTGCTTATTGTGATTCAGATTTTGATGCAGTAACAGGTAAAGAAAAAATAACTAATTCCACTTATACTCTAACTAAAGTAGGAACAAGTACTCGTGTAGGAAACTCTTCCTCTGGAGGTTCTTCATCAGGAGGAACTGATATTGTAGGAACATTTTCTTTAAGTGATATTAAATCTATAGCAGCAACAATTTCATCTTCTGTTACAAATAAAGGAATTTTACCTGCAACTGTAACTTATAATGGTGGAACATATACTCTTGCTCAAATATCTTACTTAATGGCAAATGCTATATTAAACATTAACTCAGGAAGTACAAGTAGTGTTGACTTTGCAGATATTGATGCACCAAGTAACTCTACCGGAACAGTCAGTGGATCATTAACTAAAACCAATTACATAGCATTAATCAACCGTATCTTAACATTTGCAAGCACATCTAATACTTTACCAAACTTTGATAAAAGTTCATCTAATGGTATTGGACAAATAAGTTTCGAAACATATACTTATGCATTTGCTAAAATCTTAGTATTTAATGATGCTAATGGTCGTTTACCAAATACTGTTACCTTTGATTCATCTGCAATCAAAAGTGTATCAAGTACAAACACATCAACAAATGTTAACAATGCAGTTTATGTATCAATAGCTCAAGTAGTTGAAGCAGCACAAAGAGTTCAAGCTTTTATTTCCACTAATAATAAATTACCAAGTTACACAACAGTAAATGGTACACAATACTCTGAATATTACTTTGTATATATGATGGGAGTAGCAATTCAAAAGATTAGTGGAGGCCAAAGTGACAATATTAAAGTTTTAGATTTATCTTCAACACCAAATTCAGCAGGAGATAATGTAACTGGAACTTTAACTAAGAGTACATATTTATCTTTAGTACAAAGACTTGTAGATTTTGCATCTGCAAACGGATACATGCCAAACTATGATTCATCTAATGGTCTTGGAAAAATATCATTTGATAATTATGTTTACATTTTAGCTAACATCTTAACAAATTATGCAAGTAGCAAAGCATTACCTGGAAGTATTGCAGTTGATACTAGTATCATAACCTCTACTAGTAGTGTTACATCTAGTGGAACTGGATTAAATGAAAAATCTGACGGTAGTGATACTTCAGCTTATCTTGTTGCAACTGTAAATTGTGAAGTAAACAATGCACAAATACAAGCTTTAGCTTCTAGTTTAACTAGTGGATTAACATCTACTCTTGCAAAAGCAACAGCAATCTTTAATTATGTTAGAGATAATATTGCATACAGTTATTATTCAAACACTAAATATGGTGCTGTTGGTACTCTTAATGCAGGTAAAGCTAATTGTGTAGATCATGCTCACTTAGTTATTGCATTATGTCGTGCAGCAGGAATCCCTGCAAGATATGTGCATGGTCAAAACTGTGTATTCAGCAGTGGATTAGTAACTGGTCATGTATGGGCACAAATATTAGTTGATGGAACTTGGAAAGTTGCTGATGCTACAAGTAAGAGAAACAGTCTTGGTAATATTGTTAATTGGAATACTGGTAGTTTCACATTGTCTAGTATATCTAGTTCAATAAGTTTTTAAACATTTTAAAATAAAATTTTTATAATAAAGGATAATTTAATTCCTTTATTTTTTTTACACTTTTTTTTACAGATTTCTATTTTTTTTAATAATTCTAGATTAGCAATTAATTTTTAGGTTAACCAAAACTTTTATATACTTTTTATCAAATTATATAATAAATAATAGAAGAAAAATTTTCACAAAAAAAATTAGAAGATTAAAAAAAAAATAAAATATAATTAAACAACTTTAGAGGTAAATGTTAAATGTCATCAAAAAATAGTGAAAACATTGAAGAATACTTAGAAGTACTCTATAAAGAAGGAAAAAATAAAAATCATGTATCCACTACCACAATATCCCAAAACTTAAAAATAGCACCAGGTAGTGTAACACAAATGTTAAAAAAATTAGAACAACTCGGATACATAGAATATGTACCATACCGAGGAGCAATTCTAACAGATAAAGGATTAACAGAATCCCAAAAAATCACAAGAAAACACAGAATACTTGAAAGATTCCTTAAAGATGTACTAAAAATCAAAGATGAAAACATTCACCAACAAGCATGTGACATGGAACACTCATTATCAGATGAAGCAGAAAGAAGCTTATGCCATATGTTAGAACATCCAAATATATGTCCAGGAAATAGTGTAATACCTCCATGTAACTTTGACTTCCATAATTGTGAAGAATGTGTGGAAAATACTAATGATATTTCAGAAATACGAATAAGAAATGAAAACTTAATAAATGTATCAGATCTTCTAGAAAACCAAACTGGTGATGTTTCATTTATACGTGGAGATCAACACACATTAGCAAAGATTTTAAGTCAAGGAATAGCTATTGGTAGTAAAATATCCTATGATGAAAATGATGAAACTAATGATAATGTTAACATTTTTGTTAATGACTCTCATGTTGCTTTAAGTCAAGATATAGCAACAAATATTTTCTTAAAACTTGATTCTGAATAAAATCTAAAAATTTAACATTTTTTCTAATTTTATATCTTCCTCTATTTTTTTCAATTATTTTTATATGTATAAAAATATAAAGTATAGAAATAATGATTTTTATAATAAAATTATAACTAATTCTAAAATATCATTTTAATTAAATCATTAACTTATTAAATTATACTTTATGAAAAAAGGTTGTATTTTAAAATGCGTGCAGACTTATTTAATAAAACAGTTACAATAAAAATAGAAGAAGGAAGTAAACGAGCTATAAGTTTCAACCAAAAAAGCGGATTTGGTAAACTTGATGATGAAAAACTAGAACTATCAATCATAGAAGCCACATACCTAATGGAAAACGGAAGAATAGACATTTACAAAAACAATGAAAAATGCACCACAAACCAAATAATAACCCTAATCAAAAATGAAGAAATATACGGCAAATACTTAGTATACAAAGACCTCAAAGACAGAGGATACATAATAAAAACCGGATTCAAATATGGATCAGACTTCAGACTATACGACCGTGGAAGATCACCAGGAGAAGGACACTCCGACTACCTAGTAAAAGTATTATATGAATCCTACGATATACACGCACTAGATTTCGCAAGCTACATTAGAGTAGCACATGGAGTAAGAAAAAAACTACTTCTAGCAGTAGTAGACGAAGACCACGACATAACCTATTACAACGTAGAATGGACAAGACCATAAAAAAATACAAAAAAAATACAAAAATTAAGGTGGAATAAAATCATGCTAATAGACCCATGGGCATCATCACAAGTAGATTACGACAAACTAGTAAACCAATTCGGAATAAAAAAATTCCAAGACATCCTAAACACAATAAACAAGCCCTCCAGATTAATGAGAAGAGGAGTAATATTTGGACATAGAGACTTTGAAAAAATAGTACCCCTAGCAAACCAAAAAAAAGAATTTGCAGTAGTAACAGGAATGATGCCAAGTGGACAAATGCACATAGGCCACAAAATGGTAGTAGACCAACTCAAATGGTACGCTGAAAAAGGAGCAACACTATCACTACCAATAGCAGACATGGAAGCATATGCAGCAAGAGGAATAAGTCTAGAAAAAGCAAAAGAAATAGCAATAAACGAATACCTAACCAACTACATAGCATTAGGACTAGACTTAACCAGTGACAAAGTAGATGTCTACTTACAATCACAAAATAACCTCCTAAAAGACCTAACATTCAAAATAAGTAAAAGAGCAAACTTCAACGAAATGAAAGCAATCTACGGATTCACACCATCTACAAACTTAGCACACATATACGCACCATTAACACAAGTAGCAGATATTCTAATACCACAAATACCAGAAAAAGGCGGACCAAAACAAGTAGTTGTACCGGTAGGAGTAGACCAAGACCCCCACTTACGCCTAACCAGAGACATTGCAGATAAAATGAACGAAGAATATGGATTCATAACACCAGCAAGCACATACCACAGATTCATAACAGGACTAACTGGTGGAAAAATGTCAAGCAGTAAACCAAAAACTGCAATATACCTAAACGATTCACCAGAAGAAGCAGAAAAGAAAGTAAAAACAGCAAAAACTGGTGGAAGAGAAAGCCTAGCAGAACAAAAAGAATTAGGTGGACGACCAGACGAATGTGTAATCTATGAAATGCTCGTATATCACCTATTAGACTCCGATGAAGAATTAAGTAAAATCCACGAAGAATGTAAAAATGGAACATTATTATGTGGAGCATGTAAAGCTAGAACAGGGGAACTAATGAAAGAACTCTTCGAAGACTTACACTCTAAACAAGAAGATGCTAAAGAAATAGCTAAAACATTATTCTAAAAAAAAATTAGAATAGTTTTAAATAAGATAAGCATATAAAACATAATTTTAAAATAAAAAAAAGAAAAGGTTAATCATTAATATGGAAAATGTAAAACATTATTTAGGAATTATCAGTAGTGAAATAAAAGAAGCATTCACTGAAAATAAATACATCATTTTAATAATAACAGCAATATTTATTATAACTGCATTTATAGGTTTCTTTTTCGCACAAAACCTACATTTCATGACTCCAGTAGTTAATAATTTCCAACACCGTATAACATCAGGACAAGTACAATTAACTACTAACTCTCTTTATGTAAACAATTTAAAAGCTACCCTAACAATTTTCCTAGGATCCTTTTTAATGGGAGTTGTAGGAATATTAGCAATAATAATTAATGCTTTACTCATAGGATTATATGCAGCAGTATACGCAGCACATGGAAAAATCCTTTTATACTTTTTATTAATAATTCCACATGGAATATTCGAGATACCAGCACTAATTATAGCAAGTAGTGCAGGATTTGTAATGCTAGTATTCGTAATATTATTCCTAAAAAACTTAGTATCCCCAGATTATACTTATGCTAAAATCTTTGACCCATTATACAATTTAGATAAAATATCCACAACAGAAACAATAAAAATGTCTTGGAGAAAAAATGGGCCAAAATTCAAACAATCATTAATCCTATTAATAATATCAGCAATCTTACTAATCATAGCAGCATGTATAGAAGCTAATATAACAAAACCATTAGCTTTCATAATTTATGGATTTCTAAGTTAAAAAAATTTTATAATTACAATCTAAAAATTTTTTTTATATTTTTTTTAAAACTAATTTTTTAAACCTTATTCTTAATTTAAATAACTTATAAACCTAAAGATTAATAACTTTAAAATTAATTCTAGAATTAACATACTTTTTTATAATATAAAAGAATTAAATAACAAATGAACAATTATATTAATAAAAATTTTATAATTACTTAAAAAGTGATATTTATGATAAGATGTGTATCTTGTGGAGAAGAATATGATGATGATGAAATCATCTACAATTGTAAAAAATGTGGTTCAATATTAGAAGTTGTAACTGAAGACTTTGATATACCAAGAGAAACCTTTGACGGCAGAAGAGATAATCTTTGGAAATATAAAGAATTTTTACCTGTAGATGCTGATAAAAAAGTTTCCCTTGATGAAGGGGGAACACCATTCGTACCATGCCACAAATTAGGAGAAGAATTAGGCATTGAATTATATGTTAAAGTAGAAGGATCAAACCCAACAGGAAGTTTCAAAGATCGTGGAATGACCCTAGGAATGACTAAAGCAGTAGAACTTGGAGTAGATACAGTAGGATGTGCAAGTACAGGTAACACTAGTGCATCATTAGCAGCTTACGCAGCTCGTGGAGGAAAACGTTGTATTGTATTCTTACCATCAGGTAAAGTAGCTTTAGGAAAATTAGCACAAGCAATGTTCCACGGTGCAGAAGTAGTAAGTATTGATGGAAACTTTGATGAAGCATTAGAAGCTATGACAAAATTAGCTCAAGAAAAATACTTATACTTATTAAACAGTATTAACCCATACAGATTAGAAGGACAAAAAACAATAGGTTATGAAGTAGTTCATGGACTAGGATGGGAATCACCAGACCGTATAGTTTTACCAGTTGGAAATGCAGGTAACATTTCAGCTATATGGAAAGGAGTTAGTGAATTCCACGAAGCAGGATATATTGATGATTTACCAATGATGACAGGTATACAAGCTGAAGGTGCATGTCCAATTGTAAATGCATTTAATGATAACACTATGGATATGACTCCTGTTGAAAACCCTGAAACTGTAGCAACAGCTATACGTATAGGTGCACCAGTAAGCAGTATTAAAGCTTTACATGCAATATATGACAGTAATGGTTTTGCAGAAACAGTTACTGATGATCAAATTTTATCTGCTCAAAAAGAACTTGCACGTAAAGAGGGTGTAGGTGTAGAACCAGCTAGTGCAGCAAGTATAGCAGGACTAAAAAAATTAGTAGCTGAAGGTGAAATTGATAAAGGTGAAAAAGTAGTATGTATCGTAACCGGACATTTACTTAAAGATCCTAACACTGCTATTGAAGCATGTACTAAACCTAAAGAAGTTAGTGCTGATTTAGATAAAATCAAAGAACTTTTAGTTAACAAATAATCCTAAAAAAAAATTATTTTTTAATTTTTTACTTTTTTTTCTTTAAACTTTTTTTAAAAACTAAATATTAATGGATTTTATCATTTTATTTAAAAAATTTTTTTTATTCTCAATATTATAAACCACTTAATAGGGAAGTCTATATTCAATGATATTATGAAAATTATTTAGATATAAGATTAAATTAAACCAATATATTTATATATAACAAAAGATTATAATTTTAAATACAAAACGAGGTGAAAAATATGAGTGAATTACCAATTGCCCCAATCGGCAGAATATTAAAGAACGCTGGTGCTGAAAGAGTATCTGATGATGCAAAAATCGCATTAGCTGAAGTAATCGAAGAATGTGGGGACAGCATCGCACAAAAAGCTGTGGGATATGCTCGTCACGCAGGAAGAAAAACAGTAAAAGCTGAAGATATCAAATTAGCAACCAAAACTTGCTAAGTTTTTGATTAAATCACGATTGTGGAGATTAAATATTTAATATCTAACTCCACTTTCACAGCTTTTATCCAAGCTAAAAACAAACTCTAATTTTCAAATAACCTTAACAAAAATATCAAAACTTTTTTTAAACATAATACCATAAATATTAATTAAATTAAGATTAAACTTTTTTTAAAAATCCCATAAATGGATAACTATATAAGCTATAAAAATAAATTTAATACTGTCTAGTTCTCTAGAATTTATTTCATAAATCCTAAATTTTAGAAAAAATATATTATTAGCTAATTTTTTACTAATAATATTCATTGAAAATAGATAACCAAAGAAATTATAAATTATTTTTCAAAAATAATTTCTAAGATTATATTATTTAGTGATATGAATATAATATTCATGAGTTATAGATTAAAACTATAAATTGTGACCTTTTTAATAAAAATTAAAAAAGTAGATAAAAGTATCGAAACTTTAAAAAAAGGACACTGTTTTGATTATTATAACCACAGAAAAAAACTTATTTTTAACCTGTGTAGTTATGATAATTTGCCGATGGATGGCAAAACCTAGCCAGATGAAAAAGGAGGTAAATTAATATGGCAAACATTTATGTAAAATTTGACACACCAGAAGAAATAGCTCAAAAAACTGAAGAAGCTTTAGAATCCGCAAAAAATACCGGAAAAGTAGCAAAAGGAACCAACGAAGTAACTAAATTTATCGAAAGAGGAGACGCAAAACTCGTAGTAATCGCAGAAGACGTCGACCCTGCTGAAATCGTAGCACACATACCAGTTCTCGCAGAAGAAAATGAAATCCCTTACGCTTACTTACCAACCAAAGAAAAAGTCGGTGGAGCTGCAGGATTAAGCGTTGGAACCGCATCCGCTTGTATCGTAGATGCTGGTGACGCTGAAGATTTAGTAAACGAAATTGTCGAAAAAGTAGCTGAACTCAAAGAATAAGATCATTCTCTGTTTGCAGTTTAAATAGAACAGGAGGATTAAAATATGAGTGACGACGCAGTTCCAGCAGAAGTCATAGAAGTACTACACAGAACCGGTATGACTGGAGAAATCATGCAAGTAAAATGCAGAATTCTCGATGGAAGAGACAAAGGAAGAATCTTAACTAGAAATATCATGGGCCCTGTACGGGAAGGCGATATTTTGATGTTACTCGACACAATTAGAGAAGCTAAAGAAATTAGAACTCCTTAAATAAAAAAAACATTAAATGTTTAATATTTAAAGTAGTAATTTCGTTTAATCTAAATAATTTAGAAGGTGTAAGAACATGAGAACTTGTTCATTCTGTCACAAAGAAATAGAAGAAGGTACCGGAAAAATGTACGTTAAAAAAGACGGAACAATCTATTTCTTTTGCAGCAGTAAATGTGAAAAAAATATGATTGGACTCGGTAGAGTTCCAAGAAAAGTTAAATGGGTTAAAGAATGATGGAAAAAAGCTTTGTAATGATGAAACCTGATGCAGTCGCAAGACGTCTCATGGGTAAAATCTTAAACAGATTTGAAGAAAAAGGTCTTCAATTAAAAGCAATCAAATTAATGACAATAAGTGAAGACTTAGCTAAAGAACATTATGGAGAACACTCAGAAAAACCATTCTTCAACGATTTAGTAGAATACATCACCTCCGGACCTGTACTCGCAATGGTCATCGAAGGAGAAGATGCAATAAGCTTAATAAGAAAAATGGTCGGAGCAACCAATCCACAAGAAGCAGACCTCGGAACAATCAGAGGAGATTATGCAGTAGAAACCGGAAGAAACATAATCCACGCATCTGATGCACCAGAATCTGCAGAAAGAGAAATTGGTTTATTCTTTAATGAAAATGAATTAGTAGATTATAACATGGTAGATAACACTTGGATTTATGAAAATTTATAATCTATATTCAACATTAAAACAAAATAACAATAATTTAATAATTAAAATTAATTCATTTAAAAAAGAGGTGGAGTCAAAAAATGAAGATAAGATCACCAATTGTATCCGTATTAGGTCATGTAGATCATGGTAAAACCACATTACTGGATTATATCAGAGGAAGTACCGTAGCTGACAGAGAAGCTGGAGGTATAACCCAACATATTGGAGCAACAGAAATCCCAATAAGCACAATCGAAGAAATATGTGGAGATTTCATATCAAAATTATCTATAAAAGACACAATACCAGGATTATTCTTCATAGATACTCCAGGTCACGCAGCATTCACATCCCTAAGAAAACGTGGAGGAGCATTAGCAGACTTAGCAATACTTATAGTAGACATCAATGAAGGTTTCAAACCCCAAACATATGAAGCTATAAACATACTAAAAATGTACAAAACTCCATTCATAGTAGCTGCAAATAAAGTGGATAGACTATTTGGATGGGAAGAACACCCAAACAAATCTTTTACAGAAACATTCAAAGACCAAGCACCAAGCGTACAACAAAATCTTGATCAAAGAGTCTATGAAATAGTAGGAGAATTACACAAACAAGGATTCCAATCTGAAAGATTTGACAGAGTAAGTAACTTCGCAAACCAAATAACAATCATACCAATGAGTGCAAAAACCGGTGAAGGAATCATAGAATTAAACGCTATGCTTCTAGGATTAGCACAAGAATACTTAACAGAACAATTGGAAATCCACGAAAACGCACCAGCAAAAGGTACAGTTTTAGAAGTAAAAGAAGAAACAGGTTTAGGAATGACCATAGACACAATCATCTATGATGGAGTCCTAAAAACCAATGATGAAATTGTTCTAATGCTCAAAAATGAAGTATTAACAACAAACGTCAGATCCATACTAAAACCAAGTCCACTAAAAGAAATGAGAGAATCCAAAAACCGATTCGACCAAGTGGACCATGTAGTTGCTGCAGCAGGTGTAAAAATAGCAGCACCAAACTTAGAAGATGTAGTTTCAGGATCACCTCTTAGAGTAATAAATGATGACGAAGATGTTAAAAAAGAAATCTTAAAAGAAATCGAAGATATCACAATAGACACCGAAGAAAGCGGTGTACTCGTAAAAGCAGATACATTAGGTTCACTTGAAGCAGTAGTAAACATACTAAACCAAGAAAAAATACCAATAAGATCCGCAGATATCGGAGATGTAAACAAAAAAGATATCATAAAAGCATCTATCTCACAAAAAGAAAATCCAGACCATGGAGTAATCATAGCATTCAATGTTAAAGTGCACCCAAAAGCACAAAAAGACCTTGATGAAACAGACTTAAAATTATTCCAAGGAAATGTGATTTATCAAATAACCGAAGATCATCAAGACTGGTTAGATGAAAGAAAAAATGCTGTAAAAAAACATTTACTCGATTCTTTAATCAAACCCGCAAAAATAATGATTCTTCCAAAACTAATTTTCAGACAATCAAAACCTGCAATCTGTGGTATTGAAGTTTTAAATGGTACAGTAAAACCAGGTTATATTCTAATGAATGAAAACGGTGAAAAAGTAGGATCCATATTAAGTATGGAAGATAAAGGAGAATCATTACCTAGTATGAGCCGAGGTCAACAAGTAGCAATGGCAATTTCAGATGCTATTGCAGGAAAAGACTTCGAAGAAGGAGACAGCTTATACGTAGACATCCCCGAAAGACACTACAAAGTAATTGAAAGAAAATTCAAAAGCAAACTCAATGATGATGAAATTAGTTGTTTAGAAGAAATCGTTGAAATCAAAAGAAAGAACGATCCTGAATGGGGAGAATTCGGCTTATTTGAATAAATGAAACAATTTAAATTATTATAACTCAAAATAATAAAAAAAACATAAAACAAATTAAATGGAGGAATTTATTTGGCATTTAAAATTGTTGTATCAGACAAAAGTGAAACCTATCAAGTAGAATCTGATGATGCTAAACAAATTGTAAACTTATCCATTGGTGATGAATTCGATGGTAACGTTATTGGATTAGAAGGATACACCTTAAAAATCACTGGAGGTAGTGATAAAAACGGTTTCCCTATGAGAAGCGATATCAGCGGACCAAGAAGAGTAAAAAGTCTCTTAACTGGTGGAATAGGTTACAATCCTAAAGTTGATGGTGTCAAAAGACGAAAAACCTTAAGAGGTAACACTATATCTGAAGATATTGTTCAAGTTAATACAATAGTTACCAAATCAGGTAGTCAAACCTTAAAAGATATCTTAAACCCTGAAGAGGAAGAAGAAGCTGAAGAATAGTTAAATTTCTAACTATTTTTCAATTATTTTATTTAATCAATAAGTAAAACATTTTATATAACTGATTTTAAATAAATAAAATCATAATATAAACTACAAAATAAATTTTATAACGATTATAAAAAAAATGGAAGAATTATAAAAAAAATAAAAAATTATGCAGGTGTAATCTGTGAAAGTACAATCTGATGTAAACATAGGTTTAGTTGGTCATGTAGACCACGGTAAGACAACCCTTACCAAAGCATTATCTGGAGTATGGACAGACACTCATAGTGAAGAAACTAAAAGAGGAATATCTATCCGATTAGGATATGCAGATATAGAATTTAGAAAATGTCCAAAATGTGACGAACCTTTATGTTACACTACAAAAAAAACTTGTGAGCATTGTGGAAGCGAAACAGAACTTTTAAGACAAGTATCATTCGTGGATGCTCCAGGACACGAAACTCTTATGGCAACAATGTTATCTGGTGCTGCAATAATGGATGGAGCAGTATTAGTAATAGCTGCTAACGAAAAATGCCCTCAACCACAAACAAAAGAACATTTAATGGCTCTTGATGTAATTGGAGTAAAAAATGTAGTTGTTGTTCAAAACAAAATAGATATAGTTCCAAAGAAAAGAGTTCTTGAAAGTTATAAAGAAATCCAAGAATTCGTAAAAGGTACTTGTGCAGAAAACGCACCAATAATCCCAATATCCGCTCAACAAGGAGCAAACATGGATGTTCTTATCGGAGCTATGGATCAAGTTATTAAAACTCCAGAACATGATCAAGAAAAACCAGCCCGTATGTATGTCGCAAGATCATTCGATATTAACAAACCAGGTTCCCCACCTAAAAAAATACGTGGTGGAGTAATTGGTGGAAGTCTAACTCAAGGAACCCTAAAAGTAGGAGATACCCTAGAAATCCGTCCAGGAATAAACACTGGAGAAGGAAAACACTCCGAATGGATAAACTTAACCTCAGAAATTGTAGGATTAGAAGTTGGAGGAAAACAAGTGAAAGAAGTAGGTCCAGGAGGCCTAATAGGAGTAGCTACAAAACTCGACCCAGCACTTACAAAAGCAGATACATTATCCGGATCTGTAGCAGGTCAAGAAGGAACATTACCAGAAGTACTACAAGATTTCGAAATGGAAGCACACTTACTTGAAAGAGTAGTAGGAACCAAAGAAGAAAAAGAAGTAGATCCAATCAAATTACACGAACCATTAATGATAAACTGTGGAACAACTACAACAATAGGAGTAGTTGACGAAGTATCCAAAAACGTTCACGTAATACTAAAACTACCAGTATGCGCAGACTCTGGAGACAGAGTAGCACTCAGCCGAAGAGTAGGTGCACGTTGGAGATTAATTGGATTCGGTATAATCCAATAAGAAAAATTAAAAACATTAATAGAGGTAAACATATCATGAAAGATAATGAAAAAGAACTCTTCATTGATACAAATTTTTCATGATTCCCTTTCAGTTCAATGTTGACATAATAGATGAACTTGAAAAAGCCTTACCCTCTTATAAACTTATAACAACACAATTTGTTATAAACGAATTAAAAGGTTTAAAAAGAAACCAAAAAGGCAAAACTAGGGTAGAAGCAGGACTAGCATTAAAATATGCAAAGTCCCCAAAAATAAGTATAAAAAACATACCGTTACAAGAAAACGAATCAGTCGATGATGCTTTGATTAGAGTAAGTAAAGTATTAGCCACAAACGATATAAATTTAAGAAAAAGGGCAAAAAATCAAGGACGAACGGTAGTATACTTAAGACAAAAAAAATATGTAGCAATTGATGGATACATATAAAAAAAATTTTTACACTCATAAAAAAAATTATTTATTAAAAAAAAATTGTATATCAATGGTGAAAAAATGAATTTATGGAAAGATTTAGAACCGGGAGAAAATGTACCTGAAGAATTTAATGCAATTATTGAAGTTCCAAAAGGATCTAGAAACAAATATGAATACAACAAAGAAGCTGAAGCATTCATGTTAGACAGAGTATTATATTCCCCTGTACATTACCCAGCAGATTATGGTTTCATACCACAAACAACTTATGATGATGGAGACCCAATGGATGTTCTCGTCATTATGCAACAACCAACATTCCCAGGATGCTTAATAACCGTAAGACCAATAGGAATTATGGGAATGATAGATTCTGGAGATAAAGACTACAAAATATTAGCAGTACCAACAGATGACCCAAGATTTGCAGAAATAAAAGACATCGATGATGTTCCAGAAAGCTTCAAAAAAGAAATCATGCATTTCTTCAGTGTCTACAAAAACCTTGAAGGAAAAGAAGTAGACGTATTAGGATGGGAAGATAAAGAATCTGCTAAAACAGAATTAGTCCGTTCCATTGAAATGTACAAAGAAAAATACTAAAAAACATAAAACTCAAAGAAAAAAAATTATAAAAAAAACTAAAAAATGAAGGGATAAATTTTGTATTATATTGCTAAAATCGAGGACACAGTAAGAATCCCACCTTACAAGTTTGAAAGTCCTCTAGAAGATGTTGCTATCGAAGCATTAAACGAAGAGTACAATGGGGTTCTTGACAAAAGATTAGGTTTAATGGTAAGTGTTACAAAAATCGAAGATATGGGTGAAGGAGTACTCATAATGGGAGATGGAGCAGCCTACCACAAAGTCACATTCGATGCTATATTCTACAAACCAGAACAACAAGAAATTGTTGAAGGTGAAGTAATAGAAATAGCAGAATTCGGAGCATTCGTAAGAATCGGACCAATGGACGGTCTTGTTCACGTATCACAAGTAACCGATGACTACATAAACTATGATTTCAAGAGAGGAGCACTCATTGGAAAAGAATCTAACAAAGCCTTAGAAGAAGGTAACAGAGTAAGAGCAAGAATTGTTGCACTCAGCCTAAAAGGAAAATCATTAAAAGACACCCGTATAGGACTAACAATGAGACAAACCGGTTTAGGTAAATTCGAATGGATTGAAGAAGAAAAAAATAAAAGCAAAAAAGGTAAGAAGGCTAAAAAATGAGTCTAAAAGCATGCACAGCCTGTAAACTAATTACAGAACAAGAAAGATGCCCAGTTTGCAAAAATCCAACAAGCACTAACTGGAGTGGATTAGTAATAATCACAGACCCAGAAAGATCAGATGTTGCAAAAGAACTTAATGTAACCTTAAAAGGCGAATATGCATTAAGAGTAAGATAAAATAAAACAAATCATTTAACTATTGATAAATAATTTTTTAAAAAAAAATAATAAATAATTAATATGAGGTATAAAAATTGCTGTTTGAAATAGATGATAACACAATATCAGAATTCAAAAAACCACTTGGGAAGCTCTACCCAAACTTTGAAGATGCAATTCCAGATATAAAAAAAGCAGAATTTTTAATCTCAGTAGGAGATCAAACTACTAAAAACTTGATTGATAACGATTTAACACCAAACCTTGGAATAATAGATAATCGTATACAAAGAAAAAATCATACTCATGATATAATACAAGAAAATAACATCTTAGAAGCAGAAAACCCCCCAGGAACAATTACCGATGATCTATGGGAAACCATAGAATCTGCTATTAACTCTATAAAAAAAGACGGAATAAAACGTCAAATTATAGTTAAAGGGGAAGAAGATCTTGCAGTTCTTCCTTGCATCTTAATTGCACCTGAAGATACCATAATATTATATGGACAACCAAACGAAGGAGTAGTCTATGTAAAAGTTTCAGATGTTCAAGATAAAGCAGAAAAACTAATGTCACTTAGCAAACATTAAAATAAAAATAATGCTTTATTCTAAATATTAACAAAAAAACCCCAAAAATATTTTGGAAAAAATTTAAAAAAAAATAACTTAAAAAAAAAATGAGGTTTATAAAATGGAATACACTATAATAGAAAAAAACGTAAACAAAGTTCTTGAAAGAACAGAAGTTAAATTTGAAATTGACTACGACGGAGAATCAACTCCTGACACAATAACCGTAAAAAATAAACTCGTAGCACTCTTAGACACCCAAAAAAACTTAATAGTAGTAGATACTATTAAACCAAGATACGGTGAACCAGTAGCAGTAGGATACGCAAAAGTTTACGAAACTGAAGAAGCTTTAAAAGACATTGAAACCAAAAGTGTTATAGAAAAAAACACTGAACCAGAACCAGAACCTGCTGAAGAAGAAGCTGAAGAATAATTAAAATAATTACAAAATTTCAATAAAAAAAATAATTAATGGAGATAAAGAACATGAAAGTAAGTAGTCTTTATGAAGTAAACGGAGATAAAATCGTACGTAAAAACCCAATATGCCCACGTTGCGGAAACGGAGTATTCATGGCAGACCACAACAACAGATACTCTTGTGGTAAATGCGGATACACCGAAATGAAAAACAAAGAATAAGTAAAAAATAATAATTATACCCAATAATTACTTATTTTTTTTTACTTACTCCTTTTTTAAAATTAACCTTTTTTTCAAAAATTAACCAAAAAAATTTAAATTATCTCTCTTTTTATACAAAAAATTACAATAAAAAAAAATATAAGGTGGAGTCATTGAAACTTAGAAGCGGAAGACTAGAAAAAGAAATGACAGATGAAGCAGCAGAATACACTTCATCTCTAGAATTTGATAAATATATTTTCTATGCTGATATAAAATGCAATCTAGCACATACTTTAATGCTAAAAGAAGAAAACATTATTGACTCAGACACTGCAGACCATATAATAGGAGCATTAATCCAACTAAAAGACGAAGGATATGATGCACTAGAATTCGATCCATCAGTAGAAGATGTACATATGGCAGTAGAAAATTATGTGACTAATTTAATAGGTCCAGAAGCAGGATTCATGCACACAGCAAAATCCAGAAACGATCAAGTAGCCACAGACATCCGCCTAGTACTACGTGAAAAAATACGTGAAATTCAATTAGAAATCTTAGACTTCATAGAAGGAATAGTAGATTTTGCTGAAGACTATCAAGAAACAGTATTCATAGGATTCACACATTTACAACATGCACAACCAATAACAGTTGCACATCACCTAATGGCACATGCACAAAGTTTAAAAAGAGATTACCAAAGACTAAATGACACATACAAAAGAGTAAACATTAATCCATTAGGATCAGCTGCAATGACAACAACCAGTTTCCCAATCAACAGAGAACTCACAACAAAACTATTAGGATTTGATTCATACATGGAAAACAGTATGGATGGAGTAGCAGCAAGAGACTTCATAGCAGAAACAGTCTTTGACCTAACACAATTATGCACAACACTATCTAAAATATGTGAAGAACTCGTACTATGGAGCACCTATGAATTTGGAGTAATAACAATGGCAGATGAATACTGCAGTACTAGTAGTATCATGCCCCAAAAAAAGAATCCTGATGTAGCTGAAGTTGCAAGAAGCAAAGCAACAATTGCAAATGGAGAACTTGTAACAATATTAACCATGCTAAAAGCATTACCCTACACATATAACAGAGACTTACAAGAACTAACACCCCACTTATGGAATGCTGTAGAAAATTCATATGCAACTCTTGAAATCGTAAAACACATGTTACTAACAGTAACATTCAATGAAGATAGATGCTTAGAATTAGCAGGTAAAAACTTCGCAACTGCAACAGACTTAGCAGACATAATGGTAAGAGAACGAAAAATACCATTCCGTACAGCACATAAAATAGTTGGAAGAATAGTTAATGAAGCAGTAGCTAATGGATTAGATGCAGAAGATATAACCTCTGAATATGTGGATAATGTAGCTATTGAATTAGGTTTTGAAAAACTAGATCTCGGTGATGAATTAGTTCACACAGCACTAAATCCTTTAGAAAATGTTAAAATGAGAACCATTCCTGGTGGACCTTCACCTGAAATGGTTGAATTAGCTAGAAACAATATGAAAACTTTCATAAAACAAGAACTAGCTACTAAAAAAAGTGAAAAATAAAAGAATCCAAAATTCTTCTATTCATTTTTAAATATTTTACTAATTCTTTTTTTTATTCTAATTTATTATATTCCTCATCACTTACAAGTTCTAACCATTCATTATCTGGATTTTTACCTGGCACTTCAATAGCAATATGGGTGAAATAACTATCTTTTGCAGCACCATGCCAATGTTTAACATTAGCAGGAATAATAACAACATCACCAGGTTTCAATTTTCTAGCTTTTTCACCAAACTCTTGATACCAACCTTCACCTTCAGTACAAAGTAAAATTTGACCCCCATTTTCAGTTGCATGATGAATATGCCAATTATTTCTACATCCTGGTTCGAAAGTTACATTAACAACAACTACACCCTCCATACATAACATATTTAAATAACTTTTACCTGTAAAAAATTCTCCATAAGGATTTTCTTCTCCAATTCCAAATAATACATCTTCTACCATAATTAATCACTTCCAAATCTTTTTTTTTAAATCCAATTTTCTATTGTGCTTTTAGAACTATTAATATCACTTGCAAAAATAGATAATTCATCTTCAATATTTGCGCCTTCACAAAGTTTATCAAGCTCTTTTCTACTTTTACCCATTCCACCACTTCCACTAGTTACAAATGGTTTAACTGTTTTTCCCTTAAAATCTAATAATTCAAGTAATGAATGCATAACCATAGGCATTGTTCCCCACCAATTAGGATAACCAATGTAAATAGTATCATATTCATCAATATCCTCAAGATATTCTTGAAGTTCAGGATGCTTATTAGCACTTAACTCATATCTAGCCTGAATAACACATCTTAAATAATTACTAGGATACTCTTTTACAGGTTTAATTTCAAAAATATCTCCATTTGTGAACTCTTTAATATATTCAGCAATAGTACGAGTATTACCTGACCAGGAATAATAAATTATTAAACTTTTACTCATAATATCAAATTTCTCCATTTTTTTAGATCCAATCTTTTACAAGGCTTTTTGCATTATTCACATTACTTCCACGTATACTTAAACCTCTTTCTATTTGAGCACCTTCACAAAGATTTTTTAATTCTCTTTCAGCACTTCCCATTCCTCCACATTCATGAGTTACAAAAGGTTTTATAGTTTTTCCAGTGAAATCTAATCTTTCTAATAAAGAGTACATAGCCATTGGCATTCTTCCCCACCAATTTGGACATCCAACATAAATTGTATCATATTCACTAATATCATCTAAGTATTTTTTAAGTTCAGGACGTGCATTTTCATCAATTTCTTCTTGAGCTACTTCTGTACACTCCATATAATCTGCAGGATAATCTTTGACTGTTTCTACTTCAAATAAATCTCCATCTGTAAATTCTTCTATATATTTTGCTATGACTTCGGTGTTTCCAACTTCAATAAATTTAATTCCTTGAGTTGAATAATTGTTACCTTTTCTAGAAAAATAAATTATTAAACTTTTCATATTCAATCTTCCCCCTATTCTTCTTTATAATCAGTTGATGCTGCAAGTTCAGTTTGAGCCTTATAATCTGAAATTCTTTCTTCTAATCTGTTTATAGTGTCCCTTAATGCTTGAGAACCAAAAACCATACGTAATGGTGCGGATTTTTGATCTACACTTTCTATTATTCTAGCAGCCATTTCACTAGGATTCCCTGCAGCTAAACCCTTAGATTTATTTAACATATTAAGGAAATCATGTGCAGGATTATCTTCGTATTCAGGCATTAAAGTTGCGACTTTAGCACTATCATATCTAAATTCTGTTCTAGCTCCACCAGGTTTCACAATAGTTAAACCTATATTAAATGGTGCAATTTCTTGTGCAACAGCTTCACAAAAACCTTCTATACCAAACTTACTAGCATGATATAAACTATTTCCAGGGAAAGCAACTTGTCCTCCATAAGATGAAATTTGTATAATTCTTCCTTTGCCTTGTTTTCTCATATAAGGAATGAAATCTTTAATTAACATTATAGATCCTGTAAGGTCAGTTGCTAAAATATTATTAATTTCATCATCACTTAATTCTTCAGCAGCACCAAATAATCCATAACCAGCATTACTTACAACAACATCTATTTTTTCATGATTTTTAAAAGCATTATTTACAGTTTTATGAATAGCGGCTACATCTGTCACATCTAAATATTGACAATCATAAGTATCAGGATAGTTTTCAAGGAATTCTTTAACATTCTCTTTTTTATTTTCATTTCTAATTGTACCTATTACAGTATCTCCCTTTTCTAATAATTGTTTTGTCAAATGGTATCCAAAGCCACTACTTACTCCAGTTATTAACCAAGTTCTATTCATATTATCTGCCCTCTATTTTTTTCTATTCACATATTTCGTTTATTATTGCTAAAGCATTTAATGTTCTTGGGAAACCAATGTATGGCATTAATATTGTAACTGCACTTACTAATGTTTCTTTATCATTACCTACACTTAAGTTTCCTGCGGTGTGTCCTCTTAATTGGTTTTCACATCCACCAAGTGATGCTATTATGCTGAATGTTATTAATTCTCTATCTGCATCATTTAATCCTGTACGAGTGTAGAAATCTCCAAAGCAGTATCCTTCTAAGAATTCATTGAAGTGTTCTTGGCCGGGAATTGAATTTTCTGCCATTGCTTTTACTACTTCTTCTCCAAAATATTGTACTTGTTTTTCTTTACCTTTTGCTTTTCTGTTTTCTCTATTGGTTGTGGATTGTCCTTTTAAAGGTAGTGTGATTCCTTCTTTTGTAAATACTTCATTTGTTGCATTTAAGAAGTCGAATGCTTTTGCTAGTCCTACATATGGAAATGATTGGTAAAGGGTTTCTTTTATTTCTATTGGGGTTAATCCTAGGTTCATTGCTCCTTTTATCATTATTTTGTATTCGTTTATGGATTGGTTTGTTATTAATGTGGCTAAGGTTACTAGCATTCTACTTCTTTTAGGTAGTGTGCTGTGTTCTAATACTTCGTCGAATGCGAAATTATCATAGATTTCTATAAATTCGGGGTCGGTTTCTTTTAATTTGGATTCATGATTTGGTAATAGTTCGTTATGGTTTTCTTTTGCTTTTTGACTTATTTTCATATTTTTTTACCTCTAATTTTTTTTAGGTTGTAATTTTCATTATTTTTAGTTGCTAAAGTTAATAGTTAACTTCGTCAACAATAATTTATTTGAAGCCATATATAAATGTTGCCAATAGCAACTAAAAAAATATTAATTATAAATCACAACTAAAAAACATAACAAAAAAAATTCATGG
>Ga0116193_1000571_pt1 | contig 34410 bp, 27 predicted proteins | sample AD_UKC115_MetaG_FD_89892 | JGI IMG/M metagenome (GOLD analysis project Ga0116193, IMG submission 89892) | Active sludge microbial communities of municipal wastewater-treating anaerobic digesters from Hong Kong - AD_UKC115_MetaG | ecosystem: Engineered > Bioreactor > Anaerobic > Digestate... | reverse complement strand
GTAAGTACATTAACAACCTTATTCAGTTTACTGAGATGCAGGAGAGGCTATTATCACGGTTTTGAGAGTTAATCAGAGCCCCGATAGCTATCGGGGTGGTTCAAGTCCAGCAGGGGGAGCAGGAAAATAATAAGTCGTTACGGTAAAACTCGTAACGATTTTTTATTTATTTGAAAGACTCTTTATCACGTCATTGAATTTTTGGGGTCCTGTATAACGAGAAAATTCCCGGAATTTCAATTCTAGAAATGTTTCTCTTTTCTGTGGTAAGCCTCCACCTAGCACTTTTCCTTCAAATTGCCGGGAGGAGAGGAGGGGAATTATATTTAATTTCCTGTGGTTCTTATCTTAAAAAGTTTTGTTCCGGAATTATCATTCAACCTCCAACAGGATAAATTAATTGGCCTGGCTGGGTTATGGAAGCCGGATCAAATTTTGTACAATACGAAAACTAAACTGGCTGATTTTACAATTAATTTAAAGAAGTGGGTTTAGTTTAATAATTTATTTTTCCTGAACAATTTGCTGCCCCCGCCCCGGGGGTAAAAATAGAAGGTAAAAAAAATTAAAACAAAATTCTCTCCAAATGAATTTTCAGTTTGGCTTAATTTCCTTCAGCATAAACTATCCATTTTCGGATAAAGTAGATTGAAAAATGATTCCTTTCTGTCGCAAGTGTTCCGAAGAATCACCTGATGCCTTTCTATGCGGCTCCAATTAAATCGGAGGATAGAAAAAATATATACTCAAGGGAAACCGGATATCCAAAACAAACCTTTTGTAGACCAGGCAATTTTGTCGAGAATTTTAAATAAAAATTTTGCTGTTCTGTTCTCTGATATCCAGATCTACCCAGCCAACAACCGAAAATATAATAAAATGCATCCAGGGATAATCACTTACTATGGATTTTGAAGACCTCAAAATACAGAATTAGTTTGGGGAATATTTTCACTTTTTGCATTTCTAATCCCTGATTCCAGCAGGGCAAAACTAAATAGTAGTAGTGTAGGGCTATTGCTGAACACTTGCGCCGGTAGTCGAAGTATAACCTGCTATTGAAGTGGCTTCCTGGATTGCAGAAACGCTGGATATTACTTTAGATTATCTGACCGGCTACCGTAAAAAATTATAATCCGCTATATTATATCCATGTTCCTACGACTTGGTTTTTCGCCTATAAAGGTATTTGGAAAAGTAATTTTGGGTGCATATTCTTAAATAATATTCCAAACCCTCAATTTATGGGCAGCAGGTTCAATTGAATATGAGGTGAATGCAAATTAGATAAAATAGTCCTTAAAGCAGGTACCCCATCCATGTAAAATCAACCGCTTCTTTTTCATCTAAAATGCAGGGCTGTTCCTCGGTGATGGTTTTGAAGCAAAGCTTATTGTCTTCAAATTTTTCGTAATTATTGAAGATCACATTGAGGGTAATGAAATTGAGCACATAGGCCCGGGTTTCGGAGGGCACATATTTTTCAATATCCCAATAGTTGGCATCTTTTTTCCCGGTACGCTGGATGGCATTCCACACATTGCCCACACCCCAGTTATAACTTGCTGCAATCAGCAGCCAGTCGTTGCCCAGGTTGCGGATGCGGTCCTGTAAATAACGGGCGGCTACATGCGTTGATCGTACAAAATCACTTCGTTGATCGTGTGCCTGTTTATTTTTCCCGGCATGTTTACCATTTAATTTTTTTGCAGATTTTTCTTTTGTCGTATGATTACCGGATATCTTTAATCCATATTCCTTGGCCACCTCATCCATCAATTGCCAGTACCCATAAGCGCCTGCCCTGGATAAGGCTTTGGGGTTAAACCCACTCTCCAGTGCGAGCAAAACACTAAATTCCTGTGGCACATTATACTTACTTAAAATCTGGTTTGCTTTGGGAAAGAATTTTTTCCCCCGATGGTAGGTTCTTATCAAATATGACCTTCTGGCGTTTGAAAATTTCTCTATATAAGAAACCGTCTTTTCCTCATTACCTCGTAACATTTCCGGGTACACCACATTGGCCTGTTGAAGAATTACGGTTTGGGTTGAAATAATAGGCGGGTTCCACAACTTTAATAGACTATCTTCCGGATTGTTAGCCGCTCTCACCGAAGTACAGGCGAGCAACAGTACAAGGCATTGCAATGGTTTCTTCATCAGGATAGCGTGGTTAGCAAAAACGAAACGATTCTTCAAAAAACCAGGTATTAAACGAATTTACAATAGCATTATTGCCCATTGAAGGTTTTGGAGCAACTTTGCGAAGCAACAGCACCCCATGCGCTTTATCTGTATTTTACTCTTGTTGGCTTCCGGAAATGTATGGTCCCAGGAATTTTCCACAGCTCAAATTGCATCCTTCGAAAAACAGAATTATGCCAGACTCAACGGGAGCGCAAATATAAGCCAGGCATCCACTAACATCGATGTTAAAAAATACCGGTGCGAATGGACGATAGATCCGGCCTTTAGATATATTTCCGGTTCTGTAGTTATATTATTTCAGGCACTTACAAATACAGATAATATAATATTGGATTTAAAATCGGTGCTTTCTGCCGATAGTGTTAAAACGGGTAATTCCGGATTATTTTTCCAGCACCAAAACGATGCCCTGAATATTCAGCTTGGGCATGAGGTGCTGCAAGGAGAAATGGATTCAGTTAGGATTTGGTATCATGGGGTACCCGCTCAAACCGGGTTCGGATCTTTTATCCAAACCTCGCATTTAGGCGTCCCTGTTATATGGACGTTAAGTGAACCGTATGGTGCCAGCGACTGGTGGCCTTGTAAGAACGACCTGACCGATAAGGCAGATACCCTGGAGGTGACCCTGCATATTCCCGAAGGGAACCGGGGCGTTTCCAATGGTTTGTTATGGGAAGAGTATTCTGATGGAATTACCCGTACGATGAAATGGAGATCGAATTACCCTATTGCCAGTTATCTGGTATGCCTTGCCGTTACGAATTTCCATGAGTTTAACCGATCGGTAACATTGGGCGATGTGGTAATGCCAATGCAAACATTCTGTTATCCGGAAGCGGCCTCCGTTTTTGAAGCCAATACCCAAAAAACCATTGATGCCTTGCAACTTTTTCACCGGTATTTTGGCCCGTACCCTTTTTTGGATGAAAAATACGGCCATGTTCAATTTAGTTGGGGCGGAGGAATGGAGCATCAGACCAACAGCTTTGTGGTTAATATCGGAGAAACCCTTACCAGTCACGAATTGGCACACCAATGGTTTGGCGATAAAATCACCACCGCAAGTTGGGAAGGGGCCTGGCTGAATGAAGGCTTTGCCACCTTCCTGGCCCGGTTTTATATGGAGAATAAATATCCGCAGAATATGCTGAATGCGCGTAGGGTGGTGGTTGGTAATATCACCTCGCAGCCCGGCGGTTCGGTGCGGGTAAATGATACAGCCAACCTAAGCCGGATTTTTGATAACCGGCTGAGTTACGACAAAGGATCTTATCTTTTACAGATGCTTCGCTTTTCGCTTGGCGATTCGGTTTTCTTTGCCGGTATGAGGCGATATGTTTCTGACCCGTTACTGGCGTATGGTTTTGCCCGTACAGCCGATTTTCAACGGAATATGGAAGCTGCATCCGGGAAAGATTTGAATAATTTCTTTACTGAATGGTATTACGGGGAGGGATACCCGATGTTTACTATAAAATGGGCAAACCTGGGCAGTACCCGGGTAAAGTTTCAGGTGAACCAGCAAACCTCACATCCAACGGTCCCATTTTTTCACATCCCGGTCCCGCTAACCTTCAGGAAGGGAGCGCTTTCTCAAACGATTGTAGTTGCACCAAGGTATAGTGGAGAATTATTTGAAAGGGAGGTTGGGTTTAGTCCCGATACGGTTTTGGTGGATCAAAATCTGGACCTTATAAGCGCCTATAATTCGGTTGAAAAAGTGAATTTCCCCATCGAGGGGGATCCCAAAATAGAGATTTTCCCAAATCCGGTGGGCAGTGTAAACCCGGTTATTCAACTTTCAAATTTTAGTAATTCATCCCTTCACCTTCAATTGTTCAATTCAACGGGTCAGTTGTTAATTGAAAAGGAATTACAATTAATTAACGGTGCTGAACAAACAACCCTTCCTGTTATATCCTTTCCAAAGGGAGTATATTTTCTGAAGTGTAAATATGGTAACCATTTTATGATTAGAAAGCTGCTGCGGTAAAATGGCAAAGAAGAAAAGAAAACAGAAAAGGCGGAGGGTTGCGCAGAAGGTATTCTTGTACCTTTCCCTGTTTGCGCTGGTATTAGTTGCCGGTTGGTACTTCAGCGACTATTTTGAAAAACCTCCTTTTGTAAGTTATCCCGAGTTTGGAATCATGTTACCATCCGGGTTTCGTATCCATGGGATTGATGTGAGCAAATACCAGTCGGCAATTGGTTGGCCCCAGGTGGCGGAAATGAGGGTGGATAAAGTTAAAATCGGTTTTGTATTTATTAAAGCCACAGAAGGGATTGGGAATATAGATCCCTATTTCAAGCGAAACTGGCGGGGGGCAAAACAGGCAGGTTTAGTTTGCGGGGCGTACCATTTTTTCATTCCTACCCGGAGTGGAAAAGCGCAAGCCCAACATTTTATTGAGATGACGCAATTAACAAACGGCGATCTTCGGCCGGTTTTGGATGTGGAACATACCTATGGTACGCCAAAAGCCATTTTGCAGCAAAGAGTAGCCGATTGGCTGGAAGCCGTTGAAAAAGAATACGGGGTTAAGCCGATAATTTATACGAATATCAATTTTTACCTTAATTTCCTTGCCGGAAGGTTTGACGGTTACCCGCTTTGGGTTGCCCATTATTTTGCGGATAACAGACCCCGGATCACCCGTGAATGGAGTTTTTGGCAACATAGTGAAAAAGGAAAAGTGAACGGAATCAGGGGAAGTGTTGATTTCAATGTATTCAAAGGCGACAGTGCCGATTTTAATAAATATTTAATCCCCTGATATGGAAGGCGATAAAGAAATGATTGAACATTTTAGAAAAATTATCAATACCGTTACCGTGGTGGTGGTCTTTTTGTTTATTGGAGTTACAGTAGGCATTTACCTGGGGTATGCCTTTTTTGAAAAGACACCTACCTGGAAGAATATTGTATTCTACATCGTTTATGCCTTACTGTTTGTAATAGCGCTCAGGCGGGTACGTAAAATCTGGAAATTTTGATCAACTGCTGTGGTCAGCCACAATAACCCATTTGCCGTTAATCTTTTTTATCAGAAGGGAGAAATGCCCTTCCAGGTTGCCTGCAGCACGGGTGAGTTTCCATTTGCCCACCACGAAGAAAAATACTTCCGAAAGTCGTTTTACTTCCACCAGGCCAAATTGTAGTTTACCCATGGAAACCGTATCCGGATATGCTTTCTCGTAATTGCTCCGGGTTTTCTGCCATCCGTAAACCACTCCCTTTTTACCTATAAATAAAAGCGAATCGGAATGCCAATAGGATTCCATATAGGCACTGAGATCCCCTTTATTCCATGCCTCCGACTGATCCTGCAAAATTTTTCTAACCTCTTCTTCAGCTTTAGTTTGGGCCCGGGCAGCAATTGAAAGTAGAAGCATCAAAAAAATCGCAGGCAAAAGTCGCATTGTGCTGAATTTACTACAAGGTAAGTTTCTAATGCTTATGATGCGGAGAACTGCATTTGAATTTATTGCAGGTCTTATAATTTAAAAGGTGGCCGTAAATGATTAGCAGAACCGCTGGAATGAGCAGAAATACTTCGTAGGAATGGAAAACCTGCTTCAACACCAGGAATAAAAATCCCCCGGAGAAAATAAGAATCGGAAGGCTGGTACGGTGATGAACAAAATATCCATGAAGCAGGGAATAGGCCCCAACCGAAAAGGCGAGGGCAATCATCCCCCATTCAAATGCCGCATTATGAATAATATTAATTCCAAAAAGGGGAAGTGAAGTAAGCGCTAAAGGAAGAATAGCGCAATGTATGGCGCAAGCCAGGGAGGTGGCTATTCCAAAACTGTCCCAATTTATTTTTACGGCCATAAAGAGGCAAAGGTATTAAATTTGCAATGTTGTTGCAAATATTATTTTTACCCTTCTATTTCAAACTTTTGGCCCGGCGAAGAGGTTGTACCTTTGCGAAAGATTATGTTTAAGAATAAAAAGCTCATTTTAATTTATACCGGATTTTTCCTGGCTTTAATCCTGGCGTTCTATTTTTTTGCGTTTAGAAATTATAACTTTTCTAATTCAAAGCTTGCCGTAATAAATCCTACCATTCCGGATTTTAGTTTTATTGATCAGAATGGAGATACGATTACGGATGCCCTTACAAAAGATAAGGTTTATGTGGCCGAGTATTTTTTTACCACCTGCAAAGGTATTTGCCCCAAAATGAATGCGAATATGCGCAGGGTGTATGATACGTATAAAACGAATAAGGATTTTCTGATCCTTTCCCATACCTGCATGCCCGAAACCGATAGTGTACCGGTACTTAAGGCGTATGAACAAAAAATGATTGGAGGCACTTTGGAAAAAAAATCGGGAGGTGGTTATAAAGTGGATGCACCTGCAAAACCGGTTGTCATTGCCAATTCAAATTGGTATTTCCTCACCGGCCCCAAGGAGGAATTATACAAGATGGCTCGGGTGGGTTATATGATTGATAACGGAAAACCAGACAGTTCCCAGCGAATTCAGGATCAGTTTATTCATACCCAGTTTTTTGCCCTGGTTGACCGGAACGGAAGGGTAAGAGGAATTTATGATGGCCTGGAAGAAAACGAAATACAAAAGATGATTGGGGATATTGCCGACCTGCTTAAGGAGAAAGGGAACTCATCCCGTTTTTTAGGGAGCTTTTCAAATAACCCCGGATAAATCGTATGCCAGATAAGTACAACATACTAAAGAAAAATTCACTTAGTGTTACAGAAGGTCGAAAACAAATACTCAACCTGTTTCTGGAGTCAGAAGGGGCTTTGGCACATGCTGATATTGAAAAGAAGACAGACGCGGCATTTGATCGCGTAACGGTGTACCGTACGCTGCAAACCTTTGTGGAAAAGGGAATTATTCACCAAATTCCTACTACGGATAATTCCATTATGTATGCCCTTTGCCGGCACGAATGCGAAGAGGGGCACCATCACGATAATCATGTACACTTTGTTTGTTCTTCCTGCGGTAAGACAATTTGCCTGGATGAAGTAACCGTTCCTTCGGTTCAGTTGCCAAAAGGGTTTAAACCGCAGCATGCAGCCATGGTGGTTTCGGGGCTTTGTGCCGAATGCCGCAATAATTAAATCAGGTTGTTTGCAGTTTTTCCATTTCCCGGCTAACGAAATCCATAAGCGTTTTGATTCTTTCCGGCGAAAAATCGAAAGTAAGTCCGGCGGTTTTATAAAGTTCAGGAAGGGTCTTAGTTCCCCCCAGTTTCAGGGCTTCGCAATAATTGGTCAGTGCCTGGTTTTTGTTTTCTTTATACTGCATCCACATCCCAATGGCGCCTAATTGTGCGATGCCATATTCTATATAATATAAGGGAACTTCAAATAGATGTAACTGGCGTTGCCAGGAATTAGCCCGGTATCCTTCCAGTCCAGAATAATCAATCACCTTGTCTTCAAATTCGGCAAGAATCAATTTCCAGGCCCCGGTCCGCTCCTCCTCTGTGTGTTTAGGATGGCTATACAACCAATGTTGAAACTTATCGATAATGGCGATCCATGGAAAAATAGTGATCACCCTTTCCAACTGGTGGACCTTGGCCCGACGCAGGTCTTCCGGATTATCAAAAAATTTATCCCAATAATCCATGGTAAATAACTCCATTGCCATACTGGCCACTTCGGCTATTTCCATGGGGTATTCTTTAAAACCACTCAACTCAAGCGGATGTGCCAGGAAAGAATGCACGGCGTGTCCGCCTTCGTGCACCATGGTGGTAACATCATGCATCTGCCCGGCGGCATTCATAAAAATGAAAGGTGCCCCACTTTCCGCCAGCGGACAATTATATCCTCCCGGTGCTTTTCCTTTCCGGCTTTCCAGGTCGAGGTGATGCATACTGTCCATCCGGGAAAGGCAGTTCCCGAAAAACGGGTCAAGTGCTTCAAAACAGGCAATGGACTTTTGTAATAACTCTTTGCCTTCATTAAACGGATGCAGTGGGCTGGTGCCAGCCGGCTCTGCCTCAAGGTCCCAGGGACGAAGCGATTCCAGCCCCAATTGTTTTTTCTTTCTTTCATAAACCTGGTTAACGAGTGGCAGCACATGTTGCTTTACAGCATCATGAAACTGGAAGCAGTCGTTTGGGTCATAATCGAACCTGCCAAGTTCCTTAAACCGATATTCGGTGTAGGTTGCAAAACCTGCATTTACCGCCAGGTTATTTCTTAATTCGATTAATTTATTAAACAGACCGTTTAACTTTTCTTTATCCAGGATCCTTCTTTCCTGTATTTTTCGATATACAGATTCGCGCAGGTTCCGGTCTTCATTTTCCAGGAATTTTCCGGCCTGTTGTAGCGTATATTCGTTACCGTTCACTTCAACGGACATCTCACCCACCACTTGTCCGTATTGTTGTTGCAGTACGGAAATCTCCGCCTGGAGTGGAATATTCTCTTCTCTGAAAAGGTCAATACTTTTCTGGATATTTCTCAGGTAGGTAAAATAGGTCTGATGGTCTAATTCTTTTGTGAGCGGATGGTTCACCAGTTTTTTATTTAGGGCATCGGCATAGGGCTGTATTTTGGGCTGTATTTCGAGGCAGAAAAAGTTATAGGCCTCCTCCAATGCTTTATTTGTTGTGTCGCGGGTCATGTTAATCTGCCTCCAGCAGGCGTCTTCGTTAACCACGGCTTCCAACTCACTCTGGTCTCTCAACCATTGCTGCAATTCTTCGCTGGTGCCAATTGGGCGTAGGAGCAATTCTTTAAAGTAGGGTTCCAGGGAATCCCAATCTTTAACCTGGAAATTTACCGGCACAAAATGGCGCGGCAGTTTTTGAATATCTGCTGAATAATTCATGCGTAAAAAGTATGAAATGTTACACCCGGTCGTTAGGTGGCTTATGCCATCCGGCGGGGTGTGTTAATTTTTTTTGCAGGCGCCGATTTTACGGTTGCTGCTTTTGTTGGTGCTGCCTTGGCATTTTCTTTGATTGTCTTTTTTTCGCTTTCGGCAAGGCCTTCCGAAGCGTCTGCTTCCGGTGTATGGATTTCGATATTATTTTTTTGAAGGATGGAAAACCACTTTACCATCTTTTTCATATCACTGCTGTAAACCCTGGAGAAATCCATATCCGGGAAAACTGTTTCAAAATATGCCTGAATGGTTTTAGCATCTGCTTTTGCATCGGGCAAAGGTTCGTTTCCCGATTTCATGGCTAAAAATACCTCCGACAGGTTCACATTATCTTTCACCGTGTAAACCTCAATCGTTTCGAGATGGGAAAAATTGTGAATGCGGGAGCTTACAAATTTCTTGCTATTATCTTCCAAAGAACGAACCACCCCACCATCTGATTTTGAAGAAACAAGCTCATATAATCCGCCAAGACCGGTTACGGCCACAATCCTGTTATATTCCATAATTTCTTTTTTGAAGGCTGCAATATATTGTAAAATGCTAATTGTCAGGGTTTCTAAAATGATAAATCTCGCGGATAAAATTTTTTCCAGGCCGAAGGATACGAACCGGTATGTCGTCATACGCTATGGAAAAATATACATTACATGAAGAAAACTTTCTTTCTGGCATTTTTAATGTTGGGAATATTTCAGGCAGCAAAAGCACAAAATGGACGAATTGAAGGGTCTTTAATGGATCAGGGAGACAGTAGCTCCATCCGCTCGGCAACCGTTAGCCTCTTGTTACAGTCAGATAGTTCAATAGTTACTAATACCGTTTCTGGAAATAAGGGGGTATTTTCTTTTAGTAACCTGGCACCGGGAAATTATATAGTACAGGTTAATGCCCTTGATTATCAGGAATATCTGTCGTTTATTAGCCTTTCAACTACGTCCCCAAATAAAAACCTGGGCCGGCTTCCGCTGGTGAAAAAGGGGAAAGACCTTGCAGTGGTTACGATTATTGCCAAGGCGCCAGCCGTAACTCAAAAGGGGGATACCTCTCAATTTAGCGCCAGCGAATACAAGGTTAACCCGGATGCCACCACCGAAGACCTGATAAAAAAAATGCCGGGGATTACTGTGGCTAAAGATGGTACCGTTACTGCGCAAGGCGACCAGGTAAAGAAGGTAACCATTGATGGGAAGGATTTTTTTGGCGACGATGCTTCTGCTGCCTTGCGAAATCTTCCTTCCGAAGTAGTAGATAAGATCCAGGTTTTCGACAGGCTGAGCGACCAGGCCCAGCTAACTGGTATTGATGATGGAAATAGCGTGAAAGCAATTAACGTGGTAACTAAAACCGGAGTTAAAAACGGGCAGTTTGGACGTATATATGGTGGGTATGGCACTGATAACCGGTACATGGCTGGTGGAAATGTGAGTTTTTTTAATAATAACAGGCGTATTTCTTTGGTAGGAAATTTTAATAATGTGAATCAACAGAATTTTGGTTCACAAGATCTTCTTGGCCTGACCAGTTCCGGAGGAAGAGGAGGAGGTGGTGGCGGATTCCGCGGTGGCGGCAATAATTTCCTGGTAGGTCAGCAAAATGGAATTAGTAGCACAAATGCTTTTGGAATTAACTACAACGACCTGTGGGGCAAAAAACTTAAAGTAAGCGGAAGCTATTTTTTTAATAACAGCCATAATAATAACGAGTCGCTGGTAAAAACAGAAACGGTTGGAGATTATAAGCAATTTATCACCCAGGATGGAAATACCACCACAAATAATAACAATCACCGGTTGAATATGCGATTGGAGTACAATATTGACTCCAGCAATACGTTGATCATGGTTCCCAGTATCAGTTTTCAAAGTAACAACTCGTATGGCAATTCCTCTTTGCAGACCTTGAACGGACTTTCCGATTCGGTGAACAATTCGCTGGTTCGGTCTGATGCAGACCGGAATGGATACAACATCAGCAATAACCTGTATTTCAGGCATGCTTTTCCAAAGAAGGGGAGAAGTATTAACCTTGGGTTTAATCTCAACCTTACCAAAAATGATGGTGATTATATTACGGATGGCCGTTACCGGTATTATGATAACAGTGGAGGCTTTTTGAGTGATTCTACACAGAACCAGCATACCAACAGCAATTCGAACAGCCGGAGTTTTGGAGGTAGCATCGATTACACCGAACCATTAAGCAAAAATAGTTTACTCCAGTTTGAATATCGCCCGTCGGTTCAATATAGCAAAGCCGATCAGGAAGCGTACTTATATGATGGTTCCAAGTATTCCCTTTTTGATTCTACGCTATCGAACCTCTTTAATAATACCATCACCACCCACCGCGGTGGGATTACGTACCGGTATTCCAAAGGCAGAGATGTGATGTTTTTTGCGGGATTGAATTATCAGCAATCGAGATTGGAAAGTGATCGCACTTTCCCAACGGCCACCAATGTGGATCAGAAGTTTTCAAATTTTCTTCCTATTGCCATGTACCGGAAGAAAATATCTGCGTATAGCAATATCCGTTTGTTTTATCGTGCCAGCGTAAATTTTCCTTCTGTAACCCAGTTGCAGGATGTATTAAATCTGTCGAACCCTTTAAGTGTAAGCAGCGGTAACCCGCAATTGAAACAATCGTACAATCATTTTCTAATGGCCCGGTATTCCTTTACAAATACTAAAACCAACAAAAGTTTATTTGCTAATATTTATCTCCAGGCGGCTAACAATTATATATCCAATGCGGTGTATATCGCCACCGCCGATTCAACGATCCAGCATGGGGTAGTCCTGAAAAAGGGGTCTCAGTTAACCAAACCGGTTAACCTTAACGGGTATCAGAGTCTGCGCTCATTTTTCACTTACAGCATGCCCATCAAACCGATTAAAACTACCCTTAACCTGAATGCCGGGTTTAGTTATTCGCGTTTGCCGGGTCAGGTAAATTATATGCCAACTACTACCAACAACTATGTGTACAATGCAGGGGTTGTGCTTGCGTCTAATATCAGCCAGTATGTTGATTTTAACCTGTCTTACAATGTGAACTTTAATAACGCTCAAACCAAATCCATCCTGGCAACCAATAGCAATTATGTTAACCAGGTGGCAGGTTTACAGGTAAACCTGTTAAGTAAAAACGGATGGTTTATTCAGAACGATGTTTCTAATCAAACCAATAGTGGGCTGGCAAGTGGTTTGAATCAAAATTTCTGGTTATGGAATGCAGGAATTGGCAAGAAGTTCCTGAAAAAACAGGCGGGTGAATTGAAGTTGTCGGTGTTTGATTTACTGGGCCAAAACCAAAGCATCTCAAGGTCGGTAACAGAATCCTATATTCAGGATACCCGGAGTACGGTATTGCAGCGTTATTTTATGCTAACCTTTACGTATAGCCTGAGAAATTTTGGAAAAGGGAAAGCAAGTGGTGGAAATCAGGGGGGATTTTATCCTGGTGGAGGACATGGTGGCCCCGGTCCGGGCCCCGGAGGTATGGGAGGGCATGGGTTTTAGTATATTCGGTGAATAATTAGCGCCGATTGTTAGAAAACCAGGAATTAATTGCCCGCCTTAAGAATGGGAATGAAGCTGCATTTTATGAAGTGGTGCAAAGCACGCAAAAGCTTGTATATAATGCCGCATTGAATGTGGTACAAAATGCGGCAGATGCAGAAGATATTACCCAGGATGTGTATTTGAAACTCTTTGAAAAAATTGATGGCTTTAAAGGGGATTCTACGCTTAGCACCTGGCTGTACAGAATAACCATTAGGCAGGCGCTTGATTATGAGAAGAAAAAAAAGCGGAAGCGGCATGGAGGAGGGTTGCAACGCATTTGGATGCGGGATGAAATGGAAGATATTGCGGAGCCGGATAACCCCGGGATATTGCTTCACCATAAAGAACAGGCGGCATATCTTTTCGCAGCCATTAAAAAGCTTCCGGAACCCCAACGAATTGCATTTACACTCCAGCAGCTCGAAGGGTTGAAAGTGGGCGAGGTGGCAGAGATTATGAAACGTTCAGAAGCCGGAATTGAATCGTTGCTGGTTAGAGCAAAAACGAATTTAAGGAAGACACTTAAAAACTATTACGAACAGTATCTGTCATGAAAAGAAAATTGAATTGTGAAGACTGGATTCACGAGGCCATGCATTCCCTGGATCCACAGGAAAAGCAGGAGGCCCCCCCTTACCTGCTTACCCGCCTGCGCGCAAAGCTTAGGGCCGAAGAAGAAATTGGTTTTTGGGGAAAATTCATCCTCACATTCAGCAAGCCATCCACTGTTTTATCCATATTGCTGGTTATCCTTGCGGTGAATGGGTTTATTATAATTTCAAAGTTTTATAAAGAAAAGCAAGCGGCTCCTGTTACAGCCACCACGCATTACCGTGACGATTTTTCGTCCACCCTGGTATCTGTTTACGATTACGAAAACGCCGAACCATGATGAGTACGCAATCCAGGCCTAAATGGCTTTTGTTATTAGTGGCAATTTTAATTATTACCAATGCCGCCTCCCTATATTTTTTATTTTACAGGCAGCCATCTTCCTCCCATACACAGGAAAGGCGCTCGGCCATTCTTAGTTTTTTGAAGTCGGATGTGGGCTTTACCGATGTGCAGCTTCATCAGTTTGATTCGTTAAGTAACCTGCACCGGGAAAGTTCGAAACCCTTGTATGATAAATCGGCTGGCGTAAAAATCAATATCCTGTTGAAGGCAGCGTCGCAAAGTTTCTCAGATTCCGCCATTAACCTGGCGGCGCAGTCTATTTCAGAGGAACAGGATAAGTTTGAAACCCTGATGCTGCAACATCTTCGGAATATCCGGGCCCTGTGTACCCCGGAACAATTGCCCAGGTTTGATAGCGGGTTTTATAAACTTATCGTGAAGCGTAAACGAAGCGCCGGAAATAACGCAAACAATAAATAACATCATATGAAAAGGATTATTTTATGTGTATGCTTCCTGATTGGCATGGCACAATGGGGCACCGCCCAGGAACAACGGCGTTTCAAATCAGCAGACGAAAGAACCACGGACGCAATGGCACAAATGCAAACCTTAAAATTGGATGATTCTGCCACCCTGAAAGTTACAGCGGTATTTAAGGACTTTTATACCCGGCAGCAAGAGGTCATGCGTACCTACCGTAATGCAGAAAACCCCAACAGAGAAGCAGCTTTGGAATCCATTCGGAAATTGGGAGAGGAGAGGGATGGTAAGTTGCAAACCCTGTTAAATGCAGACCAATATAAAAAGTACCTATCCGACATTCAGCCGCAATTGAGCATGCGCCGGAACAGGGGCGGGGGGTCTTAGTAGCGAAAAACAGGTGTGTTCCGAATTCCGGTGAGACATCGCAATTTGTGATGTATGAAATAGGGAAGGATGTTTATCTGCCACCGATACATTCAAATTAGTAACGGTAGCAGGTGTACGTATGACTTTTTATTTCCCGCAAATTTTCCCTGTTTTCAACAACCTCAATTTTTTAACTGATGCAAAAATCAGGAATCGGATAATTCCGAAAGAATGGCATTTAACCTATGTTTTATTTCTGTTAGCGGGGTATATCCGCGTGCCACGAGGTAAAATTGACTTTCAGAAGCTTGCAACAATACGGCAGGGAAGGCCGTGACCTGCAACTGCCGGCACATGGCAAATTCCTGCCGTGAAAAATCCCGGTATATTTCGGAGTGTAACTTTTCAAAGAAACTTTTTTCGTCCAGTTGGTATTTATTTAGCAGGTGGCGGTAGGCTTCATCATCATCCAGATCACGGCCTTCTACATTCAGGGCATGCTGCAAATCGGAGGCAAAATTTAATTGTTCGGCAGGGTATAATTCTTTTAGAATACAAAGTGCAATGGCCGGCTTTTCAGAATTCATTACCCAATCACTCTCATTGGGATGATGGGCATGCCAAAGAAAATCATTTCCAAATTTTACCCCAGCCAGTTCCTCTACCCTTTGATACTCATTCAATATAACAGGCGCTATTTTGTTGATGGGAGCAATGTACTCATCAATGAGCATGCCCCCGCTAAGCACTTCTATATCCAGTTTTCCCGCATACTGGCGCGCAATCTCTTTCATAACCGGGCTAAATCCAAAACACCAGCCACAATACGCATCGTAACAATATATTAATATAGGTTTCATGTTATCAATGGGCTTCAAGCCAGTTTTTCCCATGGCCGGTTTCTGCAATTACAGAGACCTCATTCGGGAGTGTCAGAGCCTGTTGCATACCCGAAATAATGACCGGTTTAATTCTTTCAAATTCCGATTTATGAACATCAAATACCAATTCATCATGTACCTGGAGCAGCATTTTAGATTTAAATTTCCCGGCAATTAAATCCTGGTGAATTTTTATCATGGCCAGTTTGATCATGTCGGCTGCCGTTCCCTGAATGGGTGAGTTGATGGCATTCCTTTCAGCAAAACTCCGGACTGTAAAGTTAGCCGAATTGATATCGCGGAGCCAGCGTTTCCGGCCCATCAGCGTTTGTACATAACCATTCTTCTTTGCAAATTGGATGGTATGGTCCATGTATTTTTGAATATCCGGATATTGCAGTTTATAATTTTCGATTATTTCTTTCGCCTCTGTTCTGGAAATACCCAGGTTCTCTGCCAATCCAAATGCGCCTTGCCCGTAGATGATCCCAAAGTTTACGCTCTTCGCTTTATACCGCATTTCTTTTGTTACCTCTGCTTCATCTACGCTGAACACCTTCGCGGCCGTAGCAGTATGGATATCTTTTCCCTCCCGGAATGCATCACACATGTGCTTGTCGCCACTTATGGCAGCTACGATGCGCAATTCAATTTGCGAATAATCGGCTGATACCAGGATGTGATTTTCGTCTCGGGGGATAAACGCTTTTCTTATTTCTTTTCCTTTATCGGTACGAACCGGGATGTTTTGGAGGTTGGGGTTGTTGCTGCTTAATCTTCCGGTAACTGCCACTGCCTGGGCATAACTGGTATGTACTCTTCCGGTTTTGGAATTCACCAGTAAGGGCAATGCATCCACATAGGTAGAACGTAATTTTGTCAACTCCCGAAAATTGAGAATGTCGCTGCAAATTTGGTGTTGAGGTGCCAGCTTTAGCAACACATCTTCGCCGGTGGCATATTGGCCGGTACGCGTCTTTTTTGCATTGCTAACCAGGTTAAGTTTTTCAAACAATACTTCACCCAGTTGTTTTGGGGAAGCCAGGTTAAACCGTACCCCTGCCTGTAAGTATACGGCTTCTTCGGCCTCTTTTGCATCGCGGGCAAGTTCTTTTGAATATTCTTTTAAAAAACTTTCATCAATACGAATCCCTTCAAATTCCATGTCTGTAAGCACTTTCACCAAAGGGTTTTCAACTTCATAAAAGACCTTTTCCACTTCCCGGCTTTTTAAAAAGGGGAGGTAAGCGGATTTTAATTGCAGGGTGATATCTGCATCTTCCACGGCATATTCCTTAATTTCTTCTAATTCCACATCGCGCATATTTCCCTGGGATTTTCCTTTCTTTCCAATCAGCGATTCGATGGGAACAGGCTCGTATCCGAGGTATTGCATACTGCTATCGTCCATGCCTCTTTTTCCGTCCGGGTCTATTACATAATTTGCCAGCATGGTATCAAATACCGGCCCCGCAATTTCCATCCCATACCATTTCAACATCAACAAATCGAATTTGATATTTTGGCCCACCCAGGAAATCGATTTGTTCAGAAATAGGGGACCGAAAAGTTTCAGGATCTTCAGACAATCATTCCGATTGGGAGGACAGGGTACATAATATCCCTTTCCTGTTTCAATCGAAAAACTCATACCCACCAATTCGGCCAGATTGGGGTCGATTCCTGTGGTTTCGGTATCAAACGAAATTTCCTTTTTTGCCGACAAGGCAGATATCAGGTTTTTTATTTCCTTTTCGCCGGTAACGGCAATATATTCATGCGTTGTATTGTAAATATTCTTTATTCCCGGATTGGGGGTATCTATCTGAGATGGAGTATCAAATGTTTCCATAGCATCAGCCTGGTCAAATAATGAAATCTGTCCTTTTTCATTTTTTGAAACCTTTGAGGCGGCTGGAATATTCAGTTCTTCTCCTAATATTCTTTTTCCGAGGGTACGAAATTCAAGGTGTTCAAAAACTTCTTTCAATTTCTCTTTATCCGGGGCTTTGACCAGGAAATTCTCTTCATGAAATTCGATGGGGGCATTCGTGATGATAGTTGCCAGCTTTTTACTGAGGATTGCATCTTCTTTCCCGGCCCGAATTTTTTCTCCCATAGATCCCTTAATTGAATCCGAATTTGCGAGTACATTTTCGAGACTACCATATTCTCCCAGGAGCTTAGCTGCTGTTTTTTCCCCGACTCCTTTTATACCCGGAATATTATCTACTGCATCTCCCATCAGCCCCAGCAGATCAATCACCTGGTCCACTTTTTCTACGTTCCATTTCGAACATACTTCTGCGGGCCCCATGATTTCCACTTTTCCTCCCTGGTACCCGGGTTTATAAATTTTAATATTTTGCGATACAAGCTGTCCGTAATCTTTATCCGGAGTAACCATGAAAACTTCATATCCTAGAATTTCAGCCTGCTTGGCGAGGGTGCCAATCACATCGTCGGCTTCAAATCCATCTACGGCAATTACCGGAATATTCAGGGCTTTAATTAAATTAATAATATCGGGAACGGCCGCCGAAATATCTTCTGGTGTTTCCTGCCGGTTGGCCTTATAATCCGCAAAATCTGTATGCCTGTCTGTGGGAGCAGCCGTGTCGAAACATACGGCCATGTGGGTAGGCTGCTGATTATTCAGAAGTTCGAGGATGGTGTTGGTAAATCCGAATTGCGCATTTGTATTTTTTCCACTGCTGGTAATTCGGGGACTCCTGATTAACGCATAATAGGCGCGGAATATCAGGGCAAAAGCATCCAGAAGAAATAGTTTTTTCTGCATTTGGTAAAAATACTCCAAATGAGAAACCTGAGCAAAGAGGCGGTATAAAATGGCTAAAGCCGGTCCTATGCTGAACCGGCTTTTGTGGTTTCAATAACCTTAATTAAGTTTTTATCAGGGTGCCTGGAGAGGCATTTATATAAACAACAAAAAACAATTTTTATTGTGCATAATATTTTATACCAGTTTGTCGTTATATCGAATACATGTTTCTCCCAAAGCCGTAAAACCCTTACCAGCACGGCATTACAGCGAATGAATACGCAAATCACGGTAAAAATACTAAGGCCTGATTCGCGTTGCAGTTTAAAGGCTAAAACTGAAATTGTAAAAAGAAATCCACAATTTTTGATTTTGGCAAGGTTGTTGAAATTGCGTGGCAAATTCTGAAGATCCAATATCCATTATTACATCTTCATTTTTAGTCATTCGAGGCATTTCGCAAACAATTTGTTTTACTGCTCTTCCATATCCTGGAGCAGGCGAACGACACATATTGAAAAACCATTGCTGATGAGAAACCACAAAACAATTATTGATCCGGTATCATTACAGTCCGTAGGCAACGCCAATTATTTCCTCTCCCTGCGTTACCTGTTTCTCCGCATTGCTTTTTTAAATAAAGAACCATTAAAACCGATGGCTAATAACCGTCCTTAAATATTTTTTCGGCTAACCAATAACCTTTTCAACACCAAAAAAACCAAAATCCAATGAAAAATTCTCTACTAGTAGCATGCTTATGCCTGGTTGGTCTTTTTTCACAGGCAGCACCAAGAACATTTTATGTTTCGCCAACAGGGAGCGATAACAATGCGGGCTCAATTTCTGCACCATTTGCCACCTGGGGAAAGCTTTCCAGCGTGATGGTGGCGGGAGATATCGCCTATATCCGGGGAGGTACATACCGTACCAAGGCGGGTGCAGGAGCTTCTCAGCACTGCCTTTGGCAAAACCTTCAGGGAACGGCGGCAGCACCCATTACCATAATGGCCTATCCCGGTGAATTTCCAATTTTTAACCTGGACAATATCACTACAACCAATTCCGATCCCACGGCGGTAATCATTCGGAATTGTAATTACCTGCATATTAAAGGACTTCGGGTAACCGGACTAAAGCAAATTCCTTCGGGTGTGGGGGTATCACGAGGTATCGATCTTCAAAATTCATCCAATAATACCATTGAGTTTATTGAGCTTGACCATATTGGCGGATATGGATATATCCTCTCTGATGGTTCAAACAATAACCTGTTCCTGAATTGCGACGCCCACCATATGGACGACCGCTTTACAACAGATGGCGGGGCCTGGGGAAATGCCAATGGCTTCCAGTGCACCGGCGGTTCTACGGCAACCAATAATACCTTTGAAGGATGCCGTGCCTGGTGGATAAGTGATGATGGTTTCGATCTGTATGGCGTAGATGGTGTATTCACCTTCAAAAATTGCTGGTCGTTTTGGAATGGATATGAACCCGGTACTTTCACTTCCCGGGGAGATGGAGATGGATTTAAATTAGGCCCTGATAATTCAGGTACTGTACACAACACGCTATTACGTACCGTGTCTAATTGCCTGGCATTTGAAAATAAAAGTTCGGGTTTCGATCAGAACAATGGGGATATGAAATACAAGTTGTTAAACAATACTTCGTACCGAAATGGCAGTTATGGGTACATGTTTGATTATATTTCACCGGCCCCCACTCAGGATTTCAGGAATAACCTTTCTTATAGCGATATGGCTGCCCGACGGGGTAATGAAACCACCGGTTCTTATAACTCATGGAATGGCGGAATAACGGTTACGAATAACGACTTTTTAAGTGTGAGTTCTGTAGGGATGGATGCGCCTCGTAACCCCGATGGAAGCCTTCCTGTTCAAACTTTCTTGCGGTTGAATGCGAATTCCTCGCTGGTTAATTCCGGCACTAACGTAGGCCTGCCCTATGTAGGCGCTGCCCCGGATAAAGGCGCATTTGAAGCCGGTGACGGAACCTTACCCGTAAAATTGAATTACTTTACCGGTACCGGCCTTCAGGGCAAAAGCCTGTTGAAATGGTCCACTTTATCTGAATTGAATACCAGCCTTTTTGAAGTGCAAAGGAGTGCGGATGGCTCTAACTTTGAACTTCTTGCCAGGGTGAGTGCAGTAGGTAATTCCAACACGGAACAACAATATGATTATACCGATGCCAATCCGATAGAAGGAATGAATTATTACCGCTTGCGGATTGTTGACGAAGACGGGCAGTTTGAATACAGCAATATTGTGAGGATAGCATTTAAAGTTAACTCTTACGATCAGATTGGGGTGCTCTCTTCGGGCGTGGTTTGGAATAAACTGAACCTGGTGATATCCAGCCCGGTAACCCAAACCGCAAGTATCAACCTGTTTGATGCTTCGGGAAGAATGCTGATGTCTACCAAAGCCGATTTACAAGCCGGCATAACCACTATTAACCGGAATGTAACCATGGCTAATGGGGTATATTATTGCAGGATTATTACAAGCAATGGCTCCCTTACGGTGCCGCTTGCAAATCGTCAATAAGGTTAGCGTAACAATAAGAAAATTTAAGGATGGCATTTGCCATCCTTTTTTTATTTTCTACAATCGGAAGAAACAAACAGATACCGATTTCACCTCATGGCAGGCAGAGGCATAGGACCCTTATCATCCAAGACTATTTAAATTATTAGGTTATACCTCCTGCAAAATTTTAATATATTTTTTACTACATAAAATTGGAAAAAGGTACTACACTCAAAAAGGCAGGATGGCCTGAATTTTGCAAAATTATTTAGCCTGCAAAGCAAAAAATATTATCCGATCGAAAAACCGCTTTGCAGGCACACTTTAGAATCCAATATCTATTTTCATTCTTAACCAGGTTACCTGGTTATTTTTTTCTTTAAAATTTATATTCCAGGTAAGCGGGTAGCATAGCCCGCCAGGTTGGCCAGTCGTGCTTCCACTCTGCTCCCCAGATATCCAATTCGTGCGGGATACTTTTTTGGTTTAATACCTGGGAGAAATTTCTTGATGCCTGGGGATCTTCATAGTCGCCGCTGCCGGTAGCGATATGGATATGGTTGCTATTGCGGATATGGGAGAGATACCAGTCGTCGGTGAGATTAGGGATATAATGTTGCGGGGAATTAAAATATACCTGGTCGTCCCAAAATCCCTTCGTGTACTCGGTAAGGTCATACACTCCGCTCATGGCAATAACGCCATTAATAAGGTCGGGGCGCTTTAAAAAAAGATTCATGCTGTGCAAGGCCCCGAAGGAGGCACCGCAGGTAATGATGGGGGTTTCTGATGAGGTATTGGTTTTAATAAAGGGAACCAGTTCGTCAAATACATAATTGTTAAACTGGTTTTGCCTGATAGCCTTGTGCTCACCCTGCATTTCATTATTGAGCCAGCTTTCGTTATTGATACTATTTACTGAAAATACCTTCACCTTTCCCGAATCGATAAAAGGGGCGAGGTGATCCATAAGCTGAAACCTTTCATATTCGAGGTAATCAGCGGCGGCAGTGGGAACCAAAAGGAGGGCAAACCCGTAATCGCCATATACCGCTACCGGCATATCTTTTTGGAGCGATGGGCTAAACCAGGATGTAGTTTCTTTTTTCATGAAATTTCTTTTTGCAAGGACTGTAAATATAGAAACATATTTTATTATTCCTTTTTAGGTCGGTAAAGGATAAGCGACCTGTCACTTAAATGATGAAAACCGCAACGGCAGGCTTTAAAATGATCCAGGTGAATTCAGGCCCCGGATTCATAGGGGCGGCCTTACTGAAATTTTAAAAGGAAGGGTAAATTTCAATTATTCTTCTGCACATTAGTAGCGAGACTGTATTTTTTGTTAAGAGTTAAAAAAGCTGTGTTCAGCCAAAAATTAAATGTATTTTTAAGCCCTAAATTTTTAGAATGAGAGTAGCAACCTTACCGGTTTTAGCTTTTGGAATCCTTATCGTATCCCTGGTTTCCTGCCAGAAAGAAACCAGCGAAGAAAACGGTTTATTGCCCGGCCAGGCTATCAATACTTCCAATTGCAAAGCCTGCGCCTATTTTCCCTGGTGCGATCAAAGCGTGTACACCTTTAGCGATACCATTACCGGGGCTGGCGTATCTACATCCGTAAAAGTGCTTACCGTAAGTGGCGACACCCTGATTGCCGGAACAACATATGATGTATCAAATTTTGGAAGCACCGGTACCGTTTTTCATAATTGTGCTGCCGGAGTTACTTCCAATTTAACGCCTACCCCTGTTGGACAAACCCAGGATATTCCCCTGAAGGAGAGTGCGGCTGTAGGAGAAGAGTGGTCGGTTATTCAAACCATTGCAGGGGTTTCTACCACCTATAAATATTCCATGGTGGCCAAAGGAATATCGCGTACGGTTGCCGGCGTCATTTTTCCGGATGTGATACAGATCCATAAAATAACCCAAACCGTGGTGGCGGGCGTGCCTTTCACCACTTTTGTGGAAGATTTATTTTACGGCCGTGCAGTTGGGCTCATTGAGCATATTACCTACGATGGGGTATCCGGTTCTCAGGTTGCTCATAGTGTACTTGTAAACTATAATGTTCCTTAATGGAGGATTAATGAATTGTTGAGCTGCCTTTTTTGGCAGCTTTTTTTTATCCATGAATTATTATAGGTGTTAAGCCGATGTGATTATTTTTTCATGTTTTCCAGGGATGCCTGCAAACGAAACATTTCATCACGCAACCTTGCTGCTTCCATAAAATCCAGATCCCTTGCCGCCTGCTGCATTTCTCTTTTAACTTTGTTAACAGCCTTTTCAAGTTGGGGGATGGTTTTATAGACTTCCTGCTCCTCCGCGGCCGAAGGAACCAGCTCTTCATCCGGCTGCAAGGCATAAGTATTACTTGGGTCATATCCCTTTACATCCAGCACGCTGCCCTGTGCCATGACCTGCTCAACCGATTTCCGAATAGTTTTAGGAGTGATGCCGTTTGCTATATTGTAAGCCAGTTGTTTTTCTCTCCTCCGCTGGGTCTCATCCATGGTCTTTTGCATGCTTTGGGTTATTTTGTCGGCATAGAAAATAACCAGCCCATCCGCATTACGGGCAGCCCTACCCGCAGTTTGAGTCAGGCTGCGCTCATTTCTCAAAAACCCTTCTTTATCTGCATCCATTATGGCAACAAGCGAAACCTCGGGAAGGTCGAGCCCCTCTCTCAGGAGATTGACTCCCACCAGCACATCTATGGTGCCCAGCCGTAATTCCCTTAATATTTCCACCCGTTCCAGGGTATCTACCTCACTGTGTATGTATTTCGATTTGATATTAATACGGCTGAGGTATTTATTCATTTCTTCAGCCATCCGTTTGGTGAGGGTGGTAATTAAAACGCGGTCGCCTTTGGTGACTCTTTTATCAATTTCATCTAATAGGTCATCTATCTGGTTCAGGGAAGGCCTTACTTCAATCAGGGGGTCCAATAACCCGGTGGGTCTCACCACCTGCTCCACAATTACACCACCGCATTTCTCCAGTTCGTAATCGCCGGGAGTAGCCGAAACAAAAACAGTTTGATTGCTAAGGTTTTCAAATTCATGGAAGTTTTGTGGACGGTTATCCATGGCAGAAGGCAGGCGGAATCCATAATCAACAAGCACCAGTTTACGGCTGCGGTCGCCTCCGTACATCCCGCTTACCTGGGGTATGGTTTGGTGGCTTTCATCAATAATGGTGAGATAATCTTTTGGGAAATAATCGAGCAGGCAAAAAGGCCTGGCCCCCGGTTGTCTGCGGTCGAAAAATCTGGAATAGTTTTCAATGCCCGTACAATAACCGAGTTCACGAATCATTTCCAGGTCGTAGTTAACCCGTTCACTTATTCTCTGGGCTTCAATGTATTTTCCGCTCTTTTTAAAATAATCTACCTGAGCCGAGCATTCATCCTGTATTTCATTAATGATCTGCCCCAGCATATTTTTGGGTGCCAGGTACAGATTTGCGGGAAAAATGGCTGCATTTTCCACGGAAGAAATTCTTTTTCCGCTACTCAGTTCCAGCGTTTCAATGCTTTCAATTTCATCCCCAAAAAAACTAATACGGTAACCAAAATCCACATAGGGCAGGTTAATATCTACCGTATCGCCCTTTACCCTAAAAGTACCCCTGCTGAACTCGGCCTGGCTTCGGTTGTATAAAGAATTGACCAGGGAGTGAAGAAATCCCTGCCTGGAAATTACCTGTCCTTTCTGTATCCTGATGATCCCGTTTTCATATTCAATGGGGTTACCCATACCATAAATGCAACTAACGCTGGCAACCACCACGATATCCCTTCTTCCGCTTAATAACTGGGCCGTTGCCTGAAGCCGAAGTTTGTCTAATTCCTCATTGATACTCAGGTCTTTTTCTATATAGGTATTCGTAACGGGCATATAGGCCTCGGGCTGATAATAATCGTAGTAGGAAACAAAATATCCGATTGCATTTTCAGGAAAGAATTGTTTGAATTCTCCGTAAAGTTGGGCTACTAAGGTTTTGTTATGCGTTAATACTAAGGTTGGCCGTTGCACATTTTGAATTACATTGGCCATGGTGAAAGTTTTTCCACTTCCGGTTACACCCAATAAGGTTTGAAATTTTTCTCCACGCAAAATTCCGGATGTAAGTTCCTTTATTGCGGATGGCTGATCCCCGGCGGGAGTATAGGTGGAGTGTAATTTAAACTGCATAAAATTGGGACATTAAAATTAAGGGAATACCCGTATCAGGGTATGCTGGTAATATTTTTTCAGGAATTTCGCTTGGGTAAAATATTAATTTTCCCCTCAAAAAGGATCTTGTACATAAACCGTTAAAATATCCTGCCCCGTCAACAAATACAGGCCGGATTTAGTTTTAATATCGGATCAGGGATTGGGCAAAAGGATTCTCAATCCTGGTTTTATTGAATATTTTATCCGGTTTTTAAGGTTTGATTTAGGATTTCATTCAGGTTTATAAACCATTTGTATTGGGTGCGTTGAATTGATCATAATATAAGTTAGTTTTTGAATGAGAGAGTTTTACATTTTTTTTTATTAGTTAATTCAATAACAGTGCATTATTATGAAAAAGGGGTATAAAAAGTGGGCTTACCTGGGAATGATCCCGATATTTATTTGGGTATATTTTTCAGGATGTGCCGCAAAAACACAAAGCGCTATTAGTTCAACGCCGGATACGATTACTTACCAGACTTTTTATGACGACCTGACACCTTATGGAACCTGGATCGATTATCCCGGATATTCGCATGTTTGGTGCCCGGCGGTGGGTGTAGACTTCAGGCCTTATTCTACGAACGGGCATTGGGTATATTCCTATGAGGGCTGGACCTGGGTATCGGGTTATAATTGGGGTTGGGCTCCTTTCCATTTTGGCCGGTGGCTTTATGATGATATGTATGGATGGCTTTGGGTTCCAGGTTACGAATGGTCCCCCGCCTGGGTTACCTGGGGGTATGTAGATGATTATTATTGCTGGGCCCCCTTGATGCCGGGTGTAAATGTTGGCCTGTCGTTTAATTCCTGGCGGCCTCATGATGTTTACTGGAATTATTGCAACCGTTCCAATATATACAAGACTCATTTGAGCCAGTATATTGAAAGGCCACAGAATGTGACCAATATATCAAACCGCATTACCATCATTAATAATTTCAATACCACCAATGTGCATAAAGACTATTATTCCAAGGGGCCGGATGTACGGGAGGTAGAAAAATATACTAAAGAAACCATTGCTCCGGTAACCTTAGAATCAGTTGACAGGATACCTCATGCAATTTTCAGGGAACAAAGAATTGATGCTAAGAATGCCAGTGCAACCAATACGGTTACTCCTGATAAGAGGGATGTGCATGTGGCCCACAATCAGCCCAATGAAGCCGTCAATAATATTCTTCCCAACAATGCGGTGCTCCCGGTTTACAGGCCGAGGGTTATTCAACCAGCAGAAGGTAATAAGGAAGAAAGGCCAGAACCCAGGGCATTTTCACGGATTGAAAATAATAATGTCCGCCCCGTCATTCAAATGAATGAAAGGCCGCAGGAGCAAAGACTCCAGCAAATTGATAATGTACAAAGGCTGCAGCGGGTAATGCCTTCAGAATATATATCAAGGCCGGAAAGAAGAAGAGGTTAATGCTAACCGATGAAGAAACCCCCATCAAATAAAAAAGGGCAGCTACGGGCTGCCCTTATATTTCTCTTAGAACTAAATCAGCCATGTTTCACTAATACAAACTCAAATGCGGGATACCCTCTCTCGCCATTTTGGGTCATGGAAGTGAATCTTAATTTATAATAATTATTTCCTGAATCTTTAATAATATAAAACCGGTCTGTTTTTACGGCAGGTTGAGAGGTTGGCCCTCCACCGCTGCGCCAGTCGGATCCTATGGCATTTTGGTTTCCAGAAAAAGTTAATCCCGTAAGATTTGCTTCTGCAAAGTTTTCATAACTAATGGCAGAAGTTAGCACCTTAGCTGATTGTACACCCCGGTTCAGGGAAATAAAATCCTGGAACAGATAGGGGAATTCCCCAAATCCAAAATTTGCCACATTCGAGAAATACGACCAGGCAAAATCCCATTTGTCCGATTCGGGATCTACGTCCACGGCTCCATTTTCGAAAGAGACATAATTAAAAAAGTGGCTTGCATTTTTGGGGATATCAATAGTTTGGAAGCTGCTGGAATTAATGTCTGCATACTGTAAAGTATAGCCTCCTGAAGTATTGCGGATTACCCTGATTTTTTTCCATCCTCTGGAAGGCATGGGTTCTCCCACCCCAAATCCACGGTTTATAATATACACTTTATTGTCTGCATCGGTGGCTGAAATTGCTGCAATGGCAGTTTTGCTCAGGTCTCCGTCCGGATAATCGATATATGCAAGTGATTGTGTGGTGGGGTTTTCCTGGCTAAAGGCTTCATCATTGGCAAAGCCAATCGTGTCTGCCGAGCTAACGTCATTTAAATTATTCTTATTGATTTGTTTGGCCATTGTACCGGTGGAGGAGTTGAGCAACACCCTCCAATCGGCGCCGGAATAAAATCCAAGATCCCAGTTAGTGCGCAATACCGACTTTTGGGTGTTGGCACTGAGGTCGAAAAACACTTTGTTACCAAAAGTAACGCCCCCGCCATCGCCCACAATAGAAGCGCCCAGCGAAATAATTTCGGAAAACTTAAGGGTGAACTGAGTTATCGTTCCGGCAATTACCGGGCTGTTAACGGAAGCAAGGGAAATTTTTAATTGGTCGTTTTCAAAGAAAAGTGCATTTGCTGTTTTATTTACAACAATTTCTCCTTCACTGGCGCCAGCCGGGATGGTTAGGGTGATGGTATTTGCATTGGCAGCAGGAACGGTGGTATAATCCGTGCCGTATTCAACCCCCGAAGACCCCTGCAATGTAAAACTGGCATTGATATTTTGATTTTCGGAACGGGATAGTTTTACTTTAATGTGAATGGAAGCCTGGCTTTCGGGCAATCCCTGTTCGTTAGTTTCGAAATTAATCAGGTTGTCTGGAAGCGGTGCGTCATTTTTTTTGCAAGACAGGAATGCTGCAAAAAAAAGGAATATTGCCAGAACAGGTTGAAAAGGTTTACGCATCATTGAAAGGTATTTATTAACGGTTATGAGTAGGTTGTTTTGAAAAGTTAAAAGTGAGGCCCATGAAAAATCCCCTGCCCGTGGCCACCTGTAAAGGTGTTTCATCGATGCCGGAAGCACCGGTATTGACTGGGATGTTTTTTACATTGAAAATATTTCGGATGCCTGCATTAAGGCTTAGCATATTAAACAACCGCTTTCCCACACTGAAATCAGCCCAATGGTATCCTTCTGTTTCAGCAAGAATATATAGGGGTCCGCTGGTACTCGTTGTTTGAATGTACCTGGGAAGTTTGCCGGTGTATTTATAAAAGATATTAAAGTTTAATCCCGCCTTTGGAAAATTATAAGAAATATTGCTATTAATTTCCGGAGACCATTCAAATTCCGGAATCGTTTTATCTGATTCTGAATAATCGTTATACCTGGCAGTATATCCTGCGCCAATACTGAATTTTAATTGACGATATACCACATCATTCAGAAGCGTAAATCCGCGGGTCTTGTATTTATTGATATTCATGTAGGTGATGGTTTGCGACCCGGGAAAGGAAGCATAATCTATCATATTACTCACGTCATTATAAAAACCATTTAGAGATACTTTCCATGCAAGCCTGGGTTTACTGAAAATTGAATAATCAAATGAAGTGGTAAAACTGTTTGATAATTCAGCCTCCAGGTTGGGGTTCCCGGTAATGTTATGATTGGCATCAAAGAAATCGAAATACAGCTCCCGCATCGATGGAGAACGGAAGCCACGGGCATACGCAAAACGCAGGGTTAATTTTTTCAGAAGGTCGGCTTTCACATTGATGGAAGGGATAACCGGGCTTGCTTTATATACTGAGTTTTTGATGAAGCGAACTCCGGGTTTGATGTTCACCCTGGAAATGGGGGTATATTCTGCCGTTAGGAAAAAAGCATAATCGTTTATCTGGTGCTTTCCCGCTTTAATGCGTTCTCCATCTCCTGATTCAATATTGATATCTATGCCGGGCTGAAAGGTCAATTTTTTTAAAGGCTGGTAAACGGCCGTGGCCCTTCCGGTAAATCCGTTCAGCGTGCTGAAGCTTTGCAACCCGGGTGCGGTGGCTTTTCTTATATCTCCATTGGGGTAATACAGGGTGGAATAAACTTCCCTGGTATAATGCGTAAAAGAAAGCAGGGAACTTAAAGTGAGCTTTTGGTTGACGCTGTAAGTAGCCTGTAATTGATGCATGAGGCGGTTACTGATATAATCCTGATCAATGGCCGGTTCACCACCCGGAGGCAGGTTGGCGGGATTTGTAATTACTTCATGTAAACCATCCAGTCTGTAATAGATGTTCAGTAAGGCAGTATGGTAACCAACAAATCCGTTTCCTGCAATCTGTTGTTTTTTGTGCCAGCTAAGTTCTCTTCCGGTAGCTGTGTCTTTCCATCCGTCAAAAAGGGTATGACTAATTCCCGCACCGGCATACCAACGGTTATTCAAATTTCCTTTTACGTTGAGAAACTGGTTATGGCTTCCTTTATGCAGGCCATATTCTTTTCCGGCTGATTCTTCCTGTATTCCAGCAGAAAGCGAGAAAGGTTTTACGGATCTTTTTTTTGTAATTATATTGATAACTCCAGCCAGTGCATCTGCTCCATAAATTACAGACATGGGCCCTTCTATGATTTCAATCCGTTCAATACTATTCACATCAATCTGGTTAATATTGATTTCATTGGAGAACCCCTGCCTGCCTACCATGGGTACCCCATCAATTAGTACTTTTACATTCTGCCCCGAGAGCCCCAGCATATTAATATTGGAACCACCGGTTGCATGGTCCTGTGAAAAGCGAATGTTTAATTGGGTGGAAAGGACGTCTTGTAATTTTGCCGGAACTATTTGCTTAATCTGTTCGGCGGATATTACCCGAACCTGGTAAACTGAATTCTTTACCGTTTGAGGTTTGTACTGCCCTGTTACTACAACTTCAGATAGAGGTACTACCGCGCTGTCATTTTGTGCAAATAGGATATTGATATTTAAAATCAGCATTCCTGCCAGTACCGCAAACTTCATGTGAAACAATTTTTGCAAATTTTAACCCTGCCTTAAGAAGATGCAGTTTTTTGCGGGAGAAATTTGATCCGGAGAGCTAAAAAATTACAATACGGCGACAAAAGGCCGGTTTGGGGCGGAATTAATCTGAGGAAGACACCCACAGGAGGAAATTTTTATGAAATGGGATCCATTTTTTAAACCGCCGGTTTAGGGGTTATTAAGCTATGAATTAGGTTATTACATGCGGCTATGTAGCATATACCTGTAAGTGTTACCGCCGGTTCATGCGTTTTGCATCGAATCAGTTGGAATTTAGCCCGAAATCCACTAAATTTGCGCCTCTAAAAAATCAGGCTACACAAGGCTTAAGCCTAAAATTTCAATCTTTATACAAATCAATGAATATTCGCAACATTGCCATTATCGCTCACGTTGACCATGGCAAAACCACGCTGGTTGATAAAATTCTTCATACCGCTAAGGTTTTCAGAGAAAACCAGGATACAGGCGAGTTGATCATGGATAATAACGACCTGGAAAGAGAAAGGGGGATTACCATTTTCAGTAAAAATGCGGCCGTATTGTATAAGGATGTAAAGATTAATGTTATTGATACACCGGGTCACTCCGATTTCGGTGGAGAAGTAGAAAGGGTATTAAAAATGGCCGATGGTGTAATCCTGTTAGTGGATGCCTTTGAAGGGCCCATGCCCCAAACCCGTTTTGTGTTGCAGAAGGCCCTGCAGTTAAACCTGAAGCCTATTGTGGTAATTAATAAAGTGGATAAACCCAATTGCCGCCCCGATGAAGTGCATGATGCCGTTTTTGAACTCTTCTTTAACCTGGATGCAACGGAGGAACAGCTTGACTTCCCTACCTTCTACGGATCAGGAAAGCAGGGCTGGTTCAACGATTCTTTAACTCCTGTGGAAGATATCCACCCGTTAATGGATGGAATTATTAAATATGTTCCTGAACCAAAAATTTCAGAAGGGAGCTTACAGATGCAAATCACCTCTCTGGATTATTCTTCTTTTTTAGGGCGAATAGCGGTGGGTAAAGTAGCACGCGGAGCCATCAGGGAGTCTCAGCAAATTGCCCTGATGCAGGCTGATGGAACTATTAAACGCATGAAGGTAAAAGAGCTTTATGTGTTTGAAGGGATGGGTAAGAAAAAAGTTGATCAGGTAGTTGCCGGCGATATTTGCGCCGTTGTTGGCCTCGATGAATTTAATATTGGGGATACTATCGCCGACCCGGAAAATCCGGAAGCCCTGCCGGTAATCAGTGTGGATGAGCCTACCATGAGCATGCAATTTAGCATCAACAACTCTCCCTTCTTTGGAAAAGAAGGAAAGTTTGTTACCAGCCGCCACTTGCGCGACAGGCTGATTAAGGAAACGGAGAAAAACCTGGCACTCCGGGTGGAAGACAGTGGAAATGCGGATAGCTTCCTGGTTTATGGAAGGGGTATTCTCCATTTGGGAATTTTAATTGAAACAATGCGCCGCGAAGGTTTTGAACTTACTGTTGGGCAGCCGCAGGTGCTGGTTAAAACAGTAGATGGGGTGAAATGCGAGCCGTATGAAATCCTCGTAGTGGATGTACCATCCGAATTTAGCGGTCGGGTGATAGATCTGGTTACCCAACGCAAAGGTGAAATGCAGGTGATGGAAACAAAGGGAGAAATCCAGCACCTCGAATTCGAAATTCCTTCCCGTGGTTTAATCGGTTTGCGAAGTAACATGCTCACCAATACAGCGGGAGAGGCGGTAATGGCACACCGCTTTAATGCCTATAAACCTTGGAAAGGAGCCATCCCCGGAAGAAATAATGGGGTTTTATTATCAAAATTGACAGAAAGGACAACCGCATATTCTATTGATAAGCTCCAGGACCGTGGCCGGTTTTTTGTGGATCCGGGGGAAGACGTATATGCCGGCCAGATAATTGCAGAACACATTAAACCGGGCGACCTGGTAGTAAATGCAACCGAAGCAAAAAAATTAACCAACCATCGCGCCAGCGGAAGCGACGATGCCACCCGTACTGCTCCTAAAGTGTTGATGACACTTGAAGAATGTATGGAATATATTCAGGCCGATGAGTGCATAGAGGTAACGCCAAAGAATATCCGATTAAGGAAAACAATCCTGAATGAGGATGAGAGGAAGAAGGTCAGCAAGTCGATGGCCCAGGAAGCGGCATAAAATGTAAACACTCCAAGGGCTGGCTTTTTCTTTTTGTTGCGGATGCTTATCCGTAAATTTGCACTATGCGGGGAAAAATAATATCATTATTTATATTTTCGGTTCTTATGTTAGCCGGGTTTCTTGCCTCTGCTCAGTGTGCCATGTGTACTAAAACCGCCCAACAATTAGGAGAAAAGCCTGCAATGGGCCTTAATTCCGGTATTTTATACCTGATGCTGATGCCTTTTGGAATTGTTGGTTTTATCGGGTATTACTGGTGGAAACGGTACAACAATTCCGGGTCATCCGAATAGATTAATAACCTTCCACAAAACGGTACAGGTTAAACGAAGTTCCGAGGGCTTTAATTTTTTCAACCAGGGCGCCTCTTTCTATATCTTTCATTCTTTTTTGTTGAATAAGATAGAATGCTTTCTCTGCCTGCAGCATGATTTTTTTTTCGGCATGCGCCGGTTGGGCCAGTAAGGCATTAATTACGGAAACCAATTCATCTATTCCGGATCTTTCCGTGGCAATGGTCTTTAATACCGGGATATCCTTTTTGTTATGATAAAAGGCAGGAGCCATTGTCATCCGGAGGTTCTTCACAAAAAGATCGGCGCCGGGACGGTCGGCTTTATTTACCACAAACACATCTCCAATTTCCATTAAGCCGGCTTTCATTGCCTGAATTTCATCTCCGGCTTCGGGAACAAAAGTAACGATGCTGATATCCGATAAGCTGGCAATCTCCACCTCGCTTTGGCCAACGCCCACTGTTTCCAGGATTATCCAATCGAATTGTGCTGCCTTCAGCAGGTCGCAGATTTCAATGATATGTGGGTGCAGGCCACCCAATGCTCCCCTGCTTGCCAACGAGCGGATAAATACATCTTCATGGTTATACCATTCACTCATTCGGATACGATCGCCAAGCAGGGCACCCCGATGGAATGGGGAGGAAGGGTCAACGCACAACACCCCTATTCTTTTCTTTTCCTTAATAAGATTGGCAATGATAGCATCGGTTAAAGTACTCTTCCCGGCACCGGGGGGTCCGGTGATTCCAATAACAGGACAGGAGTTATTTACCGGCAAAGAAGCCAGGAATCCTTCATAACCCGGCACTTCATTTTCAATGAATGAAATACTGCGGGCGAGATTCTTTCTATCTCCCTTTACAATTCCAGAAAGCAATGATTCCCACATCGTATTGCGAAGATAGCAGAGTTAACGGCAAAGGGGATAGCGATTTTAAATTATAAATGCTGCAAACAAAGACCCTGCTTAAAGACAGGAGAACTTATTGGGTGAGATAATATTCTTGTGAATTTTACCTGTCCTATTACTTTTAATGGAGGGAATATTTCCGGGGATCCTGCCAATGGATAAACGATAATTAAAACAACTTCAGCTTTGGTACATTTGCAAAGCCAGTTTACGCATGACGAATTTCATCCCCATATTTCCCCTCCCCCTGGTGGTTTATCCCGGAGAGCCTCTAAACCTTCATATTTTTGAACCCCGGTATAAGCAACTCATTTCTGAAATTGCAGAAAATAAAAAGCCATTTGGTATTCCGTCCGTAATTAACAACAGGATGGAAGAAATGGGAACTCTCGTCAGGCTGCTGGAGATTTGCAAAACGCATGAAGATGGCACCCTGGATATTAAAACAGAAGGGGTTTCGGTATTCAAAATATTGGAGGTAGTTAAAGACTTGCCAGAAAAAATGTATAGCGGGGCCATTGTGCATTATCCGGAGAACATTACTCAGGGAAGCCCAAAGCTTATGCGGCAGGTGTTGAGTGGGATTCGCGAAATGCACCGGCAACTAAAGGTTACGAAAGAATTTCAAAAAAGTGACGACCAACTTTCGAGTTATGATGTGGCACACCATGTTGGCTTCTCACCCGAAGATGAATACCAGGTGCTTCAATTGCTTCAGGAGGTGCAAAGACAAGAGTTTTTAAAAAGGCATTTAACGCGGGTGCTTCCTGTGCTGGAACAAATGGAAAAATTGAAGAAAAGAATAAAACTAAACGGCCATTTCAAGGAAGTGGGAGGATTTAATTTTGGATAAAATGGTAACGATTTGTTTCGATTTTGGCAATTCAAAGCGTAAAGCAGGGATATTTACGGGAGATGCGTTTTCGGAGGAAATATATCTGCCGGATGATTCCGAAGAATGTATCTCGTCTATTCTAAAACGTTATTCACCCGGAGCTATCATCCTATCATCCGTAATTAATCACCGGGAAGGATTGGAGGGGCAGCTTTCGCAGGCGGCGCCATTTCATAAACTCAGTAACCTTACCCGGTTAAATTTTACAGTTTCCGTAAGTAAACCCGAAACCGTAGGGGCCGACCGGCTTGCCCTGGCGGCTGCGGCAGCGAAGTTCCTG
>Ga0116193_1000570_pt1 | contig 34433 bp, 31 predicted proteins | sample AD_UKC115_MetaG_FD_89892 | JGI IMG/M metagenome (GOLD analysis project Ga0116193, IMG submission 89892) | Active sludge microbial communities of municipal wastewater-treating anaerobic digesters from Hong Kong - AD_UKC115_MetaG | ecosystem: Engineered > Bioreactor > Anaerobic > Digestate... | reverse complement strand
AGGAATGTACTTGGAAATTGTGTTTGGTGAGGGAGTATCTATTACAGCGAGGTCAATTAAACGCTCATGTATCTTTTCAGGAGACAGCAAAGGATTTTCTTTTTGAATGCGTTTTATAAGAGCAATTGTTTGCCGTGATATTTTAGGTCTGCCGGACTTTTTTGACTTTATCATCCAATAGAATTTAAAGGCTTTTCTGTGCCAGCTAATAACAGTTTCAGGTTTGACAAGAAATAATGCAGATTTCCAGTATGGAAAAAACTTTGAAAGCAAAAACCATAATTGACGGAATGCAGGAGTAAAATGTGGCTTAGGAATTTTATGTTCAAATACCTGTTGTTGGAGTATTGATAGCTGACTTCTAAGAGCTGCAATTTCAAGGTCTTTGTTTATATCAGACAAAAGCCTTGCGCTGGATATCCATAAAATGATTTTAAACCAATCCTGCAAAAAGGAAATAATAGCTTTAAAACTTATCATACTAAACACGCACTTCCATATCATTCATCTACAAACCAATTGTAATCAGTTTTAGAGGTAAAAGCAATAATGCTTTAAAAGTGTAATTACCTTTAAAAATTTCCTTCTGAGTTTGAAGCTTTTATAGCCAAGGCAAACAGGCACAAATCAAACGACCTTTACATTATCTTCGGCCTTGAAGATGTAAGCGCATTCGGCAGGGCTCTTGCTGTTTTCCTGCTCTCTAAGGGTTACAGTGTCAAACACGTGAATTCTTCACTGGTAGCACATGAAAGAAACTCTATGAATTCCGATGATTACGATGTTGATTGTGCTGCAGGAGTTCTGCTTAACAGGTTTGATGCTCTCCCGGAATTCAATCTATCAGAAGGCAAAACAACCAAACAGGCTTTAAAATGTGTCCAGAGAAGGCTTGTAAATATTATTTTTTTGATGATGAAGAATAAGACGGAATATCAGAATCCACCCACAAGGAAACTGGAAGATTGAAATAAAATCTAAGGATAATATTTCTAATCAAATGGAAAAATGATATAATGGACAATATAAATTAAAAAAGGAAGTGCTGTAATGGAAGATAAAATGTTTGAGTTTATGACAAAGATGTATGCTGAGATGACAAATAGATTTGATGCAATTGATAAAAAACTTGATTCAAAAGCAGATAAAAATGACATTGTAAGAATCGAAAACAAGTTAGATAACACAACAAAAGCTTTATTTGATGGCTATAATCAGGTTTATGATAAAGTTGTAGCTGTAGAAAATGCTTTAAATGACCTTTCCTCAAAAGTAGAAAAACAAGAAGTTGAGATAAAAGTAATTAAAGGCGGTAAATAACAAAACAAATCTTATACCCCACAAACCTATTAATGTCTACTGCTGACAATCAGTCTTACTACTATATGTATAACGGTCACGCCGATGTAACAGCATTGATTAATACTGCTACTGGAAGTGTTGATGCTACCTATTATTACGATGCATTTGGTAATATTACTGAATCAACTGGTGTTGCAAAGGATAAAAACTCTATCCTCTATTCCGGTTATCAGTACGACCCAGAAACAAAGCTTTACTACCCCAATGCCAGAATGTACGCTCCCAAGATTGCACGTTTCTTGCAGGAGGATACATATTCAGGTACAATCAATGACCCGCTGAGCTTGAATCTGTACACATACTGTGTAAATAAACCCATTGATTTACTATGACCCAACAGGGAGCTTCAATATATTAAGCGGTGAGGATTGGAAAAAACTTGCGAATGATGTTAAAGAAGTTACTATTGGTATTGCTGATGGTACAATGAGATATGTATCTGGAGGTACTTATCAGACCGTAGATGATTTTACAGATGATGTTAAATGGGCTTGTAACAATAGTGAATATCTAGGGGCTGGAGCAACAGACTACTTTAAAGAAACGGCTTCTAATGTAAAACAAACTGTTGTTGGTTTTATTAGAAAATAGCAATATTAATAGTCAACCATTTGAGTGTAATTTTTCAGATTTAAAAGATGAACTAGAAAAACTTCCTATGGCTATTTTTGATAATGGATATGTAGTTATTATTTGGAAATCCAAAAGAATCATAGCAGTTTTTCACCTGTCAGTTGCAAAAATCCCATCTAAGGCTTATCAAACACCAATAGATTTAAATAATTCTATTATTGAACATTTAAGAAAAGCATCTTGAAGAAAAATAATATAGTTTTTGTCCCTTAAAGGAAATACTAAATAAAATTTAAGGATAATATTTCTAATTAAAAGAAAAAATGATATACTGAGCATTATAAATTCTGGAGGAAGTACTGTGATGGAAGAGTAATCGTTTTATTTAATGAGCAAAATTTACGGCGAATTAACAGAGTTTAGAAATGACATTATACGAATTGAAAACAAATTAGATAACAATTCAAAAGCTCTGTTTGATGTATTGATACAGAAGTGAAAAGCATAATAGATCAAGGAATTGATGATAGGCAATTAAAACATGCTCTTAATGAGTTCTTGAATAAGTCTAAATTAAAAGCGAAAAAAGTGCTGTTAATCAAAAAGCACTAATAAATTTTATAACATAAAGAGGTAGATTTACTGAAGATGAGCAGGAAGAAGATGAATTATTTGGCAAAGCATGAGTACTGAGGAGAGGACGATTTGAAAACGAATTTCTTTTGTAAATGAAATTACTTCTGATGAAATTGAAGAGACTAAAGTAGTTGTAAGTAATTAGTGTTCTAAAAATATTCTGTTTGCTTCTGCTATTATACCAGGTAGAGACACCATTAACGGAGAACTTAAATGTAACTTTGAAATTGGATTTGAAGGAAATAGCAACTATTATATAAAAATAAAGCCTAAGATTTTAGAACACTTGGGTAGTTATAGTATAAGTGTGTCTTATTCACAAAACATTCCAAATTCAAAAAGTTAAAATTGAAAAACTTGACAGTTAAAAATATATCTGATACAATTATATGAAATCCTTAAGGGAGTAATCAACACTACATGTGTGGTAAATCAACATAATGGTATATGTAATAAACACATTGTAAATCCTGGTTTGCCTTAATTGATGAGACTTAAGTATAGCGTAGCTGTACTTGTCTCCATATATTTGAACCATTGACGAGTACAGTAATGTACTCGTTTTTTAGTAATTCTTTTTACTTCAAATCTATTTTCTAAAGGGGGATAAACATGAAATTAAGGATGAACAATGTCCACAAGTACTATGGAGAAGGCGAAAGCCGTGTTGAAGTATTGCAGGGAATTAATTGCGAGGTAAATGAAGGCGAAATATGTGTTCTCCTGGGACCATCCGGATCTGGAAAATCAACCTTGCTAAATATCATAGGCGGAATAGAATCCGCAGATGAAGGCTGCATCGATATTGGTGATGCTTGCACTTCGAATATGACAGAAAAACAGTTAACACTTTACAGACGTAACCATTTGGGATTTGTTTTCCAATTCTATAATTTGATACCTAACCTTACTGCAAAAGAGAACATAGAAGTGTGTGCATATTTAAGCAAAGAACCTCTTGAGATTAATGAGTTGCTACGAACCCTTGGACTATATGAGCATAAAGACAAACTGCCATCACAGCTTTCAGGCGGTCAACAGCAAAGATGTGCAATCGGCAGAGCTCTTGTCAAGAATCCTTCTATTCTTCTTTGCGATGAGCCGACAGGTGCTTTAGATTATCATACATCGAAAGAAATATTGGCATTAATTGAGATTATTAACCAAAAATACAACAATACTATCATTATTGTTACACATAATGATGCAATTAAAAATATGGCTAAAAGAGTATTAAAGCTTCATGATGGACAAATCGTGAAGAACTATGTAAATGATACTGTTATTAGTGCAAAAGATTTAGAATGGTAGGAGGTGACCTATGAGAAATCCGTTAAATAAAAGGCTTCCGAGAGAGTTTTCAAAAAATTCAGGAAGGTATATCGGCATATTTTTGATCCTTGTCTGCACAATTTTAATAGGTTCTTCTTTCCTGGCGACAATGGATAGTATTATTTATACAATTAACCAAAATGATGATGAGTGTAGAATAGAGAATGGACAATTCGAAAGTGTATCAACTATTTCAGAAGAACTAAAAGAACATTTTAAAAACAAGGGCATTAGTGTTGTTGAAAATTTCTATACAACAATAAATGATTACGATGGAAATGCAAAAATTCTTGTGTTTAATGAAAGAGAAATATTAAATATTCCCTCTGTGTTTGAAGGTAACCTGCCTGATAAAGAAAATGAAATTGCCGTTGAACGGTTATTTGCTGAAAACAGAAATATTGAAATTGGTGATGAGCTAACACTGAACAACAGAATATTCATCGTTACAGCAAAAATTTCTCTCCCGGATTACAGTTCTCTTTTTAAAAGCAATCATGATCTGTTAATGAATACTATAGATTTTGGTATATCTATTGTCACAAAGGATGGGTTTAATAGATTTGATAAAAACACGCTTACATACAGATATTCTTATAGATTCGAAAATACATCCATGAGTGAAAGTGAAAAACGTGAAACCACAGAACACATCCAAAAGCAGCTACTGCTAGATGGTATTACGCTTCAATCCTTTTTGACCGATGAAAACAATCAAAGCATTTCATTTCTGAGGGAAGATATGGGCAAAGATGGTCCTGTTATGAAAGTGTTCATATATATTCTAATTATAATTATTTCCTTTGTTTTTGCCGTACTGACAAACAACACCATAGAATCAGAGGCAGCTATTATAGGAACACTCCGAGCTTCCGGTTACTTTAAACGTGAAATTATAGCCCACTATATTTCACCTACAATCATTATTTCCGTCGTGAGTTCTACCATAGGTAATGCATTAGGATATACAATTATGCTTAAACCTTTTCAAGACTTATATTATACAACCTATTGCATTCCACCTATAAAGATGCAATTTAGTTTGGAAGCTTTCATTACAACAACTATTGTGCCTATAGTAATAATGATATTTATTAATTGGTTTATGTTGTACAATAAGCTATCTTTATCTCCGTTGAAGTTCTTAAGAAAAGATTTAAGTAAAAGAAAACAAAAGAAGGCTATCAAACTCCCGGATTTCTCCTTCATAAAGCGTTTCCGATTAAGAGTAATTTTGCAGAATAAAGTAAGCTATTTAGTTCTTTTTTTAGGAATTTTCTTGTCCAGCTTTTTATTGATGTTTGGAATTGGGTTAGACCCACTAATAAACCATTATGTAGATGAAATTGATGATACATTACCGTACGAGTATCAATATGTGCTTAAGACACCTATTGAAGTAGATAATGGCGAAAAAATGGAGATATATACTTTAGGTACTTGGTACAAATTGGGTAAAACTGATATTAATGTTTCATTTATGGGGGTATCGGAGAATAGCACAATTTTTGAAAATATTGAGCTTCCTGAGAAAGAAAATGAAATCAATGTAACAAAACCATTAGCTCAAAAACTAAATATTAAGATAGGGGATGAATTGATCTTCAAAGATGATTACTATGAAAAGGAATATACATTAAAAGTTTCCGGTATTTCTGATTATAGTAGTAGCTTGAGTGCATTTATGAAGCAAGAAAGTCTAAATAAGTTGCTTGATTATAATCCTGATGCATTTAACTGCTATGTTTCAAACGAAAGCCTGGATATTGACGAAATGTATTTAGCAAAGTATATTACTCGTGCAGATATGGTTGGTGCCGCCAAACAAATGATGCAATCCTTTGAGAGTGTTATACAGTTCATTAATATTTTTTCAATTATAATTTATATGGTTTTGATGTATATTTTGACTAAAACAGTAATAGAGAAGAACGAGCTTTCCATTTCTTATATGAAGGTGTTTGGATATAATAGTAGTGAAATAAGCCATTTATATCTAAATGCAACAACTATTACGGTACTGGGTTCCTTGTTTATTTGTATACCTCTGGAAGCATTATGCTTTAAATATGTAATGATATACGTTGCAAGTCTTGTGGAAGGATATATTGAATTTTATCTTCCGCTATGGGTGTATGTAGTTATTATAGTTATAGGAATTTTAGCATATTTTTTAATCAATACATTACATATTAACAGAGTAAAGAAAATACCTATGAGCGAGGCACTAAAAAATAGAGAATAATATTAAAAGCTCCTTCTATGGTAGAATATTTAATCATAGGAGGAGTTTTTATTTAAGTTCTAATCAGGGTTTCCTTAAAGACACAAAAACTATTGTAAAATACTGGAATTGAAATATGCAAAGACTATACGGGGAATTCTGCACAAATACTAAATCCTTTCTCGCCATCAGAACCAAAATTGATGCTACCACCTAATTCGGATACTCTCTTTTCCATATTTGAAAGGCCTGTATTTTTCTTTATAACTTTGCAGCCAAAACCGTCATCAATAATATAAAGTGAAATTAATTTTTCCGAGAACCTGAGTATTATGCCCACATAGGAGGCTTTTCCGTGTTTTAATGAGTTTGTAAGGGCTTCCTGACATATTCGATAGATAGTACTTCTATGAAAGATAGACTGGCTGCTTTCATAACCATATACTGAGAAATCTACAGCAATCCCCGTTTTTTCAAAATCTTTAATAAGAGAATTCACGCCATGTACTATTCCATAGTTTACGTGGTCTTCCGTTATTATGCCCTGAACAGACTCTTTGAGTTCTTTATGTCCTTTAATGGCCACATCCATCATTTCATTAAGTTTTTGTTTTACTGTTTCTATATCTTTTTCACAAGCAATGGAACATACGCCTATGAGTGAAATAAGTACAGCCATCGTATGTCCTACAGAATCATGTACATCGCCTGCTAATCTATTCCTTTCCCTGGCAATAGCAAGTTTTTCAACAGCACTGGCATTCTCCTTAAGCTGATTATTTGCCAATTGTAAATCACAGTTTTTCTTTTCTATTTCAGCAAGAAGCTTTTTATAATCGGAAACGTCATAAAAAGTTATGATATTACCGACAAATTCCGTTTTTATATATAGAGGTTGAATGTTAACTGTAAAATGTTGTTCATATGTACGTAAATGTATTTCACCATTTACTTTATCGTGACTGAGCGACTCTATAGCGCTAATAGTCTTTTCTGCTTCATTGTCATTATCTGAATTATTTCTTAAGTAAGTTGTTAAGCAAGTCAGGTCATCATCAAGCAAGATTTTGCATTTATCAGAGAAGTTTTCTTTGAAGGCGCGGTTGAAGTAAACTATAATTTTATCTGCATCAATAATAAGAATGGATTCCTTTAGTTCATCTGCCATTTTCGGAAATGCGATAGGAGTTATGTTTAAAAATCTGTATTTAAAGATAGCCAGGTTATAGAGCAAAAGATTTAAGCAAAATGATGATGGAATGATATCAAAGTTATTATATTTTTGGTACAGAGGTGTTAAAAAATATATACTGCATATCAAATTAGGAATCAATCCTGAGAAAAGAATAATAAGCCACTGTTTTCTATTAAACGGATATGTGTTTTTTACATGCCTTAACACTATTGCCGCACCAATAAGATGAAAACCTAAATTTATTATTATATTGATACGTGATGCCAAGCCAAAATAGACAAGCCATTTTCCATTTTCATTTACCCAATAGTAAACAAGCCCGTGATATTCATTTTTAACCAACAATAGGTAAGTTATAAGGCCTGGGACAAAAATTAACCATTTGTACTTATAGAGTTTCTTTTCAGTTGATGTTAAAGTTTTGTATGAGTAAATTAAACTGAATAAAAGCCAAACAGAGGGTTCGGTATTCATAGACAATATTTTGTAGAAGTTGATCGGAGTTATAAGGAAAAGCAGGTTGTGAGAGCTAAACCAATTATAGTTGGCGTAGTAAAAAGTTATCATAAATTCACCGGAGGACCAGACAAAACCGATAAAGATATATACAATCCAGATAGTACGAAGTGAAGTCTTTTTCCCATTAATTATTACAATAAATATTATAATTAAAGCCAGTATCATTGAAATACTGCAAATTGTCATTTGAAAAACTGCTCTCATTACATACACACCTCAACTGGCTGGTAAAATATGGTTACTGGTACAATTTCATTAGGATATAATTTTGTTCTTTACAGCAAATACTGCAAGCTGAATTCTATCTTTCATCTTAAGCTTTATGAGTATCTCTGACACCATGTTTCTTACATAACCTTCAGAAAGGCAAATTTCTTTTCCCATTTCTTTATAGCTTTTTCCTTCAACCACAAGGCGGATTAGCGTCTTTTCCTTGTCTGTAAGATTTAGGTTACTAATGCTAACATCGATTTGATGAGTGGAAGCAACATTCCTAACAACTGAATTCATTATATTACTCTTTACAATACCCAATCCCATCATTACGCTCTTAATAGACTGCTGAAGCTGATTAGGGAGAATATCTTTTGTTATATACCCATCGGCACCACATTGTATAGCACTAGTGATACTTTCTTCATCTTCAAAGGTAGTAAGTATAAGTACTTTTGTGTCAGGTAAAGAAGCTTTTATAAGTCGTGTACCTTCAAGACCGTCGCAATCTGGCATCCTAATGTCCATTAAGACAATGTCTGCCTTGTGTTCTCTGCAAAGCTCATAGGCTTCTTTGCCGTTGTGTGCAAGTCCTACAACTTCCATTTCGCTATCGCTTTCAATCATGTACTTTAAACTTTCTCTCAAGATATCCATATCTTCCGCAATTATAACCTTTATCATAAGTCACCATAAAATGTTTTTTTTAATGCCTAAGAAAGTGCATTTCTTTCTGGCATCAAAAAAGTCAACCTAAAGGCTGTTTTCTGCGAAGAAATACCCTCATTATATCAAAATGTTGACTTTTTTATAATTATATCATCCCAGTTAGCACAAGTAAACATAATTGTGATAATCATGGTATTTATGGAAGTATTTATACTGTGAAAATATGATAAAACGCATGTTATATTCTTACAAAACACATCTATTAACATGACAAAAATGTATGTAAAATAAGAGCATATAATTCTAATTAATAGTTTTATTGAATACATGATAGTATATCATCCTACAAACTCATTTCTGTAATCTGTTTTTTCATAACAAAAGTAATTATGCTACAAATAAATATTTTCACTACTTAAAATAGGGGAGGAATGAGGGTATGGAAAACAAAAAAAGAATTGATTTTCTCGACAATCTCAGAACATTTATTATTTTTCTGGTGTTAGTGCTTCATGCAGGATTGCCGTTTACTACTCCGCCGTTTGCCGGATGGGTTCATGATGAGCAAGCTAAATCATCTATAATGGGATTTTGGGTAATATTTCTTGAAGGACCGTTTTTGATGTCCACCATGTTTTTTATAGCCGGTTATTTTATACTGCCTTCGTTAGCTAAAAAAGGCACTAGTAAGTTTTTGAAAGATAAGTTTATAAGGTTGGGGATACCGTTTTTATTTGGTGCAATAATAATATCTCCTATATTGGCGAGTATTTCGACTTTAAGTGATGGATATAACTACAACTTTTTTTTGGTATGCTTAGGTTTTTTCAATCCAATGTATTATGCACATTACCACTTTTGGTTTCTTGGCATACTGATTTATTTTATTTTAATTACAGTGCTGGTTCTAAATATATTTAAGAAAAAAATATCGCTCTTACCTACAAAATCAACAAAACCTAAAGCTATACTTTTTGTACTGTTTATTCTGGGATGTATAGTGGCAAATTTTTCTATCGGTGTATTAACCGGAAACTTTTACGATTGGTTTAGATCCTATCATTTAGTTTTTCAAAAGACATCACTACCATTATACATGGCATACTATACTCTTGGAATATATGCATACAAAAGGAATTGGTTTAAGGATGGCTATAAGCCTAAAGTTCTGCCATGGACAATAATTTACGTTATTTCAATACTTGCTTATTGCTATATCTATTTTATCTTGTTAATGTTTAACCCTGCTACAGTACTGCAAAAACTAATTGTATCCATTGTTTACAATATTGCGATGTTTTCATTAATCCAGATGCTGCTTGGAATATTTCAGAGGTTCTTTAACGGCGGAGGTGCTTTTGTGAAGGGCTTAAATCAGAGCAGCTTTAGCACATACGTATTTCATATGTTTCCGATGTTTTTAGTGTTCTACTTTGTAAGATACCTTCCAGTTGCATTTGAATTAAGACTGTTTTTAGATGTGGTTCTAGGTGTTTTGTTAAGTTGGCTTCTTGGTTTTATAATGAAGAAGGTACCATTGCTTAGAAAAATTTTATAGTTAACTAAACTTTCCCAAAGTGTTTATGAGCTCTGTACTGTTTTAGCAGCACAGAGCTCATAAACAATATTTTCTATCGGAATAAGATCGGCATTCGTCGTGAAGATAAATAAATTGATCCCTGTTGCTGGTGAAGTTTAAAACATTTATCCTGCTGCCTTTCTTTATCCGCTTGCCGCATTTGAGGCAGAAAATATTTGTTTGCTTCATAATATCATGAGACAGCTCTGGCTTTATGTTTTCATATTTTGACCAGCTTTTCCAACCTGTTTTGCATATGCTTATTCTGTTGTCAAAATCGGCATAAACCCACCTTAGGAGTTTATGAAAGTGGAAGGGGTACTTTGTATATTTTATATAAGCTTCCGGCACACCTAATTTGACGGTATAAAGCATATAGTTTTTTTCAACCACATCCTGTATGCGGCCGCTTATTTGGGTAGTATACCAGCAAAAGCCTTCGGCATCAAGCCATTTGCGAAGTTTTTCAAACATATATCCTCGGCATATCTCGACCGTCTCTGTTTTATGTACATTCATTACCAGAAAGGCTTCTGATACTATTTTTACAACCTCGTCAAGATAATATTTGTTCCTGAAATTTTCTTTATTGTAAAGTTCAACAGGAATGATTTCAAAATAGTATTCGTTTGTCTCAGGGCGGTATACACCAATACAAGTTCCTCCGACAAAACTGCCGCTCCCTGCATCATCAATCTGTATCATCGGGTTCACTCCACACGTTTTGGGTTTTGCAGCGGTTTTGCTGCACAATTGATAGTATGCGTAGAAAGTGAAAAAAATAAACTTTAATGAAGTAATATTTCAGTTATTCCTTAATATCATTTTATTTTTCTTGTAATTTATATAACTTCTTTTTCGTTAAGAAATTTAAATTGTGAAATGTAAAAATTGTAGTATTTTCCTTTGAGGAGGATAAGTTCTTCGTGGGTGCCGGTTTCTACAATTCCGCCATCTTCAACAACCATAATCCGATCGGCATTTCGTATGGTTGAAAGTCTGTGTGCAATGACAAAAGATGTTCTTCCGGTAAGAAGGTTGCGTATACCTTGCTGTACAAGCTTTTCAGTATGGGTGTCAATACTTGCGGTTGCCTCATCAAGTATCAGTATTCGTGGATTTGCAAGCAGTGTTCTTGCAAAAGCGATTAATTGTCTTTGACCTGCCGAAAGCCTTGTACCGCGCTCGTTAACATCGGTATCGTAACCTTTTTCAAACTTCATTATAAAATCGTGGGCGGATACTGCTTTAGCTGCAGAAATTACTTCTTCGTCTGAAGCATCCAATTTACCATAGCGTATGTTTTCTTTGATGGTAGTGGAGAAGAGGAAGGTATCCTGTGGCATAAGCCCGATTTGTGACCTTAAACTGTCAAGCTTCGCATTGCTTATGTTTATATCGTCAATCAAAACTTCCCCGACAGATACATCATAAAATCTGCTGATAAGATTTACTATTGTTGTTTTTCCTGCACCTGTTGACCCAACCAGGGCTATTGTTTGACCGGCTGCCACATCGAAACTTACATCTTTTAAAATTTGTTGATCTTCATCATATCCGAAGGTAACATTACGGAAGGAAACATCTCCTTTTATTACCGGCATTTCAAAGGCTTCAGGTTTGTCTTTTATGTCAGGTTCAATATCAAGTATTTCAAAAATCCTTTCTGCTCCGGACATATTGGTCACTAACTGGTTGTAGAAATTGCTTATGTTCATTATAGGCTGCCAGAACATAGAAATATAACTGGTAAAAGCTATCAATAGTCCCGGTGTAATTGAATCCTTTTCAATAAGACCGGCACCAAACCAGAATACCAGAATGGTTCCGACACCCCAGGACATCTCAACCGTAGGCCAGAAGAAATCATTCATTCGAATTGCTCTTACAAAGGAAATTCTCCAATCCTCAAGTAACTTAAGGAATGTGGAGGAGGTTTCGTCCTCCGCTGCAAAACTTTGAACCACCCGAATACCTGAAAAGTCCTCATGAGTAAAGGCATTGACATTTGAAGACTTTTTCCTGTGTATTTGCCATCTTCTCCTTGAGGATGTTGAAATAAAGAACATAACAATTACCATAACAGGTAATGTTGCAAGTGCGACCAGGCCAAGCCTGTAATTCATTATCATCATAATTGCAACAACTGCCGTTATTTTTATAATTTCAGGAATCAGGCTGGTCACGCTGTTAGTGAACAAATCATTAAGTGAATTGACGTCACCTATTATGCGGGCAAGTATTTTTCCTGTAGGACGATTGTCAAAAAATGAGAAGGACAACTTCTGAATATGGGAATATAACTGTTGACGGATTGTCAAAAGAATTTTGTTTGAGACTATTCCCATTGTCAATATCCTTGCGCGGGAGCATAACATTGCAATTGCATTTAAAGCAACCATCACTCCGCCAAGCAGCATGAGATTCTGCCAGTCTTCATTTTTTATGAAATTGTCTATTCCGATCTTCAAAAAGTATGGATTGAACAGTTCTACTGCAATTACAAAAGCCATCAGCAGCAACGTTTTTGTAACTTGTTTTCCATAGGGCTTTAAGTATACCAAAAGCCTCTTTATTATATTGATATTTAAGCTTTCTTTTAAATCTTCATCCTGCCTTGAATTATTAATTGGCATTATATCACCTCTTTGTTTAATGCTTCCACGTAATCACGATATTGCTCTAAATATGTTTCGTAATAACGACCACGCTGTTTTATAAGCTGGTTGTGATTACCGCGCTCAACGATTTTACCATCCTCAAAATAAAGTATTTCATCGGCATTTTTAACGGCCGAAATTCTGTGAGCAATGATAAATTTCGTAATTCCTTTCCATTTTCCCATAGCTTTTTCAATGGCGTATTCGGTTTCCATATCTAAAGCGGAGGTTGAATCATCCATAATTAGTACCTTAGGTCTTCTCACCAAAGCCCTGGCAATTGAGATACGCTGTTTTTGACCGCCAGAAAGGCCTATGCCGCGTTCTCCGATTACTGTGGCATACCCTTTGGGCATTTGTGAAACGAAGTCGTCTACCATAGAATCCCGACAGGCCGATCTGTAATCCTCTTCAGAAACTCCTTCTGCACCAAACCGGATATTTTCATCTATTGTGTCGGAGAAAAGGAAGGTTTCCTGCATTACTACCGAAACATTTTTTCTTAACACAGAAAGATCCATTTCCTTAACATCTATACCATCAAAGCATACCCTTCCAGATTTGCAGTCGTAGTATCTTCCTATCAGATTTACAAGGGAGCTTTTTCCTGCACCTGTAATGCCCATAATTGCAATGGTTTTACCCGGTTCGGCTGTGATATTTATATCCTTTAGTACAGTAGTTCCTGCAAAATCGAAACTTACATCTTCAAATACGATCTGACCCTGTATTTCTTCCGGTTTCTTAGGATTTTCACAATTTTTTATAGATGGTTCCTGATCAAAAATTTTATCAATTTTCTTTATCGAGGCAATGCACTGTGCGATTATGTTGGTGAGCCATCCCATCAAACGCATTGGCCATATCAACATATAGATGTAATTACTGAAGGCAACCAGGGTTCCTAAGGTAATTTCACCTTTTATTACAAAATATCCGCCAAAGCTTATGACAAGTACCAGTACAAGATTCGAGAGAAATTCGATTACAGGGTTGTGTTTGGCAAAGATTTTTACCTGCTCGAGATTTATATTATAATTCTCCTCGTTCTGGTTTAAAAATTTCTGTATTTCATGCCTTTCACGGCCAAAAGCCTTAACTACTCTTACACCTGATATGTTTTGCTGAGCAGTGGAGTTTAAAACAGCCCTCTGATCACTTATTTTTTCATAGGTTTTACCCACATTGCGCTCAAGCCTGAATACAACAATTTCAATGACAGGCATTACGGCAAGACAGATAAGCGCAAGCTTCCAGTTTATCATAATAAGTATAATTGATGCTATAATAAAATAAACGCATTGTTCCATAAACAACATAAAACCAAAACTAATCGCATGCAGAATATTTTCAGAATCTTCTTTTATACGGGACATCAATTCACCGGTATTATTTTCATCGAAAAATGAAAAGGACATCTTTTGTATGTGATCAAACAAGTTTTTTCTCAGGTTTAAAATAACCTTTGAACTTGCCACATCAAATCCGTATTCCTTTGTGTACCCAAGAACAGCACGCCCCACAGTTATACCGGCGAGAGCCAGCAAAGCAGTTTTAAGATAATTCATATCTTTATGAAGTACGGTCCTGTCGATAATTTCTCCTACAAAATATGGATTAAACATATCCAGTGTAATTGAGGTTAGAAGTGCCAAAATTCCTATAAAGTATGGCAGCCACTGTCTTCTTATTAGTGCTAAAAGTCTTTTCAAACAAATACCTCCTTAAGTTTGCATCCGTGCCATCTATGTGGCACAAGGCCTTACTCGTTGTAGCCCAAAATGCTGTAAACGCAAAAACAGGCCGTGGTATAAACTCCGCGTCCATTAAAATAAATAAAGTCGCGGTGATAACCACGACCCTCTCAGTTTACAAAGTAAAATTTCAAGATATACTGCTGAGTAAGGCAGGGTTATCGGAAATGTTAAATCTACCGAAATTAGAGATGTTATTGATAAAGTATGTATATTGTCTCATTATCCTGCCTCCTTTTCTAAAGAATTTGTAAATACTTACTTATTAATGTTAATGCAAATATAATATTTAGTCAAGAATTTTTTAAAATTATATAAGATAAACAATAGACCTTTAATAAATTTATGCGTATTATTGTTAGTAATATATTATTTGATTTTTGTTTATAGAACAGTATTTTTTATGATAGTATTGATTTATATTAGTAGGAGGTAGGGGAAATGTATGTTATAACCTATTCATTGAGGGGAACACAGATAGATTCAGATGAATACTACAAAAATGTAGCTATATATACTCAGCAGGTGTTAGCTAATGCTGAAGAGTTTTTTGCAAATTCACTCGATTCTTTGATTGAGTACTATAGAAAAAAAGAGAAGTTTGCAAAGGAATACGCATTTCTTGATTTATTGATACTTGGTGTGTTATGGAAAGTATATAGTGGTGATGCTTTAGGGCTTGATGAAATACCGGGGAATATGCTTACACTGCTTTCGAATATACGAAATAGCAATGTTGCGTTAAAGCCGGGTGTTGACTTTTTGAGGGGGATAATGTCTACAGTATTTTTGTCTCCGGATCTCTATGATAATATAGCTTCAATTGAACCAAGTATGGAGAACTATGAAAAACTGACCTCTTGGCTTAAGGCAACGGGAGAGTTTAATCAGGAGCTAAAAAGGTTAGACTGGCTTAAGGATTATCTTAAGACTCTTAAAGAAAAGGAGGCTGTTGATCTGGTTGCATCAGCAATTACTTTTGCACTATGGTTTGAGAACAGCAGTGAAGAGAATTTAGGGATTTACACCCAAAATGTTGAAAGATATTTAAATGAGCTAAGACCAAAGCGCTATTGGCACGAGGATGTGATCTTCTGCGGCAGGAGGCGGGTTGAATATCACCTGAATATGGTGGGAGCGGAGATAATGAACAAGATTTTTAGAGAGTCTTTTAAAAAAACCGGCAAAAAGCTTCTTTTGCTTCCTGACTGTATGAGATTGCACCCATCTTCAAAGTGTGCAGCGAAAGAGACGGAAGTAGGAATCAAATGTGCAATGTGTTCGCCTGATTGTCAGGTCAGCAAGTTGACTAAGCTGGGCAGTGAACGTAATTTCGGTGTGGCTATAGTTTCGCATGAATCTTCCATTTCTGCTGCTGTACCGAGCAAAAAGTTAATTGACAAAGAAACGGGAGTTATTGGAGTTGCATGTGTGCTAAATCTTATATCCGGCGGGCTGAAACTAAAGGAACTTGGTGTTCCGGCACAATGCGTTTTGCTAGATTATTGCGGCTGCAAAAACCACTGGCACGATGAGGGTATGCCGACTTGTATTAATGTGGGGAAGTTAATGGGGATACTGGATGTATAAATATGTAAATGGGTACAAAAACCGATCTCTCTTAATGTTTGCAAAGCAGAATTATGTACGGATAAAGCTTTTTGTTTATATGTTATTACTTGCTTTTTGGAAAATTGGAAAGGAAATAATAAGCTTATGTCGAATACAAAATTGAGGTGATAATAGGTGTTAGCAAAAATAGCAACTAAAATATTGTTTTATATAGCTATATTGGGGTTTGTTTTAAGTACCCTGGCTCACATAGTTACATTTTTTAATTTTGATCCGGAAAAGTATTTTATGGTGGAATTCTTATTTTGTGGAATTATTCTTGTGGTTTTTTCAACTATGTTCTTATTGAATAAATTAAGAAGAAATAAAGAGAATTTGATAGTATTGAAAAATGGGTATAAGTATTATCCAATGATATCATTATTGTTGCAAGTTCCGGTGTGGATGAGAATTATTTGTGTGGTATTAATTATTTACACAGGTATCAGTATATTTATTGGAAATTCTCCGGCGGCTACTTACAGCGGTTTAATGATGTTTAATTTTATTTGTTGGATGTTGATTTATTCATTTATCAGGAGAAACTCTAAACAACAAGAAATGAAGTTATAATAGGCATTGCCGGATTTTCAATTTTTTAAGGGTAGGAAAGGGGAGTGCCCTTTCCTGTAAATTAACCCTAATGCACAAAAATCAAACTATAAAGTAGGTAGTCCAAGTAATATAAGTCTTAAATTTGCGTAATCAATGGAGTTAACCAAACCATCATTATTAATGTCGGCAGCTTCCATTCCATTAGGAGATGGAAATGTATTTATACGGAGAAGGTATTGTCTAAAATAACCGAAATCAATTGAATTTACTGCTCCATTGCCGTCTACGTCTCCCTTGATTATATTACTGTTTGATCCTTTTAAAATTGTGATTGTTTTATCGTACCAGATTTTTGCAATTTTTTTGTAGGCTTCGGTATTTAAATGCAAGCCATCGTTAGAAAGGTCAACGTTTGGTGAAAAATTTACATCACTTAACTTAACAAAGTAAACCTTTTTGCCTTCATTAGCTTTTTGTTCAACAACTTTAGGTATTGCTGCATTATATTCTAATACAATATCAGGCCAGGGGTAATAATCAGATACGAATATTGTTACATTAGGCTTAGCAGCTAAAATCTGGTCTATAAGGTTACTAAGTCCTGTCGGGTTTATTTTCCCTGTTTGAAATATATCATTTCCACCTATCCAAAGAAACACTACATCGGGATCTTGAGCATTTAGCCAACCATTAATGTTATTTGCGACATCAGGTATCGTCCAACCGGAGTGACCTTCATTATCTTTGTCCGGCAAAGAACTTGGTCCGCGTTTATTAGAACCCACAAAATCAAAACTTAGTCCCGCATTTTTGTATAGATTATATAATTCAGTACGATAGGATCCCATATCAGGGTCTCCCATACCTTCGGTGCAAGAATCGCCGACCGGCATTATTTTTATTGGTTTCGGCTCAGCTGAAGATGTTATAAATGTTCCACTTATAATGGTACTTATTAAAACCGATGCAAACAAAACTTTCTGAAGCTTTAATTTTAATTTGTACATTTTATTCCCTCCCATTTAATTAAATTTACTTTTTTGATTCTACCTTTTTGATAGTTCTTGATAGTATTTACCTTAATTCAATTTAACTAGCCATTATTACTCTCCTTTCATATTCTTTAATATATATATAATATCTACCCTTAATTCATTGATGTGGAGGATTTTTATCTTTTGACCTGCTGAATCCCGAAAGGGGATTGCTGTCAACAGCATCCTGGAGTTGCTGCTTGTCTAAATGTGTATAAATTTCAGTGGTTGAAATGCTTTCATGTCCTAGAAGTTCCTGTAATGCTCTGATATCAACTTTTCCATATCGGTACATTAATGTTGCAGCCGTATGCCTTAATTTATGAGTTGAATATCTCTGAGGGTCAAGACCGGCTTGCTTTATATATTTTTTAACAATTTTCTGAACAGATTCCTTGCTGATACGTTGTTTTCTTCCACTTATAAAAAGAGCATTCTTATCTTTAACACCGTTGACTGGCCGAACCTTCATATAAGCCTCAATAGCTTCAAGACAAGCACTGTTAAGAGGTACGCTTCGCTCTTTGTCACCTTTACCAATAACTGTAAGAGCGTTGTTTTTTATATTGCTTAAATTTATTCCAACCAATTCAGACAAACGCATACCACAGTTCAAGAACAGGGTTAATATAGCAAAATCCCGTTCTGAGTATGTTCCGGTGTCCACGGAAGATAAAAGCTGTTTGCTTTCTTCAACATTTAAATATCTTGGAAGACGTTTTAGTATTTTAGGCGATTCCAATTCGCTGGCAGGGTTCACGCTGAGCAGCTTAGCTTTATTAAAAAGGTAATTAAAAAATGATTTTAAGCTTGCAACTTTTCTGGCACGTGCATAGGAAGTATTGTCACGATTATTGCTGACATAGGACATAAATGCATATAGATCGCTTAATGTAACAGTTTTAATTAGATCCAGATCAACGTCACAGATATCAATCTGATCAAACTCCAGATTTTTATCAACCAGATTGTTGTGTATTTTAAGGAACCTGAAAAAAACTCTCAAGTCATAAAAATAAACCTGAACAGTATTAATTGATTTTCCTTTGATTGTTTGAAGATAGTTTAAAAAATCTCTTAAGATTAAAGGCATTTCATAATCTGAAATATTTTTCATTAATATAAACCTCAAATTTATTTTATATTTATATTTTAAACTATAAAATGTACTTTTTCAACTTTTAGTCTACCCCAAATTACACGAAATTTTTATTTCGTGTAATTATTAATATTTTAATTTTGCTACAATTTTTTATATTCCCTCTCGGCGCATTCGATAAAATTAGAAATTAAAAGAAAAACAAAAATATGTATATAAATGATATAAAATATGTTAGGAATATTGAGAATAATAACTTTTGTTTTGTATTGTTGCTAACATAAAAAGCACTCGTAATATTTTAGCGTTTTTTATCTTTTGAAAAAATCCGGATTATCAATTTTAGCACCACAATATATACACGCATGTAAGATTATTAGTCTCTTTTACAATCAGCCATAATGCTTCTGTTATCATCATCAGTTTTTCTACTTTTGGTTTAAGAAAAGTAATTTCCGTACTTGCTTCTCGGGCTCTTGCTTTAGCATCTATAGCTTCCAACCTTGTAATATTAGTATTATTATCAACATATCGGTGGCTGCTGTGTCTGGAATCCAGAATACTATCAAATAATTCATCTAACATAAACTTTTCCTCCCAAGATATTCAATAAAATTAATAATTAATATATATTGAACAATAAGAATTCGTTCTTATGATTATACTATATTTACCTCATTTATACAATAAAAATGTCAGAGTATACCAATTAAACAACAAGAACAGCTCCGGTTGGCTAAACTTTACCGAAGCTGTTCTTATAAAATTAGTGATAACTATTTTATCTGCGAATAGTCAAAGGAATCTGCAAATTCTTGTAAGGCCTCAGCAGAGATGCTTTCTGAGAATGGTAAGCCGCTTTCTCCTGTTCCTGAAAGTACATTTATTACAGTGTATGAACGTTCCAGGTCTGCAATAACCAGTGCCTTGCTCTCACCAAGTGCCAGTGAAACCTGTACACCGCTGCTTGTTTTGTATGACCACTCTCTATAGTTATTTGAATTACCGATGTTAAGATAAGTGGCCGAAAAAGTGCCTTTTACATAGTTTCCAAACTGGTAGCTAATTCGCTTGTTATCTTTCAATACAGCTTCTCCATCAAATTGAAAAGTACCATCGTTATAAACGTAACCTCCCAAGACTGAATTTGAATTTCCAACAAAGTCTCCCACATTTGCCTGTTTCTTTAATTCTTCAATGTTACCTACCATTGTAATAGAAGTATGAAGTGAAAGTTTGTACTTCTTAATAATCTCCTCTAACTTGTCTGCCATTTCCTGTGTGTAAACCAGGTACATTGGGTATCTCTCAGTGAATTCATTTGATCCGTTCCCTACCTGATTCAATAGACTTTGATCGGTATCATATCCGTTGCAAAACAAATTCCATTCAGCATTAGCTTTGTATTCATTACTGTCGGGATATCCCTGCAAAGCAATTAGGTCAACTTCTTCTTTCCCGATGTCTTCGTTAGATACAGCAACATCCGAGGATGAAGCCGGAACACTCGTATTTTTTGTGACAGCGATTTTGTCATCCGTGTTGAAAACCAGATCTCTGACACCATACCAGCGTGTAGCCAATGCAGTTATTCCAAGGGTTGCGGTGACAGCTGCAATAGCAACTATACTTATAATCTTCTTCACATTCATAGACTTTTGACCTCCTGATTTTTGTATGCTTCTTTCTCTGATTTTTTCAATAAATTGGTCTGGCATTACACTATCTGCTTCCATACCACCTTGCAAGCTGAACAGTTTGTCAGAAATTTCATCTGCTTTTTCAACATCTCCACATAGCACTGCCTCTTCTAATTCCTTTATTAACTGTGAAATAGTATCCATAATAAATTACCTCAACTTTCTCAGTAAAGCGCTTTACACTAATATATATCTAAATTTGACTAATGTAACTCACTTTTCATCAAGTTTTAATTTTTTGACAATATCCTGTATTTCTCTTCTAAGTCTTACCAGACGCATACGCATTGCCGTTTCACTGATGCCTTGATCCATAGCAATTTCTTTAATTGACTTACCTTCGATGTAGCGTTGTTTATAGAGCTTGTGCTGACTTGAATTCAAACTGCTGATAACATGCCCTGTATAGGCTGTCTCATCGATATTCCTGTCTAATTCCATTAGGAGTTTTTCACATAGGTCTGTATTGTCTTGAGCAATATTTTCAGACAGGTATTCCATTGTGGAAACCCGTTGACGTTTTAAGTATGTGAGTGTAAGATTCCTTGCCGTTTTGTACAGAAATGCAATCGGCTTTTCATGTTGTAAAAAAAACTCTCCTTTTTCATAGGCAACTGTAAAGACATCCTGAATTAAATCCTCGGTAGCCTCCTTGCTTCCGGTCATTCCAAATACATATTTATATATTCTCTTATAATTTTCCTGGCATAGCTCCTCAAAAATTTTCATTTTGTCCACCTCTAATATATTTATATTCTGTTTTGATTAATGTAACAAAAATTTTTCCCTTAAAGGGGTGTCGCCAACATTTCCGACAAATCCCACGCTAAGGAATTAATTGGGTAAATATTGGGGTTTACACCCACGTTAAGCCTATAATCCTTTAACTGCCTATGTTTAACGGTCTTAATTCGTCAGATTCAGGTACATTTCTCATCTCAAAGGTATATTCTCCAAGAAAGTTTATGTGTTCCCAACCCAACGGGGCAATTACATGTACTGCATCCCTGGCATTGGTATTAATGATTTTGGTGTAGAATGATGAAAACTGGTCACTTACAAAGCGATACATCGTAGTTCCCTTTTCTGAACCGTAGTGGGGGTTATGTTCTGCATGAAGAGACGATACCCCAACCTGAACACGCATACCGTCTGATGAAGAAGTACTCCCATCACCCCAATATGAAGAAAGGAATTGCCTGTGTTGGTAATTTACAAGCGTAGCCTGGACACGTTTCATTGCATCGTCATACATTCTCCATTGTGCAGTATTAGACATTTGACGGTATGTTATTCCAGGCGTAGAGTCAGCCATTTTTACTAAGCCGATATTTGTACCCATTGCCATTAATGTAGCCATTAAGACAGCTTTTTCATCATTCTTAGCAACATTACCCGTGGAAGCATGAATAAAATTCTTATCAAAATTTGTCCAACTGGCAACTTCAATTAACAGGTCAGGGAGTTTTACCCGTGGCAGCATTTTATATAAATTATCACTTAATGCCAATGCTTCTTCAGGTGTATCCTTTTCCAACTTTTCTACATAGATTTTATCATTGCCAATACTTACACCTTCAAGCTTGTCGGCGTTTTTTGATACCCATTGAAGCCTTTTATGTAATGATTCAGTTCTTTCCTGCATGTACTCTTCAAAAGACATGCTAACGGCAAGCTTTGAAGAATCAGCTTTCTTTCTATCCCATTCATACTTAGATACAAGGTATTCATCGAAGTTCTTATAATTCCGGCTGCCTTTAACAGCTACATCCCCAGAGCGAATTCTATTTTTCAATTCTGTATATGCTGCAAACTCATAGTAATGCTTATTTATAGTTCCATCCGGTTCAAATACAAATTTATTCCATCGATTAGAAACAAACCCCAAGGGAGCATCATCCGGCACTCTACGCTTACCCGTTTCATTCATATCATTAATAACCTTAAGAGCATCAATCAACGGCTCCATTGAGGTATTTGTACAACTGAATTCTAAGTGTTTCACAAGTGCTGGGGTATATTTCCGTAACTGATTGTATCTACTATCAAGCAGGTCTAAATAGTCATAGTTTGCGGGTCTTGTAAGCTTTTTGCTTCTTCAACCGATTCCACTATTTTATCCCACGGCATTACAGTTTCAATAGTTGTAAACGGGTCAAGTCCTTCATTCTTTGCTTTTATAAGTGCAGCTCCAATATCTACAAATTGAATAACCTTTTCATTCAGGGATTTCCCGTTTTGCTTCTGCATTTCTTCCTGATCCTTACGTCCTTTTGAAAGGAATATGTTTATTTGCTTATCGTGGATTTCTATAGCAAAGTCTATTAAGCTCTGGCTTAAATCATAAAGATACAGGGCAAGCATGGCATATCTTTTGTTTTCTTCAAAACGCCGGAAGGAATGTGGCTCATACTTTGAACCAAGCCTTGATAACTGCCTTACTCTATTCGGATGAATTCCCTCGATGTTAAGATTCAACTCAATTCTTCTGATAACTTCAAGCCTGTCTATAACGTCCATAAAAGCTTTCGGGGATGATTGCCCAGGGTCTTCCTTTAAGTAGGCAAGGGTAGTTTTCGTATTTTCATCCGGGGATTCTATAAGTTCATCTAGTCTTTTTCTCTGTGCATTCGTTAGGCATTCATTTATCAGACTGATTACTGTATCATCAGCTTTTTGTAGCACATCATTGACTACTTTTTCAATTTTAGTTATTCCAGGGAGAATAATCATCTGCTTTTTCATTTCATCAATGGCTTCTCTTATAAGCCTACCAACATTATCATTCTCCATAGCATAGGGCATCAGGCATTCCGACAGGTAATTACTATCGGCTTCGGAAAAGTTTCTATATCCGTATTCTTCACGTAACTCCTGAAGGTGTTCAAGTCTTGTATTCTCTCTTTGGGCATACTGCTCGAATTCTTTTGGATTGACTTGAAGCTGTTCTGCAATATATGCCAGGACTTTATCTGGGATATCGTTTATACTACCCAAAGACCAACCAGGATTCCGTAAACAGCATAATTGAACAGCAAAACCAAGCCGGTTATAATCTCTCCGGTGCCGATTAATGATATCCATATCAGTTTCAGTAAAAGTGTAATACTTAGCGATTTCCCATTCACTAATATTTTGGGGTATCTGCGTGAATTCAAGTCTTTGTTCTTCGGTAAGAAGTATTTCAGGTGCAGCCATAACAACCTCACTCACATATTATTTGATTAGTTCAGATTTCTTTTACTCTTCGGTAAAAGGTACCCCTATTCATATTCAATCTTTTCATTGCTTCAATAGCAGTAATCTCTTTATTTTTCCAAAGATGTACAACTTTCTCCCATTCCTTCGGCACGTCAAGTTGTGGCCTTCCAAATTTCTTACCTTTCAAACGGGCGGCTGCAATGCCTTCTTGCTGACGTTGAATGATATTTTCTCTTTCCAACTCTGAAAGTGCAGCAAATATTGTTAATATAAATCTTCCCTGGGGAGTGGTGGTATCGATATTCTCTTTCAGAGAAATAAGTTCAACATTTTTATTCTGAAGTTGCTGCACAATAGAAAGTAAATCCTTTGTGCTACGTGCAAGACGAGAAATACTTTCAATATATAAGATATCTCCATCACGCACATATTCAAGCATCTTTTTAAGTTCAGGGCGTTCAATAGTTTTTCCCGATATCTTTTCAGTGAATATCCTATCCGTTTTAATTTCCGACAAAGCAATATCTTGTCTGTCGGTGTTTTGGTCAATTGAGGATACTCTAATATATCCAATTTTAGACATTATAATCTCCTGAATTTATTTTTATGATAAAAACATATCATATTTATCATATAAATACTACGTTTATTTTTGTGATATCAATAAATCGATTTTAAAGACTTTAGTGACATTATTTTAGGCTAACACAAAAAGCTTACAATTTGTGAAATATGATTCTTTACTAGCGACTAAGATTGAGAAAATTAAGTTTAACGCCAAAAAAAGCATTACTTGCAAATAGGAAGAAATAGACTAAAAAAAATTGAATACTGTAACTATATAATTCACAAAATAGTTAAGAATAGATTTCATTTAAGAAAAATGAGGAAAAGCTATGAAAAAGAAAAAAATTATTGCGTTTATCGGTGTTTTTTTATTATTTACTACCGTCTTATGTTTCGCTTGTAATATATGCGCTTCTGGAGCGTTGACTGAGGATTGTAATTACTCAAAATCTAAAGCGTCACTGTTTCAAGAAGCCATTAATGAGTTTGGCGCAACTTTTCCTGAACAGTCAGTGAATTTATGGGCTAAAGGTGTAAAAGAAAGAAATGGAGCTTTGCAATATGCCGTAATGGATGAAAAACTTAAATCTAAATTTAGCAACTATTTAGAAAAAAATCGGCCAAGTTGGGTTACTGGTGGATCAAGTCCCTGGATTGAAACGTATGAGATTAAATTAAATAAAGTGGATACCTTTACCTACAAAGCCGAAGTAGTATTTAGTCTTGCCACATCAGCAGGCAGTTTAGGTAGCTATCCGGCATATTTGCAAATCGTTAAACAAAGCAATTATTGGATGATAAAAGATATTCAAATGGATGAAAAGTTAAGACAGTATTTGAATTATCCAAAGTTATAAAAAAGAAAGCCTGTTTATTAAAATTTAAACGGGCTTTCTTTTTTTATTAGTATGTAGTAGATAACGCTGTAATAAAGCTGTTTGGTTTAGTAAAGACCTTCTTAAGCGTGTTACTACCTAAATCATAGCAATATAAACAACTCGGATAGTAAACCATCCCATCAACATTCATTTTTTGTACTCCTACAGGAACAGCGGAAAAATAAAGTTTTTTTCTATCAACGCTCTCACACAAAGAATATGGAGAGGAAAAACTCTCAATTTGTTTTGTGCTTTTTAATGTATCTTCACTTACTATCTGTTTTACTACTTTCTCGTCTATATTGAATTTATAAAATCCAGCACCAGTCGAGCCATCAACGTCAGCACCGCTCATTAACACATCATTCTCGTTTGATGACCAAGAAATTGAGTCTATTCTTTGAGCATTAAAGCTCACGACCTTACTAATATCATTAGATACCAAATTCAAAACATATACAGTATATTCCAATTTAGGTAGAAGCTTTAGCTTGCTAGTGCTTTTGTTGATATGCCTTTTACATCATTACTATATGAATACGTATGGATTATCATTTTACCATTAATAATATCAAAACATCCTACTCCACAATCATCGTTCTTGCTAATGTTAAGGTATTCTGTCTTATTATTTTTAATGTCTACTTTGGCAATCCGAGGCACAGGGTAATCTTTTCCCCCAGCTTGTGAATAAATAATTTTATTGGTTTTATCCTCAAAACAAACCTTAAATTGGCCTATCTCGTCACTTGTCACCTGTTGAATTTTGTTATCCTTTAAACTTAACGTAAATTTATCCCAAGCGTTATCCCCTGGGGCGTCTGAAAATGCCAGGGTATCCCTGTCTGTGTTAAGCTTACCGCTAACCATTACTTTTCTATCGTTAAGCAATGGCGTTATTTTTTCGTTGTTGCAATCATATGCCCAAATTGAGCCTATTCCTTCCGAATTAAACGTTGATATTGTGATTAACTGACCTTCTCCTTTATTAAAGGAAATATTGCTCTCCTTCATAGCGGTTATAGTACTTGAAGTACTACAACCGCTGAATAGAAAAACCGTTAAAACATAGAAAAGAAATACTACTGGAATCCTTTTTTCATTATTTATCATTTTATATCATCCCACATTACGGCCAGAATATTTGCACATTAATATATCCTTCAGTAGTATTTCCAATCTGTTGAAATGCCGACTTAACCAAATCAATTTCCACACCTGAAACAAAAGGCCCTCTATCCAAAATTTCGACGTCTACTTCAGGATCGCCATTTACAGTCCTAACTACTGTAGGCCAAATATAAAACGGTGCAGTTCTATGAGCCGCAGCTCGACTATGTAGCTTTACACCAGCGGCACCTACTTTACCTTCCCCGTTGTACCAAGAAGCTTTTCCTTCTGTAACCCCACCTGGAACATACGCAGCAAAACATACACTAGCAAAAGAAGCCAGCATTGAAATTACTAATGTGTGAGAAACAAGAACCTTTCCTTTAGATAAAGTACTTTTAATCATGATTGACCCTTCTTATACATTTGAATTTCATTACATTAATACCATATATTAGAATTAATGAAAAATTTTATGTATCATTTGTAGGCAACGATTCATAAACTATACCCAACAAAATAAGAACATAAATTGTGCTAATTTTATTACTTGATATGCTCCTTCTAGGTAGACGAGTGAAATTATAAAAACTTGTCACTTAGAAGAAAGCATATTTTATATCTGATCAAGAGAAGAAATCTGCTGTATTGCAATTTCTATATGGAAAAGCCAGTCAATGTAGAATCCCTACTAGGCCTGATGGGAGCATCTGTGTCAGGGGCAAAGTAACTTTGAAGCCACTTTGCCCAGTAACACTAATGCATCCACTGGCCTAATAGAGCATTATAAGCTTAACGTGGGTGAAATCGCCAACTTTCAATGAATTATTGTCTTAGCGTGGGATTTGTCGGAAATGTTGGCGACACCCCTTAAATCAAAATATAAATTCAGTAGCCTTTAAAGTCGGCTTCGCCTATTTAAAGCCAGGATATTTCTCTGCAGCAAACAGCCTTGGGGTAGACTTTTTTGATGCCAGAAAGAAATGCACTTTCTTAGGCATTAAAAAAACTCTTTTATCAGTTTTACCTGACTATGAGTTTTTGTTTGTCATATTAAAAACTAGTACCCCGTAACAGATGAAGTACATTCATAACACTATGATAGACCAGAATATGGTAATATTAAAAAGCACTAGCTTTTTATATTCTTTAAAAGTAAATCAGCTAAATAACTACTTTTCTTACTAAATTCGTCCTTAGGTATAAAAAGCTGAATCTTATCATTTATTGAGCTGCCATTATTGTCATTCACTTCGGAAATGGGTGGTTTATTTAAAATTTCCAAAATTATCTCCAGTCCTCTCAAATCATCCACAAAAAATACAATTTTTAATTCATTAAGGTTTCCGGCCAAATGTGATGGAGGATTGAAATCAAATACCTGTATAACAGGCAGATGAATTCCATTATTAGGTACATAAACACTTTCGTATTTTGTCAATATAAATTTCAAATCATTTTGCAGCACATTTAAAGCTTGCTGGATATAAGGATGAGGCATTACATGTATATAAGTTGTGTCGGATGGGTCAATCGCCTTCTTAATGTCCAGATTAGTTTCAATCCAAACAATATCCTTATTAAATGAAATAGGTGTATCATTGGGTAATGCAAAGGAAAAAGGAATTTTAATTTCAACATTGGGTTTGATTAGTACGTTTTGTGCAACATCAAACCTAAAAATCTCAATAGGTTTTCTAATTTCGTAATCCTCTTCTTCAATGTTTATATAAGTCAAAAGTATCAGTGATACTTTTGAAGCCTTTTGCTCGGTTCTACCACCCAAAACACTAATAAAGCCGGTTACTTGCTCGCCTTCGAAAAATTTTTGTTTATCAAGATTTGTTTTTACTTTTGCTGACCCCAAACCCACACTTGCCATTGCTTTGTCCAATAAAGACATTTTCTCACCTCATGTTTTATATTAGCATGTTAATATTATAAACCATAATTAATTTGATTAATAGCACGATTAATAAATATTGAGATACTCTTTATCCCTTTTTTATTTAAATCATAAATACATTATATAACATGAAAAAACTGCGAGAACATTTAATAAATTCCACAGCTTTTTACGAAAAAAAATTCCGCAGATTTAGCAGCGGAACTTACAATTTAAGTTAAGTTTCCGCTGCAATATGAAGGTCCGGCTAAAAATAATTATATATATTTTACGAAGCTATTGGAAATACTTTTATCATGCCTAGCAGATACATTTTCATATATCCAAAGTCAATGGAATTAATACTGCCGTCATTATTAAGATCTCCAACGGCCAAATCATTCTCAACAGGAAAATCCTTTATTGTTCCTAACAAATACATTTTATAATATCCAAAATCGATAGAGTTTACGCTGCCATCTCCATTCACGTCACCGATAAGCACAGTGTTTGGAGTAGGCGTAGGTGTTGTTTTTGTAGATGTAGGTGTTACTTTTGCTGTAGGTGTTGATTCAAAACCTGATATTGGATAAGTTTTTAGGTCAGGTAGTTCATCAAGTGTTATACAGTATTCACTTTTATACATTTCAGTAAGCCAATCAACGGGATTATTCTGTTCACCGGTCAGCCACCAGCCATACCATGGACAGAAATAAAGCCAACCTGCTGATTCGTTAATAAGGTTTCCTACTCTGGGAATTGTATCGTTTTCGCTCATTGTTACCAACTTATTGCCATTTGTAAGCTTTACAAGGCTATAAAATGTTGCGGAAATTGCACTTCCGTTTGGCAGCCCATCTTTGGCATTATATTTGTCATAACCTACAATGTCAACCACATCATCACCTGGATACCATTGTGAAGATGTTGCAAATGTATAGGAGGTCCATACCCAGATAAGGTTATCAAGACCGTATTCATTTGTGAATTTATCATAGAGAAGTCTGTAAAGTTCAACACAAGGTTCCGGCCCTTCTGCTCCCCACCAGAACCATCCGCCTTCTGCTTCATGGAGAGGTCTGAATAATATTGGCACATTTGCATCTTCCAATTGTTGTAACTTTGTTGCCATAAAATCAATGTCGTTTAGCAAAGCGGTGTTTTCTTGCGTTCCGGGAGTTAGTGCTTTTGATATGCTAAAGGTTGTGCTGTCGGTATAAAAACTATTATCGGCACTCTTGCCAATATTGGCCGGAGAGAACCAGTGCCAGCAAACTGTAGGTATACCGTTCTTTTCATTGTACCATTCAATGACACGTTCAGCACACAGATCATCCCAAAACAATCCGTTTCCTCTGTAGTTCATAAAGTCAAAACCTCTTAATGCAGGCATTTCACCGGTTTTTTCCTGTATGTAGGTAAATTCAGCTTCAGCACCACTGTAGTTATGAGATCCACAGAGCTCTTGCTGACCGGATATTATATGCTTTCCATAGACATCACACAGGTAGCTCATAAGTGACTTGGCTTCTTTTGAAGCATTCGGGTTTGTTAATGTCTTGCTGACTTTAAGGTTTGTTATACTTTCATCGGCAGGCTTTACAATCAGATAATCAAAGAAAGTATATCCCCAGTAACTTTCAAATTCAATATTATTTGTACCTGCACCAAGTTTTACAATACCTGCTGAAATTTCCTTCCATTCAAGAGTATAGGAAAAACTAACTTCACCCTGATTTGCGTCATTTACATTAAGATACTGCACCTTTTTGTTTTTATCAAAAGGCTCAGCATAACGAACAATTAATTCATAGATTCCCTCTTTGTCAACCTCAACATTAACAGAAGTACTTGTCCCCTTTTGTCCTATAAAGATGCATGTTGCACCACTGAGATCAAAAGGTGTCCCATCATCGGTTTCTCCTTTATAGTCAGTATAAATTTGAGCACCATTATTGACACCGTCTTCAAACTCGTACTTCACGCCATCTTCCGAATTTGCGCCTGCTGAGCCCAAGCATGAAATCATAGGCAGTATTAATGCCAATGCCAACGATAAGAGAACCTTTTTAACGGGTTTCTTTTTCATACAAACTCCTCCTTTAAATAATATTAATAAATTCCTATATAAATAAAATAATGTTCTCATATATTATATTTTAGTCATACCTTATTAAGCTTTATATAGATAATACTTTTGTGTTTGGTATTTATATTTGAGAGAGATTAATTGACTTGAATTATAATGATATACTTGCTTATTTTCAACATTAATATTCATGTTGGAATCATTACAAATCACATAAACTCAACATTACTCTCTATAAAATAATATTACTATATTTTTGTTCATCTTACAATCAAATTAATTTGTAATAGGTGCATTTAAAAAATGTGAAAAAAATATGTACCCATTTGGAAATTTATATAGAGAGGTGTATGTCGGAAAGGAATTATAGAGTAAGAGGCTGAATAACTATGCTTATGAATAAAGGTAAAATTAGTACTCCCAAAATAACAGGTATCCTTTCAGAGCCGATTTTCTCATGTTTAACGTTACATTTGCAGATTCTGTCCCATACTGTAATGCCTTGATCTCGCAACATAAAATATGAAATTATTTCTGTTATAAACGAAAAAATATACATTCCAGTTCCGATAGTCCATACAAGTGCACTTCTTTTTAAAGCTGTTTTTAATGTCAGTTTATTGGAATTAGAGTCCCTGACTTTGATTCTTAGCAGCCATTTACCTGGTGTAGTTCCCCAGGTTGACATTAATTGGGCTTCTAAGAAGATCCATATAAAGTATGCTCCTAAAGCTGCTATAATTTCATTAAGCTGCTTTGTTGGAAATATTAACAACTGAAGAATTACAATAAAAGAGATAAACAGATACATATCGATATATCTGGCCCAATATCTTACCCATGGTCTTACATTTTCATAATTTATAATTTCATCATTATTATTTGAATCCAACTTTTCAAGTCTCCCTTCAGCTAAAACCAAGCATGTTTATATAGATGCAAGATTTATTATAGCATTTATTAAAGGTTTTAACCAGAGTAGTCTGAACAAAAATAAATGGTCACATTTTCATTTTACTGACAGTGACCATTTAAAATCATACATTTGCTCTATTTGTTTTAAGAATGGTATTTTGCAATGATTAATTTACATTAATTTTTGCAGCTTCATCCTTTAATCCTAGCTCATCATATGTGTTCTTAATAACCCCTAGGAAATAAACATCATTTTTTGCCATTTTTTGAGCTGCTTGCATTTTTTTGAGGCCCTCATCCTTATTTCCACTCTTATAGACACCTTTTGCTTCGAATATATAGTACAAAACATTGTCTGATTCAGCCTTATAACCAATTTTACTTGCCCTTATCAACTCTGTCCAGTTTTCTCCAAGCGAATAAGTTTCACAGGCTCTATACATGTAACCCAAGTCATCTGTTTTAGCATATGCAGCCTCGTATAACTTAGCTGCTTCATCATATTTTTTATCTTTTAAAGCTTTATATGCGTTAAAGGCAGGATCGGTTATTTCAATCTGATAATCCTTCTTAATTTCTTCATACCACTCATCATATTTATCAGAATTCAGGAATTTTTCAACTAAAACAGTCTCGGAAAACTCATCTTCCGGGTGACTGAAATCTGTACTTTTTTCGACTTTAACAATTTCAAATCCTTTAGCCAGGTATATTGGTTCGAGTAGTTGTCCTACCTCAGCTGTAAATACGGCGTCGTCAAAATCCGTTTCACTAAATCCGGGTAAAACGTTTTTCTTAAGGCCACCATTATCTTTGCTTTCGCTGTCATCAGAATATTGTTTTGCAAGTGTCTCAAAACTTTCACCGTTTTTAAGCTTTGTATATACAGTGTTAGCAAGCTCCTGAGCCTGTTCTTTTGTCCTTTTGTCATTAATGGCAATCAATATATTCCTGATTTGAAGTTTTTTGTTAAAGGTTTTATGTTCTGTATATGCTTCTTTGCGTTCTTCATCAGTTAATGTAAGCCCTGATTTTTTTGCTGCTTCATAATAGATTTGCTGCTTTATTAGATAGTCTTTTATATTATTTTTCATATCCTCTTCATTAAGAAAACCCATTGCCTCGAAGTACGTTGTCTGCTCATTTTCATCCGCATATCTTGGGGTTACATACTTAGAAACATAGGAGTCTACTTCCTCGTCGCTGACTGTAACACCCGACTTATTAAAAAAGTAATCGTCCATAACAAGAGTTTCAATTAATTCTTCCAGGAATATGTCATTTCTCTCTTCAGCGTCTGTTTGTAGCATCTGTGCATTGTTCTTATACTTTTGATAAAAATTGTTATATTCTTCCGAAAAAACATCCGTACTTACATAAGTACCATTGATTTTTAATGCTTCAAACCCAAACTGTTTGGTTTCATCGACAGTTTCATCAGTATTATTGCTACCGTTGCCTCCCTTCTTTAAAAATGTTGGAATTAATACCGCAGCTGCTACAACTACCACTATCGCAACTGCCAACAGAATCTTTTTTTTCATTTAAAAACCCCCAACTTTATAATTTTTATTTAAAAATAGCTTGTACAAAGTTAAATTACATAAATAATCTTATATTAATAATTTTATAGATTTATGTCTGATTTGTAAACTTTTTTGCAAAAAAGCCCAATTAATATCTTGTATACAATAACTAATACTGTATAAATCACAAAATGATATGCTTTATACAACTAAATCACACCATTAATAAGGTCGTTGACTTCAGTTATATCAGGCATGGCAGGTATTGCACCTCTTCTTGTGGTGCAAATGGCAGCAACAGCATTCGCAAAAATAACGGCACTTTCAAGCAGTGAAGTTTCCATATCATCCAACGTAGTTATACCCCTTGAAAGAACAAAATATAGAAAACCACCCAAAAATGCGTCGCCAGCACCAGTTGTATCAATTGATTTAAGATTTCTAAAAGCAGGTTTTGTACCGCTATGATCTTTATACCTGAAATAACATCCGTTAATTCCCCTTGTTACCAGTACAACTTCAATATCATACTGCTCTCTTAATATGCTGCTCCCTTTGTCAAGATCATTAACTCCTGTAATAAATTCAAGTTCTTCCTCGGAAACTTTCAGTAGGTCTACTTTATCCAAAACAGATTTTATCTCATCTAAAGCAATATCAAGGTTTTTCCAAAGTGCGGGTCTTAGGTTTGGATCATATGAAATGATAAGATTTTTACTTTTTGCATGCTCTAAAGCTCTCAAAGTAGCAATTCTTGATGGTTCATCCGTCATTGATATCGATCCGAAATGAAATACTCTTGAAGCTTCAATCAATTTGAGATCTACATCGGAAGGCTCTAAACTCGTGTCGGCACCGGGGTTTCTATAGAAACTAAATGAGCGGTCTCCCTTTTCATCAAGCTTTACGAAGGCTAGAGTTGTATTACAGGTACTACTCGATTTGAGACCCGATATGTCAATATCATATTCCGATAATACTTGTTTGAGGAAAGTACCAAATATATCTTTTCCGACTTTCCCGATAAATGCGGTTTTAGCTCCGAGTTTTGCTAAACACGCAAGTACATTTGCAGGTGCTCCACCGGGATTTTGCTCAAAACATGGATTTCCACGTTCAGATGTATGAGACGGTGTAAAATCAATCAGTATTTCACCTAAAGCTGTTACATAAAACATCATTAAACTACCATCCTTTTTTAATATAATTATATACTTCTATAAGGATCATAATAATTCCTGCTAGTGCTTTTTAGCAAAATAATTTCTTTTTTAAAAATGCTGTAAATGCATATATTTTTATATTAAAAAGCTTTAAAACTGTTCTTCAGGTTTGAATGCAAAAATTATGTTAACAAAATGAAATTATTTTAAATTTATACTATTTAATTATGCTAAATTATGTTATAATATATTTAGCATTATTTATTTACTCAAGTTTCCCACTTCAGAAAGTGAACTGAACCTTGAAAAACAATATTTTGATCTACAAAATAATACAAGAATCGTCCTTTCTGTGGTAAAATAGGAATTGACTAAAAACCAATT
>Ga0116193_1000568_pt1 | contig 34473 bp, 11 predicted proteins | sample AD_UKC115_MetaG_FD_89892 | JGI IMG/M metagenome (GOLD analysis project Ga0116193, IMG submission 89892) | Active sludge microbial communities of municipal wastewater-treating anaerobic digesters from Hong Kong - AD_UKC115_MetaG | ecosystem: Engineered > Bioreactor > Anaerobic > Digestate... | reverse complement strand
GTTCCAGATACACCTGTCCAAACAAAATTGCCAGTAATTGTTGTACCTGTTAAATTCCAATTTATAATTAGAGTACCATAATCCGTATTGGTAACTGAATAATTAGTAAAAGAAGCTGGTATAGAAATTGGAGGAGTACCTGTTCCTAAAAAATGGAATGTACCATCTAATCCATCTGTTACGGTAAAAGCAGGATAATTTGCTTGAACTGCATTTATAAAGTCTGTCTTACTGTTATATGTATTACCATTATATATAATTGGATTATCCATGTTATAAAGATTTCCACAATTATTAGGAGTACTTATAATGGATACAGGAGTATATAAAGTTATATTTGCTGGGGGAGTACCTGAACCATCAAAATAAAAAGTACAAGTACTAGACTCATAAGTCACATTAAACCCTTGTAAACTATATACAAAAGAAACTGTATTTATTAAATCTGTTTCATCTGAAATTAAGTCACTACTCCAATAAGCGGGATATTCAATAGGACAACCTCTTCCTATTACAGGAACTGGTGTACCTGTTAAATGAGATAAATTAATACTAGATGGTGGAGTGCCAGACCCTGTAAAAGTATAAATACAGTTAGTATTATTATAAGTAATTGAAAACCCTGGATAATTTGCTTGAACTGCACTTATTAAGTTACTTTCAGAGTTATAACTAACTCCATTATAATTAACTGGATAAGTTACAGGACAAGAAACACCTGTAGTAGGAACTGCAAAACTTTGAGGAGTAGCAGGTAATACATAAAAACTAATAGTATACGTTCCTCCACAATTTGGAATATTAAAAGTTGCAGTTATTAAAGTAGGTGCAGATATATCTGTGTTTACAATAATTCTATCGTTATTTTGTTTAGCTACTAATCCACCATCACAAGTAGAAAGAATATCAGAACCTAATAAAGTTGAACCAAAAGTAGGACCAGTCCAAGTTATAGAAGTAAGTGGAAAATATTCATTTTGAACGCCTCTTATTTTAATATTTAAAGAGGTTTGCGAAGGGATTTCATCTATATGAACAGCAGGTAATCCCAAATAAGTAGTAGGTAATGGTTGATAATCATTTATATAAAATAAAGGATCAGGAAAAGTAGAGGGATAAACAGTTCTATATGTAGGGATAAACTGACAAGGTAAACAAGATACACTAGGAATAAAACCAGGAGGTATTACTCCTTTTTTCATTCTTGTAATTGTATTACAACAGCCATCTATTAAAACAGCTTTAACAATATAATACCCTTTTTTTAAACTATCAGATGATACAGTAGTAGAAGAATTACTATGTGTGACTATCCTACGACCATTTCCAGTCAGCCATATAGGTTTATTTTGTAAGTAAGTAAGTAAATCTCCTGTATTTAAAGATGTAGGAGCTGGTGAGATAGTTTGGGTGAGTACTGGAAATGTCGTAGGTACAGAATCACCTAATGCTCCAATAGAAAAATATAAATATAATTTAGATTTATTCTTCTTTTTACATTTTGTTTTTATATTAAAAGTGACTTTAGCTGTATCAGATGAAGTATAAATACTTGACATAGAATCTACAACTATCTGAGCATCAACTTTATATATAAAATTGAATAATACCACTACTAAGAGTGTCTTAATTTTTAATAACATATTTCTACGTTTAAATCTAGTTAACTAACGTAACCTATTTATAATAAGTTTTATAATTATTTATCTCATGTTTTTAGCTCCTTCTAAATTTTTAAGAGCTTGTATAAAATCTAAATCTGGATTATAATCACTAGTTATATTGTAAGGAACAAAAGAATGTAATTCTCTAAGAAACTTTAAATCTCCTTTATGTATATTTTGTGCTTTATTATTTGACTTGTATCTTTGTAAAGTTATACCATCAAAAGCAGTTCCTAGTATTTTAGATAATCTGTCTATGACCATTGGTTTACTAATTAAAGATTTATTTTGTGTAATAATAGGCATAGGGTAATTCGATGTAAAACTAACAAAAGATTGAGATTCTAATTCTGTCATTACTTTTACTGCTGTTAAAAGTAAAAATCCTTCCATATCGTTCATTTCATCTAATTCCGCCATTTTATCTTCATCTTCTGGATTATAGCCAAATAATCCTCTAATTACAAAATAAATAACTGCCATAGAAGAATATAATACAGCTCCTTTAATAAAATCTTTCTTTTGTCCAATTGTCATTAAATCCCATCTTTTTACCTCACTACCAAGACTTGTTATCATACCTAGTAAATTTTTTACAAAAGAGACATGTAAATTTTCAGTTACCCTGTTCTCAATAAAATTACGTCTATTAGAAGTAAATCCATTTAAAATAACAGGTATAATAAAATTCATAAAAAAGAATAAATTTTTTCCTATTTCACTATTTAAAAACACTCCTTTTTCTCCATGACCAGTTGTATTAAATCTAAAATTGTTTATATATCTTTTTATATCTAAAAATATAGATTCATCTACTAAGTTTCCATTTTTATCATATACAGGTTTCATTTTCCAACCTGTATTAGTTTCTTCCCATATATCTAAAAAACTAACTTGTGTGTCAGGGTTGTTTTTTTCTAAAGTAAAGTAAAGAGAATTAAAAGTAGATAACATTAATTGATAAGTAACCATTCTTTCACCACCATTCTGTAAAGCATATATAAACTCTCCTGATAAAAAAAATTCTTTACTATGAATATTATTAGAAAGTAGTTCTGAAATATTAGCATTGTTAGCATTTACTCTTCTTACTAAGAAAGATTCTAGCGATTCTTTTCCATTTAATTTAGTTCTATCTAGTGCTATCTTTTTTAACCACTCTACACTTTTAACTGTGTCTGTAGGTTTAAGATTCCAACCATATTTTGTATTAGGTGGAGCAAACATATAGTTTACCAGTAAAGATTGTATAATATTTTTAGTACCACCAACTGGATTAAAAACTGTTTGAGATCCTAAAACCAATGTCTTTTTTACAAACCTAAACACCATAGCTAAAAAGTTATTTTTACCAATTTGTCTACGAAAAACAATTTGTTCTAAATATTTTTCTAGCCTTACTTTTCTTTTTGAAGACCCTTTTCCTTTTGTATCTGAAATATTATCTATTGTTCCACTTACAAAAGAAATGTTTTCAGAATAATGAAAAGCTTTATTAAGAGAAAAAGTATAATCTACAATACTAGAAGATATGTCCCTAGAGACATTTTCTGCTTTCATGTTTTCTGTATAATCTACTGGTATTTTTTTATGAAAGTACGTATCATGCTTATCTTCTTTTGCTAGTTGTTCAATATTACCAGGAGTTCTATTTTTTAAAGATTCTATATACTTTAAAACTGAAGTTTTTAAATTTGTATTTTCTTGAGGATTTTCTAACACATCTTTTCCAAAAAAACCCTGCTCTAAAGGATTAACTAAACCTCTTATATTATCATATAATTTTTTGATTCGATTAGATAAAGATAACTCAGCAGCTTTTTTATATAATGTAGGAGCATCATACCATAAGTATGAAGTATTAGCCACAAAGTTAGATTTTTTCTTTTGTTCTGCTATATGTATATTCTCTACTAGTAATCTATGTATTTCTTTTTCTGTTTCAGATAAACTATGATACCTATCAGTAACAGCAGAACTTTGAATCTTTTTAGGTAAAAATCTATTTTTAGTATCTTTACTATTTTTGTCTAAAAACTCATCTTTATATTTAGAGTCTACATAATTATTACCTAGGTTATATTTAAAGTAAGAATCAAAATAATTTAAAGAAGGTACAGTTTTTTTATAATTTCTAGCTGGTTCAACTACTTCATAGATTTGTGTTTCATCTTTTTTCTTTTTTTCTATTGTCCTAAAATAATGGTTATTAGTAACCCAATTAAGGACTGCTAAATCATGTTGATTTAAATTACTAGTGTCTGGGTTTTTTACTAAGTTTAAAAATTCCTCATCTTTATCACTTAATAAATCTTTTATAGTTATCCTAAATTTTGAAAAATATTTACTACTATCTCTAAGCTTTATAAGTAAAGGATTTGATAAAGCATTGTAATCATTTAAAACCATTTTAAAATTAGCATAATAAGATTCTCTATAATAAGTATTACTTATTTCTGATAATTCTTTGTATAAATTTTTCCTTTCCTGCTTTAGAGCATTCTCATTAACTGTATTTAAAGTCTTACTGTTTCTATTAATTGAGTCTTCTATTATTTGAGATAATTCTGTTACTCTTTTTTGGTCTTCAACAGAAAAATCTGTTTGGTTTAAATTCTTAGTTCTGTACTTTTTAGAGATAGTAGCTATTTCTTCAAAGGCAGCAGAAGCATTACTTTCGTTAAAATTCTTTAATTTTTTATTTTCAACTAATACATAGGCAGGTTGTCTTCTAGCATCAGGAAATGTAAAGGTAAATATAAAATTATTATCACCTTGTTCTTTTTTTCCTAATTCTAAATCAGTATATACAGGAAGAAGTAATTTACCTTCATCATCCATCATTGTATCATAAATAGCAAAATCTTCACTATTTAATTGCATCTTCAATAGTCCCTGTACCATACTTTCTCCTATTATCATATAAAAGTTTCCAGGATTTAAAGACATTTCTACTGTAGCTAATTTATTTACAATAACAGTCCTATCATAATAGAAATCTTCTGTTTCATGATAATAAATCATTTCATCAAGTATGTCATTTAAATTTTGTATGTCTTCTTTAGACACTTCTTCATAAGAATGATAAGATGGATCTGATGTTTTTATATGAAGTTCTATTATCTTTTTTAAGATAGCATCTTCATTATCACTAGGTATAGATAAAATTTCATCTAGTTTTGTCTTAATATATTCTCTTTGATTAGGCAAAGAGAAAATTTGTTCAATTTTTCTTAATAAAGCATTAATATTATTTTTGTTTTCTCTGAAAAGTTCTCTTTGTGTCAAAAAATCAACTAATAACTTTCCTTCTTTAGTTGAAACATCTTTTAATGCTTCTATCTTTAAGTTTAATTCAACAATAGTATTCTTAGCTTGTAACTCTGATTCTACATTAGAAGATGTATATTTAAGAATATTATTTTGCTTAGTCTTTTCTCCTAATAAATCATAATAATTATTTAAAGTTTTTTCTAATAACTCTTTATCTTCTTTGCTAGAAAGGTATCTAAACGATAATAAGTCTTGTAATGAAGTAACATAATTAGACCTTAACCACTCTGCTTCAAATGAATCTTTTATAGATTTAAGATCTAATATAGTAGCATCTAATTGTTCTTTTTCTACCTCTAATTCGTTTTGTGCTGAATACTCAAGAAGTGTATCATAGAAATCTAAAAGTTCTCTATATCGTAAAGAACTTACATCAGGTAATTCATAACCATGATCTTTATATACAGCTTTTAATACATCTAATGTTTTATTCGATAAAGTTACAGGAACATTATCTATAATGACGTTGTAATTATCTACAGTACCATATTGATTAGCAAATGTAGCAATATTTTGTGTTTCTGTTACAAAGTAATCTATATTTTTATTGAAATTATGTAATTTTTTTCTTACTAATCTTTCTTCATTTACTATAAGACGTTCTCCTGCAATAACAGACCCCCCAATTTGTTCTATTAACGGTTCTGCTTTTTCTCTGTTTAACAAAGCTCTATTAAAATCATCTACAGCTTTATTAGTCACACTATCCATATACTCACCCAATACTGCTAGAACAGGGTCATGTGATTGTGATAAACTTACAAAACTTTGATCAGCTACTGTAGTAATTGTGTTAGAGATTTGTGAAGTTGCCTTACTTAAAAGAGTATTGCCTTTTGGAGAACCACCTACTAAATCCCCCATTTCCCCAGAAAGTAATTTATCTACAAAAGTATCTCCTTTAATGTCTTCTTCTACTCTATATTTTTGTTGTTGTATTTCTTCTTTTATCTTATTGAGTTCATCTAGTAACCCAGCATCTTCTAACTTTTTTAAAACAGGAGCATATTCTTCATCTATACTATTGTTGAAAACTTTAAGTCTATTATTAATATGTGTACTAATTTCTTCTTTAGTAAACATAGAAGCTAGTCTATTTATGTCTGTTAAATTACCAGAAATATTGTTCAATAATATAGCTATTTCATTTTGGTCATTATTGTTATAAGATCTTAACTCTGATATAATATTTAACCAAGGTTCACTAAAATTTTTAAGTTTTAATAAATTGCTTATTTTATTAGTACCATAAAGTGGATTACTTTGATGATTTATATAGTTTTGGTTTAAATGATAGTTTTTTAAAGTAAATGTTAAATGCTCTAATTGTTGTAAGTAAAAAACCAGATTATTAACTCCTTCAACTAAATCTGTAATATTTTTCATATTATTGATAGCATTTCTAAATTTAGAAGTATGCTCCATATTAAAAGAGTCTACTCCATTCATTTCATCTAAAATCTGCTTATCATAATATACTCTATTTTTTAAATATTTAAGTAATGATTCTAATTTATTTTTTTGTGTAGGAGTTTTTTGGTTTTCAAAAAAAGTAGTTAAATAATTAATACTATTAATTACTCCTGTTTTACTAGAATTTTCTGTAAATCTAGTTTTTACACTACTCATATCAGTATTTAAAGGCAAAGGTGTTCTATCTGAAACATAGACAGAGTTATTAGTAGCATAATTAGATTTAATATCTTGGATATGTAAAGGAGTAATATCTAAAGTATTTATAAGATGTTCTACTTCATCTATTGTAAAAAAGTCTTTTAAATTAAGAGCATCTTTTAACGATTGACCTACATTAGTAATATTACCATTTTTGTCAAAAAGATTAACTAGAATTTTATTTTTAAAATCTTGTAAACTAACATCAGTAATAGTAACTTTTGTTAATTTAGAAAAATTATTTAACTTTAAACAAACACCTAAATATCCAATAAAATCATATAAAGATGTTCCGAGTAAAGCAGCATTATTGATATAGACATGTTCTTGACTAGGATCGTCTAAATCTATTATAGAATTTCCAGATTGTCCTATCATACTTCCATATAATTGAAGCAAATGTCCTTTTTCAGTAAAAGTAATTTTAGATTTATATATACCTGTATCAGGTAATGTATTGTATAATTGTCCAGAATTTATTAATTCTAATGCTTTTTTTACTGGATCTAAATTTCCTATTAAGAAATCTTTTAATTTAGAAATAAGACTTAAAATTTTATTAATAATACCTTTATTTGTTATTTTTTCTAAAGGTGTGTTATTAAAATAAGAAGTTAAGTACTGACCAACTGCTTCTCTTTTTATCTTAGGGATATTTGGTACATCACCTATTTTATATTCTGGATCATTTTTATAACTTTCAAATACTTCTCTATAGGTAGAAGTATCTAATATAAAAGTATCTAATTGATTTTTTAAATCATCAGGCAACAGTTCAATTAAGATATGAACTATTTCTTCATTTAAGTTATTGAAATCTGCTTTATCTTGTATTTGTATAACTTGTTTTTCAAAATTTACTAAAGCAAAATCATTCAAGTCTTTAATGACTTCAATTCTAAAATTTGGTTGTACCTTTTTTAACTGAGATAATAAATAATTTGTAACTTTTGTTTTTTCTTCATCTGTAGTATTAAATAACTCAGACATAGTTGGTATTTTATCTAAACCATGTTTATCTTGCCATACAGATACTTTAGATGCTAATCCACTATCTGACAATCCAGATTGATCTGCTAATATTTTATACTCAGGTAAATTACGATTAGTACAGTGCATTATAAATAATTTTCTCCTACATATTGATCAAATATCAAGTCATCTTTGACTCTTTCATATAAAGAAACTAAAGTAGTTGCTTTTTCAATTTCTTCTATTTGTTCAGTATTATATTTTTGTCCTAAAGTAAATAAATTAAATTGATTAGTTGTTAATGCAAACTTAGTCAAATCTTCACATTGCTCAGTAACTTCTAATTCATGTTTTAAAGTAATATCTAATATGTCTTTAATAGAAGACCAGAATACAGAATTAGTAGGTGTCTCTAGCAACATCAGAGAAGGTGTGATGTCATAACTCAAAAGATATGTTTTTGCCCATCCTGCATGGTTTAATTCTTCTTCTGCATACTTTTTATACAGTTTAGATAGATTATTTAATCCTTCATTTTCAAACCACATGCCTATTTGTTCATAAATTCTTGAACTATATTGTTCTTGTTGAATACGATAATTTAATAAAGTTATAGTTTCATCCGATAATAATTTATTCTGGTTACTATAAATTGTATTTATTTCTTCCATATTAATTTTGTTTATAACTATTTACAATTATTTAACTTCTCTCTTTCTTCTTCAGTTAAAAAGTCCCACTCTTCTTGTAACACATTTTTAGGTTTTTGTAAAGAAGTAAATTGTTGTGTTATTTGTTTTTTTTCATTAAAGAATTTTTGATCTTTACTTAAATCCACCTCTACATCATTTCTTTGACTACTAGGGAGTTTATTATGCTGTTCATTTACAAAATCAGGATTTACATATAAATTCAATACTTTATTAAATCTACCTTGGTTTAGATTTCGTATAAGTTTACCTATATTATCTTTTTCTTCTGAAGTAAGTTTTTGAAATTGATTAGAATTTTTATCTATTTGAACAGTTCTTGGTTGAACCATAGTTGTTCTAACTAAAGAATAAAATTCATCTTTAGTATAATCTTTACCTTTATATTTATATATACAACTCATTATTGTTCAGTTTTATTTTGATTTTGCTGTATTTACTAATTCATATTCTCCGTTCCCTACATGTTTATATACTTGAACTTTAGAGGCATCTAATTCAGTAAGATGTTTCCCTGATTTATCTGTAGGAAACATAGTAGTACCTTTTCCATGCCTTCCTGAAGTAGAAGGTTTTATAGATTCATCTGCTGTTCTTATAATATAATGATTAGGATTATCATTTGCATACCTTAAAGAAGGACTTCCTTTACTAAAAGAAGGAAATGCTGTAGAACCTCTTCTATCTAAATTAATAGTGTTTGGAGGAGTATTTTTTACAGAAGAAGGTTGTTTTGTTCTTATTTTTTGTGTTTGTACTATATCATCAAAAGCTTCATCCCCAACAATAATTCTAAAAAATTCATTGTCATTTTTAAAATCATCAAATTTTATTCTATTAATATTATTTACTGCATCATCTATTTTATTTAAAACTTTACTTCCTGCTTTAGTTGCATCTATTACTTTATCAATTTTATGTTTTCTAATTTGTTTAATCTTTTCATGTTCATCTATAAGTTTTTGCCAATCCTTCTTATCAAATTTTTCAGCTTGTTGTATTAAATCTTTGGGAACTATATACTCTGTTTCATGAGAAAGCGACCATTTTTTTGCAATTTCGGGGTCTATTTTATCTATTTTGTATTGATCTAAGATTTTTTTAGGTACTTTAGTTCTAAGTATATCTACTTCCTCTCCTTTATCTGCCAAATAGTAATCTAATCTTTTAGGGTCTGAGTCAAACCATTGTCCATAATACTTATCCCTTGATTGTATATTTGACCTTAATTCTGGATTATTTAAAATATTGTGGTCATACCATTTACCTTCTCCTGCTGAAACCCTATCTTCTATTGCTTTTAATGTTGGTTTTTCTATATCAAATCCTTTTTCTTGAACTCTATATAGATACTGCCAATCTTCATTGCTTATTGCATTTCCTAACTGTTTTTCTAAACTTACTTTATCTAAAGTTTTTATTGCATTGTAGGCTTCGTCAAGATTCTTAAACTTATTAGCTTTTGATAATTTACCCCATATACCGAGTCCTACTAAATTTAAAGGATCTGTTACAATATCTTCTACAATTCCAGCATTATTTTTTTTACCTTTTAAAGCATCTGAAAATGAATAATCATCTTTGTAAGATGACTGTACCATTTTAGAAGGAACTGTTAAAGGATTTAATATTTTAGTGGCATCTCCTAATTTTGACATTACAGGATGGTTGTTATAATCTTTCAGCATTTCTTGTTTTTCTCTGTTAGTATAATCAGAAGAATTTAATATATTTTGGAATGTTTGTAAAGGATTTTGTTCAACTAAAGAAGTTAAACCCCTTTTAGTATCAGCCCATAATGAAGATTGATATTTAGGATTTCTTTTAATAAGTTCTTCTTCTTTATCAGACATTTGATTTAACCATTCCACCCTACTAAGTTTACCTTGTGGTTTATTTTTAATAAGTTGTTCAGAAACATAATCTAGTGATTTTTGCTCATACTCATCATCTAATCTTTTTGGATAGTTAGTTTCTGTATTTCCTAAAGATTTAGCAAATGGAGTTAAGTAACTATTTATATAGTCAGATTTAGGATTTATTTTTTCATAATCTCTTTTATACTTTAACCATTGTGGAACTTCTGCTGTTATAGTAACTTCTTTTAAAGGCGTAGCAATATAAGTGTCTGTATTTTCATCATAACTCATCAATTTACCGCTATTATATAAATCCCTATACTCATTAGAGATTATAGCATATTCTTTAATTTGGTTATTTTGATTAATTTTTACTTTTTTATTTGGCGGATAAACACTACCATCTTGTGCATAATCAGAAGCAACAGGTAGTGTTTCTACTAAACTATCTATACAATCATGGCAACCTTCTGATAGTTTTTGTTTAACCCAATCTCTTTTGTCTTTTGGTATAATCGCTAAATCTCCATGAGAATTTAAAATAGCAATCTCCCCACCTTCAACTTCTATATTTTTATTCATAATTTGTTTTCTTTTTTTAACTTTAGAAATATAAATAGAATTAATTGTCTTTTGAAATGACCAATCCATATTTAGCTTTAATACTTCCATTTTTATTTGTAAAGCTTATTTGATTATTTTTAATGTTTATGTCTATGCCCCCTTGTTTATGACTTTTACCTTCAAAAATTTCATAAAGTTCCCATTTACCTCCTTTAGTAAAATTAGTTTGAAGTCCTTTTTCTGCTTTTAATTTACCTTTACAATCTATTTCAAGTAATCCTTCTTTTTCTAATTCTCTAACTTTAGCTTCAACATCAAATTCATCTCTTTCATCATTACCATATTCATCAACAATATCATTAGTTAACTCTAATATGTCAAGATTAGATAATTCACTTGTAAAATCTTTTAGTTTTAAAAATGTATTCTCTAACTTTTTATTATCAGTTATTTCTCTGATTACCATATCTCCATTGTATAATTCTATTAACCTGTTTTGTGGTAAATCAGTTGTTACTCTAAAAGTAAATATACTGTCCATTTCATGAGATATAACATCAAATACAGTATTTTGAAAAATACCAGCATAGCTTTCTTTTAACTGATTTACAAATCCTATTTGATAACTAGGTAAAGACTGGTTTTCTAAATCAACATTAATAATTCTATTCATGTATTTTTTATTAATGTTATCTTTAGTTAACCTTTTACCATTTTTAGTTCTGTAAGCAACAAATATATTATTAAAAATGACACCATCTAACATATCTTTAGAATCCATACTTATCTCCTCAGCTCTGATTTTAAAAGTATCCATATCAGATAATCTAGTATGAGCAAATGGATTAAATGCCTCTAATTCAAAATCATTGTCTTTATAGTTTTTGATTAAAGTATAAATAGCATCTTCCAAAAATACATTCTTTTTAATTTCTTTTATTTCAGAAAATACTTTTTTATATATGTTACGTCCTTTAGACTGATATTTATTTAACTCAATAACTCCTATAGGTACATTTGTTAGTTTAAATTTAGTATAATCTGATTTGAAATCATTTTGTAAATACTTAATACCTTTGTTAGAATGATCAGCTCCTTTTTTAGTAGGAATAGCTAATCCATTATTAAATGGTTTAGCAGCAATACCATCAGACCTTTTTAATAAAAGTTTCTCTAAATCATGAGTATATTTATTTATATCTTCAGACACATCTTGTGTAACAAGATTAGTTATTTCAGAAGGAAAATAATTGATAGGAGAAAAAAGAGTATCTTGCCATCCCCATATATATCTAGTAGCTTGTAATAACTCAGCCATAATAGGGTAGTCATCTATATCCATATCTTTAATCTCAGCTTGATAGTTGACTATGTCTTTTTCATACTTATCACCTTTTGGTAAATAAAATATTCCAGCCTCCCAATTTAACTTAGATAAAAGACTTATTTTATAATCATACTTAATATTAAGATTTTCTATTTTTTTCTTTAACTTTGGTAATTGTTTTACATCATATTCTGTATTAGCATTAAATAAGATAGAAGCCATATCTTTAAACCACAAAGTGTTGATATTTTCTATACCTAATTGAGAATTAATATTTGTAGCTATATTGTTTTTATTAAGATTAATATAATCGTTGAAGAAACTAAAAATAATAGAATCCCACTTTACGTTATTGACTCTACTTTCAGGTATTCCTTTTCTGTAATCAAAACTAATACTTTGTTTATTATAAATCTCTGGTTTCTCTAAACCTAAATGATTGTAAATAGTTGGACTACTTTTATCCTTACTGTCCCATGGATTTGTTAAAAGAGATATTGTTTTTAATTTAGCATCAAATAATTGGTTTTTGTTACTATTTGTTACAGTCCCTATTGAGAATAATCCTTTACTAAATTGATTAATTTTGTTTACAAACTTGAGAGTTTTTAATTGAAGAACTCCTAAATCGGATAAAACTTTATATCCATTAACTTTGTTCTCATTATTGTTTTCATCTAAAACAAAAGAACTATCTAAAGAGTCATAAGCAAAATCTGAATAAAAGTACAAATTAATTAAATCATCATCCGTTAATGCTCCTACTTTAGGTAATGCTCCTTTATTATCTCTTTCTAATGAATCTGTTAATCTCTCTATTTCTTTGTCTAATTTGGCTTGTGTATTTATCTCTCTAATATAATCAGAAGAAGCAACAGTCAATAAAGCAGTTTGTGGAATACCTAATGCTGTACCTATCACATATATAGGATAAGTAAGGTTATTAAGATTTAATCCTAAACCAAATTGATTTTTAATTGAATCTGTCATAATTGACACATAAATACTTGTTTTTAAGTTATTTAACTTATAATCTTCAATACTAGGATCAATTAAATCTAATGGTTCTTTTTGGTTTTCATTATACTTAGTTATTGCTTCATTTAATTTATTGACAAATTCTTTACCTATTTTTACATATTTATCTTGACTTTGTATTGAATTAAAATCATTGTTTAAAATTTTAATACCATTAATACTTGCTCCCATCTCTTTTAAGTCGATAAGAGTTTTCATAAACTTAGCAGCAATACTAATACCTTGTCCTCCCTCTACTGCCTTAGAGATATTCCTAGAAACTCTTAAAGGCGAACCAATAATGTTATAAATACCTAATTCTTTTCTTTTCTTTAATTCATTCTTTGTCCAGTTAGTAGCAAAATCATAATTAGTTTGTTCTCTTATTAGTCCTGTTTCTAATGTATGTCTATTAGAATGTAAAGAAATATACTGCATAAGTAAATTATTAGTTTCTACTTCTTCATCTAAATTCAAAACATGGTCAAATCCATATTTACTAGCAAATGTTCTTACATTGTTAACATAGCCAGATAAAGTTTTTTGTTGAATAGCTTTTTTTTGTGACTCCTTAAATTTAAGAGAACTTACTAATGATTGATAATCTTTATAAATTTCTTTAGTTTCTGAATTAACTAAATGAGTATATTGTTCACCTAGTTCATTAGTTGTTACTAAAGAGTCATTTAATAATTGGTCTATTATAAATTCTCTTTTTTGTTGATTAGTAGCCTCCTTATCTTCAATCAAAGGAATCATATCTGAAACAGTCTTAAAGAATGGTTTAATCTCTTCTTTAGTTTCTGATATTACATTTTTTAAAGTATTAATTTCTTTTAATATTTGATTATATTCTATGTTAGATTTTAATTCACTTTTTATTCTTTGTTTTAAAAATGGATGATTTTCTATTTTATCATACATCGTAGATTCTGAACTATTTTTTATTTTCCAAACATTATCTTCTTTTACTATGACTGGTTTAGATGTATACATTTTATCATTATCAAAGTCATGACCATCTTCTCTCATTTTAATAGTAGGAATAATACCTACAGACCCTACATTACTTGGTAAAAAATCCACTATATATCCTACTGCTCCAGATCTTTTTTCTTCATGAGGAATTCTAGTATAATAAATAAGGAATAATTCTTTAGGATACTTAGTATTGAGTTCTTCTAATGTAATTTCTCCTTTTCTCATTTTATCCCTGTCTATTAAGTATTCTTTTTGCCATGGGTCATGTGCAGGAATAACAACTTCATGTACCTCCATAATAGGAGCTGTATCAATGCTATCCTTTTTACCGTTTAAAGTGTCAGCAATAAATTTCTCTTTATTAGTAAAAGGAATCAAATGCCACCCATCTTTATATAATAATTGTCTAGGCTGTAATGGTCTAGCTTGACCTTTCTTTCTATCTGTCAAAGGGACATATCCTAACTCATCTTCTACTACAGAATAATGACTAGCTGGTATTAATCCATAAGCATCTCCTGGTACTTTAAGAGTGTTTATCTCATTAGATATCTTTGTAATGACTTGTATTAAGATATAAATAGATTCTGGACTGTTAATATCAGTATGAAATTTAAGCTCTCCATTCTCACTAAAAATATCAAATAAGCCTGTTAAATAATCTTTACTTTTTGTTACAGAAACATATTGTTTCAAATAATAAGACAATAAAGGAATATCTACTTTTCCATCTTTAAATAATGTACCAAGTAATAATGCACCTTTTATATCATTAAGGTTTTTTCTTGTCTGAATACATTCATTAATGAGTTGTTTAACAGGAATCACATCTTTACCATTCCATACTAAAGTTTCAGGATTTTGGTCATGTATAAGATTAGCTTCTGCTTGAGTAGATAAAGTTATCTTTTTCTTTTTATTAGTATTTTCTGTTTGATGCTTTTCTGCACCATAGTGTACTTTTGTAATATTGTTGGACTTATATGCTTTAGATGTTGATTTATATACAGCTACTTGTATGTTGTTAGTTTCAAGGTTCTGATAGTTATCAAATAATTTTTCTTGACCAAGTACTGGTTCGTGTAAAGAATAAAGTTCTTTATAAGCTTCTATTTTGTCTTGATAGTTTTCATAGTTATCTAACCAACTAATTGTAGCTAAGGCTACTTTTAAATATGCTGCATCTAATGATTCTTCAGAAACTGTTTCTTTTGGCTTCATATACATGTTTCTAGGCACAGCAAAATAAGCCATTTTATAGTATCTGATTCTCTCATTTACTTGGTCTCCCAAAGCTGTCTTAAATAAACCATTTAAAGCATTAGATTCTTCAGCATATTTTTCTACTTCTAGTATATCTTTGGGTGTAGCTTTTTGGACAGTATTTTCAAAAACAAATCTATTATTTGTAATTTGTGCAATATAATATGAAAGAACTTTTTCGTCTAACCTTGTTTTTGCTTTTTGTATTTGTATTATTCTTTCAAAAGTAGCTATAGCATTACCATCTGTACTTTCTAAGACATCTTTGCTGTCTTCTGTGTATTCAGAAGTATAAGCATTATCTTTTTTCCACTCAGTTGCTTCTGGTAAAATAACTTTTTCTTTAATATCTGGTATTTCAATAAAATTTCCTTCATCAATATTTTGACCAAAAATACCAATTAATTTTAATCGTTTATTAAAGTCACCATTACTTACAGATTTAAAGCCATGAAAATATTCTTTTCCTAATATTCTTTTATATATTTGATGAGTCTCTATAATATAATTGAGAGTCATATTTAATATGAAGGATTTGTGTAAATCTATAAATGTTGCATCTTTGTTTTTAATATTATTAAAAAGTAAAGGATTATTAACTACTCCATTATCCCAAATTTGTCCTACAAGTCCTTGAGGTTTACTTATGTTAGTTCTAATAGACCCTATAACAGCATCTAATACACTTGTTTTAAATGTGTTTGTATTAACTTCTTGGATATAATTTTCTACCTCTTTTCTAGTTTTGAGGTATCTTACAGGTAAAATATTAAAGAATGTATTAAATCCTGGCTTATTAAAAGCTCTATCTGAAATTAGTTTATTGTCTAAATCTTTTAATTCTAAGGCATCTACTCCAGGAAGTAAATCATATTTTTGATTCAAATCATTCAACAAAAGTTCTAACTCTGATTCATTTTTTGTCTCTAAAAGTAAAGGTTGTATTTCATCATATATTTTTAATCTTCTATACATGGCTTCTGCAACATCCCTATATCCTTCTGACAAACGTTCTTTAAGAGCTTCTTCTTTTGTTAAAGTTAAAGTCTTATTCATAATATGACCATATATATCTTTTCCTCCTTTTACAGAAAAATTAGTAGAGTTAGCTTCTAATTGGTCTAAGTTGTAAAATCCTTTTTTGTATTGAGATATGATAAAAACAAATAACTCATCTTCTGTTAACTTATCAAAAGATTTCTTAATACCTAAGTTATTAAACATATTAGAAATACGAGAGACTGGCTCTCTTATTATGTCATTTGTCAAAAATCTAGTGTCATTATTCGTATCTAGTTTAGATGTTAAATTATTGTAGCTAAAAGCATAATAAGATTTACCATCAGCTCCTTTTACAGAATTAAAACTCAAGTTTGATCCATTAACCATAGCATTAAAAAGTTCCTCTTGTACTGAAGACAGATCTATAATTAATTGTTTTGTGTGCGGACTATTTCTAATTTGTTTTTTAAGAAATCCTTCTTGTAAATTAGTTCTTTCTAGTATAATAGCAATTTGTTCTAAAGCTCCTAAAATATCTAAATTACCATATATAAATGGTTTTTTTATGCTATTTAAAGCAACCATATAAGCATAACTACCAGTTATAGGTATATTTATTAGACTAAAAGAAAATTGAATCTCTCGTACAGCATTGTCTAAATTAGAGATATTGTTTGTTTTAGAATACGACTCTAAATTATTTTCAATTCTTTTTACATTTTGTCTTAATAGTTTAGCAATACCTAAATTGGTAATATTACTATACTTATCATTAAATGCTTTTTCTAAATCAAAATCTTTAATATCTATTAAAGCATTCCCAACTACAGAAAACCATTTTTTATTAAATTTTACATAAGTACTAACTGACTCATCTTTTGATGAATAGAATTTTATTATATTCATCTTTTCAAATTTAGGAGGTCTTCCTATAGAAGCAAAAACATTTAATACATTTCCATTATTGTTAGACAGAATTAATTCTTCTTCCTCCATTGTATCAAAAGCTGTATCTGAACTTCCACCTCTTTTTGTATAAACTTGAGAATAATATAATCTATTTTGAGTAAAATTTTTTATAAGTCCTTCTAAGAAAAACTTATTTTTTCCTACTTTAAAACCATCTTCTTCTTTTGTTATTTGAAAGTAATTATTGATATTTTTTAATAGCTTTTGATAATCAATGTCATACCTAGCAAATCCTTCTAAATAAGTCATAAAATGATTAATCTGATTAGTACCTATAGGTACTAGGGAAAAATCTTTTTGTGCTTTATTAATCAAAACATCATTTACTTTAGTATAAATAGGAGCTACCTGAAGTATATCATTTATTTTACCTATGATTATACGTTCTTCACCAACTATACTATTTATAAATGATTTAACTTTTGGTTCTACAAAAACTTCATTATTGTATTTAGCATCAGAAATATTAGTTTCTTTTGGTAATGTATCTAAATCTTCACCTAATTCCTCTTCTCCAAATTCATCTACAAAATCCATTGGTTCTTTTTCTGGAATAAAATCTAACTCAAAAATTTTATCTTCTAAGAACTCACTAAAAAGACCAAGATTATATTCTAAATCATCTTCAATTTTTAAAGTATTTAAAAGCCTTTCATCAGTTACATTAGGAAAAGTGTTGAGAATTTTTAGTACTTTATCTTTTTGTAAAAAATAATATTCTTTTAAATAATCTAAATTTTTGGTTGCTTTATACTTATCTAAGTATGGTTTATATTTGTCTATATTAATTAATGCACCATATAAATTGTAAAATAAATTTTCAGTATCTTCTGAATTTAAAGGATATTTTGTTGTTTTTATGTTTTGATAAAAAGGTTCTACTTTTCCAGGGATTCTTTCTCTATATTTTCCTTTATCTATATCTCTAAAAAGTTTAGATAATGATTGATTTCTTGATATATGTAAAAAATCTAATATAGTATCAAATAAATTTTTGAACCAATACCCTACCAAAGAGATATAAGAAGCATTGTCTTTATTAAGTTTATATTGAGCAAATAAATTCATTATCTGTTCTACATAAAACAAATCAATATTTGCTTGAGTATTTGGTAGATTTCTGTTTGCTAGAAACTTGTTTATTTGTTCTTCTGTGTATCCTAGTTTTTTGCTTTCATTTATATATAAATCTTGTTCTTCTCTTGTTAAAAGATAATTAAATACCCTATGTCCAGCTTCATGATAAAATACTCCTTGTGTACTTGATTCTTTATCTAAGTAAACAATAGCATCTAATACAGCTCCTAATGATTGATTATTCCACAGTAAATTATCTATCTTATTTTTGAGATTATCTACATCAATAATTCTATTATCACCAGCTATTTTTTGTAAAAACTCTTGTCTTGTTTCTATAGAGTCTAATGATCTATCACCTATATACTCTACTTCTCCTACTCGTTGCTCCCAATCATATTCTAAATTGTCTAAAGAACCAAATGAATCTAAAAAAGACTCATCATCTATAGTATCTCCAGTAAATTCTTGTGCAGTTACTATATCAGGTTCGCTATCTATAGGTTTATTACTTGTTGTTACATCTATAAAAGGTGTGTTAGACACATTAAAACGTAATACTCGTCTTACTGGATTTTTTTCATCTAAGTTATGATGTAGTTTGTCAAATAAAGTACCTAAAACAAAGTCTTTTTCTTGTACTGAATTATATAATTTTTTATCTTGTAATGATTTTATTACATCTGCTAGTTCAGACATTTTTTGTCTGATATATTTTTCATTTAAAAAATTAGCTTGAAAAGTATCAGAACCTAAAAAAGTCTTATTCAAGAGGTCTATTACATCTTGAGGTAATATTTGTTTTCTTTTATTTTTATCGTCTTGTACTAATATGTTTTTAATGTTATCAAAAAAATATTTAGTCAGTCCATTTATTAGTACGTTTTTATCTAAAATATCACTAGAGATATTTATGAGTGTGTCTATCTCTTTTTGATCTAGTTTTAATCCTAAAATATTAAAAGGTAAATCTTGAGGATTATCTAAATTTGGAGATACTTTCTTTAATAGAGTTTTATTGTCAATACTACCTATGTAAAAATCTGATTTTTTATCAAAAGGAATAGAAATATTTTCTTTAGTATTATTAAATACAAATTTAGAATTAAAAATAAAACTATCTTCAATGTTACCTTCTAATGGCTTAACAGATAAGAATAAAGGAGTAATAATATTAGAAGATTCCCCACTATAATGTAAATATGTTATTTGTTTACTCCATTTCCCTGTTACTAAACTTTCTAATTGGTCTTTGCTTAATAACTTTAAAAAGTTAGTTTTTACTTGATTTGCTTCCGTAGAAAAGTCAGGTTTACCATCTTTGTATAAGTATAGAACAAGAATTGGTTTATTTGTATTCCCTCTCTTTACTGTAGATATTATTTGATAGCCTTGAAACTCTCCTCCTAAATTAAAATTATTTGAATAAGATTTAGTGACTGAGTTAGTGTTTGGAAATAACTGTAAAGTATGACCACTAACCCCTATTTCGTCTAAATTAACATTTTTTGATACAGTATTATCTTCTAATAGATTTTCAGCATTTCTTACAATTGTAACTTTATCTTGAAACGACTGAATAGTCTTATCATAAAAAATACTAGTACCAGGATTACCACCTTTAGACTCTAAAGCAGATTTTAAAGTAGCTATAAATTGTAATGGAATAACTCCTTTATGATTTGATTTTATCACTGATAAAAAATCAATTGCAGATGACTCATTCCAATCATTCAAATTTATTAAATCTTGTATAATCTGTGATTCTAAATCGTTGTCATTTATTTTAATATTAGGAGCTAAAGAAAAGTATCTTTCAATAAAAGAAGGATCTTCCAATTCAGATATATCTACTTTTACAGCTCCAGAATTTGTAACTTTTACATAATTTAAAGGATCATAGTCTCCTATAAAGGTTTTATGTTCTCCTTCTTGATAAAGGATAATGTCTATATTACTATTTAGTCCTTTAGTAACTAATCCTGTAAAAGGAGTTTCTTTTATTTTAATTTCATTACCATCATAATAATAATTATAAACAGGTGTATTTCCTTCTAAATAATGTTCTCTCCCTGCTATAAAAGCAGGAATATTTGAGAAGACTTGGCTTTTTTTAACTATAGAATCAATAGTATTTTGAATAGCTAATTGTATTTCTGCATTGTTTGTAACAGATACATTTTTAGAAACATTTACTTTTAATAAGGTAGGATTATGTTCTGGTATAGTTTTATCTCCTACTCTTTTAGGAGTTATATTATCAAAATTACTAATAAAGTTAGTAAAATCAGATTGACCATTAATATTAAAAGGTGATAACTTTCTATTGTCAGGCTTAAACAACTCTCCTTTTTCTTCACTAAAATATTTTTCTCCTGTAAACTGATTATCAATTTCAGTATAAATAAAATCTTTATCGTAAGTAACTCTAAATAACTTATAAAGAATTTTATCATTAATAGAGTAAGCTCTAGCTAAACCAAAATCAGGAATTGAACCATTCTTTAAATTTGTTTTTTGTAATTCAATTATACTAGAAGTAATCTCTCTATCTATAGGATTGGAAATTAGGATAGCACTATCCTCATTAGTTTCAGAATCTAAATAAAAATTATCTATGTACTTAGCTTTAGTCATATACCCAAAAGGTATTTGTACATATTGTGGAAAAGCAAATTTAATTTGATTACCTAAGTACTTATTAATTTTAGAAATAGCTTGGTTTACATTATTTATTGTTTCTACACTTTTCTTATTGCCTTTCTTTTTTTCATCATTTACAATTAATGATAACCAATCTAAAGTTTTTACTAAATAGCCTTCTATTGTAGAAGCTACTGCTCCTCTATATTTAGATTTATTGCGTTCATAATGATCTAACTTATTTAAAATAGTAGATAATATTTCTTCAGTCATAAACCTAGATAAAACTAACTCTATTCCAGAATTAGATTCTTCAGCAGCTTTAAATAGTGCCTCTAGTTTAGAGGCTAATTCTAGTTCAGCTTTAGCTACTTTTTCTTGCATTTGGTTTTTATCAAAAAACTCTCCTTTAAATTCTTTATTAGAAACACTAATAAATTCATCTGTACCAAATATAGAAAAAAAAGCTTGTTGCTCGGATAATGCTTTACTAAATAATTGTATTATTTTACTAGATAATTCTTCATAAGAAGATGCACTAATTCCATCTTCGTTAATATCTATTTGACTAAGTACTGATTTATAAGCCCTAGATGCTTTAAAAGCATTAACAACTTTAAATTTTATTCTACAATTTTTTCCCATTATTACTGGTAATTTTAATCACAAGAAATGTCCATTATATTTATAATACCTAAACTATCAAGGGCTTGGTAAAGTTTTTGTGAATCTGAGTCTACTCCTACTAGCTTTTCTCGTACATCTGCATCTTCTACTGAGTTAATATTTCTAATATCTTCTTGTATTTCTTTTTTAACATCTTGTCTTAATTGATATATATAATCAATGTATGCTTTTTGTGTGTCTTTATTAGTAAATTGTTTTAAATCAGTACTAACTACGGTTAAAATAGTATTAACTCTTTTAAGATTATGCAAACTTGAAAGTAAATCAATACCAGAAACATTTACTGGAATAGATTCATTATTAAACAATAACTCTCTAGCTTGTTTAAACTCTGATACAGGTATTCCTAATTTTTGTGCTATTATATTTGGATTTCCTTTTTTTGTTTGTTTATTTTGATAATAATCATGAGTTAATATATGAGAATCTGTAATATTATGTAGATGTATTAAATAATCTAACATAGGATTATAAAACTTTTCATAACCAGGTAATTTACTTTCTTGGTTATTTTCAAAATCTTCTACTGTTTTTTCTAACAAGTTTAATCTAGCTAATCTTACTTTATCTTTTTCTCCTAAACTATCTATTATAAATCGCTCATCTTTTAATGATTGTTTAAAAGCTGCTACTCCATCTGAATTAAAATCAAATATACTATTATCTTTAAAAAATTGGTAAATAGGAGTATTCGCTAAATTTTGCTCTAATGATTGTCTAAATTTAAGAGCTTCCTCTATTTTATTTTCTTGAGTATAGAGAAGTCTAGCACTTTCAGAAACTAAGTCATCAAATATCCTAGCTTTCTCTTTAACATCTTTATCTTTTTTATCTATTAATCCAGTAGTATATGGATTAGAGAAATATTCTATAAAATTATTATATGATTTTTTTATCCTATCTGCTTTAGTTAATATTTCGTTTTTTATTGTTTCAATATTAGATTTTGTTTCTTCTGGAGTACTTTTGTCAAACATCTGTCTAACATTATCATCTTTATTAAAAGAATCTTCAATAAAAGACTTAAATAAACCATGTTGGTCAGCTTTGGTCGCATAATAAAACATATCCCAAATAGCTTCATCTAAATCACTATTAGAATTATCTGTTTTAGCTGATTTAGTAATCTTGTCTATTTTATCTTTTTGATTATTTAGACTATTAATTATTTGATTTCTATAAGAATTATTTACACCAGAGTATCCTGTCATAAACTCTCCTCCTGTAGCTCTTTCGTATAAACCTCTAAATATACTAGAAGACTGATGTATTCCTACTCCAGAGATAGCTCCCCCTAGGAACTCTAATATACCTTCTTTGCTAGTTAGTAAATCTTTAGCTGTTTCTAAGTAAGAATGTGAGTAATCTTGTTGAGCTTTCTTTTTAAGGGCATTTTTAGACCCTTCACTCATTACTAATTGTAACCACTCTTGAATAGCTTCTTCTAAAGTAGTTTTTAATGATTCTTTTAAAATATCTTTGGTTAGACCATACTTTGAGGCTTTAAATAAACCATCTTTATATAAGATTCCTAAATTACCTACATTACTCTTAAATGAAGCCCCCGATATAATATCACCCATCATAGAAACATTAAATAAAGTGTTTATAACTTTGTTTAAGTGATAGACATCTTTACCCATAGATACTACATCTGCTTGTAACTTTAATTTATCATCATCAGATATATATTCTCCTTTTTTTTCTTTTTCAGCATAGTAATCTTTTAAGTAATCAACTTGAGCAGTCATTGCTTCCATACCTGATTCTGCTCCTGCATACATATAATTTTTAGCAAAAGAAACTCCTAATGTAGGTAATCTATTAATAGTGTTAGATAAAGTGATATTTTTTAAATTACTTTTTAACTGAGATAAGTTAGTAGTGATGACATCATCTAATGCCATCTTAAAGTTCTTAGATTTCTTAAAAGAATTTATTATAGAAGATGCTTCTTTTGTTGCTTGTGACCCTACTTTTACAGAAGTAAAAGCTTTCATTAATAAACCAGAAATACCTCCACCTGCTATTGCTCCTGCTAAATAATTAGCTGTATTTTCTCCAAATACTTCCTCAGCTTTATCTGAAAACATAAATCCTAATCCAGAAGCTCCTGCTCCTAATAAAGCCCAACCTATAGGACCACTAGATACACCTGCTGCTACTCCTTTTCTCATAGCAGTACCTACTACCATATCTTGAACTCCAGTAGCAACAGCAGCTCCAGTAAAACCTATAAAAGAAGGAATTAAATCACCTAAAAATCCTTTAGAAGAATACCAAGCTTCTTCTCCAGATCTATAAATGGGATCAGTTCTTTCTCTCATATCTTTTTGGAGATTCTCTTTAATTTGTTCTAGTTGATTAAAAGAAGAAAAAGAATCCCATTTTCCTTTCATAGCATTTTTAATAGCTCTACCAGAACCAATATAAGAATCCATATAAAAAGAGGAACCCATATCCCAAGCTCTTTTTAATTGAGCGTTTAAGGCTTCTCCTGATGACTGTAAATTAGAATAAACCTTTTCCATATTAGCTCTAGGCTCATAAGTATAATTAGGTTTATTATATCTGTCAGTATTAGTTTGCTCTGTCCAAAAACCTGTTTCTGTTTTATTATTATCAAATAACTCTTGTAAGTTATTAGTCTTTCTATTATTAGAAAAATTAATATTATTAGAAAATCCCACAGTTGGTTTACTTGTGGGATTTACATCTATTGGGGCATTTAATTCTTTATAAAATTCTAAAGGAGTTAATGCACTTTTTATAGGGTGTTCATTTATTATTAAATCAAAAGGATTCATAGTTACTATTTAAAGAAATCAGTAATATTACTTTGTATAGATTGTAAAATATCAGAAGGTGTTCCTGTTAAATACAATCCTTTCTCTATAGAGTTAATTGTTTTAACTTTTCCTGTTTTTAAATCTTTAGCTTGTATAATAAAAGTTTTTTCATTACTCCCTTTTACTTTATTTACTTTTACATTATAACTAATTTCACTATTACCATCTACCCAAGATTGTACAGTAGTTCCTCCGTTTGCTTCATATAGGATGTCTATATTATTTTTTTGAGGAAATTCTGGTATAGCATTAGTTGGAACGTCTATTGAAACTTCTTTACTAAATGTCTTTTCTCCTCCTACTTTATTGTAAACATTAAAAGTAAGTTTATTATTGCTAGGATCATACTTGTAAGGACCATCAATTATGTCAGTATTACCAAGTTTAAAATCTAAACTAGACCCTATAAGTCCTTGTAAATAAGTTTCTGTTGCTTTATTTTTACCATCTGTATTTATAATATAAGCTGGATTATATTTATTGTCTATTTCTTCACTAATATAGTAATTAAGTTTGTCTACTACTTGTGGTGTCTTTCCCATTTTTCGTATAACTTGTTCTTTATCTTGTGGAGAATACATTCCCAATTCAACATCTTTATATTTTGTCCAAGCTTTATTTATAGTATTAGTTATAAAAGCTAAACGATTTGCTTTATTATCAATGTAACTATTAAACTCACCCCTTTTATACATATCTTGTATCCCAGCTAATATTGCTGGATAGTTATTGTTATAAACATTTGCTAACTTAGAAACTTGAATATCTAAAGGAGTCATCTCTTTTGTTGTTTTATTAAGAGAAGCTCTAATGAATTCTTCAGATTCTTTATCATAACTTGGTTTATTTACTATGGTAGTAACAAGCTTAATTGCTTTTTCTGCTTCTTGTTTTTCATTTTCTAAATCAGAAAGTTTTACTACTGAAGGAGATGAACCTGGAACTGCTCCTAAATATTGAATTACTCCACTTCCTTTTGGTATACTAGAAGTAGATGTATTAGAAGATTTAGTATCTCCACTACCTTCATCTATACCACTGTAATTTTTAGCAATAATAGACTTATCCTTTTCTAATTGTGATTCTGTTTTTAATCTATTTAATTTTAAATTCTCTAAAGCAAAAAATTGACTATCTATATTTTTTGAAGTTTTTTCTATAGAATAAGCCATGTGATCTCCTATATTTTTTATTTTTCTGGATACATCTAAATTTGCTACTCTTTTTGCAAATCCTAATTTATCTGTAGGGAAATCAGAATTTAAGTTATTTTTAAGTAAACTAATATTTACATCATAAGAGTCATTATCTTGCTGTAATTGTTGTATCTGAGCTGCATAGTCTTTATCTTTTTTATTTTTCAGAATATTTATTTTAGCTATATTATATTCTTTTTGTCTTTTATTTTGATCAATTTGTTCAGATAATAAAATATCTTCTTCTTGTTTGCGTTTATTAATTAAAATGTTTCTGTGGTTTTTTGGGTAAGAATCCCACAACATATAGGTAGATGCTTTACTATCATTCTCTAATTGATTTAGTGCTTGTTGACTTAAACCTATATTTCTTAAATATCCTTGGATACGACTAGAAGATAATTCTTCTTTCATAACAGTAGTCTTTCTACCATTAGGCTCAATAATATCAACAGTAGATCCATTAAATTTTAGATTAGCTTTGACACTATCTAAGTCTTTTCTTACATCATATCCTGGTAAATAATTACCACTATAAGTCTGTGCTTTAATTAAATCTGAAGATTCTACCATTGGTTTCCAACTTTCATGTAACCAAACAATGTTATTTGACTGATTATACCCTGATTTAGATGGATTCTTAGAAGCATCTGCATAAGTACGTAAAACTTTTTCTTGTTCTTTTTCATGTCTATAATAATCTCTTAACTCAGTATCTGAATCTATCTTATTAAAAACATCCTTATATTGAGATATAATATTATTGTTATTTAAATCTACATTTTTTAAGTCATTAGATTTAAAGAAGTTTTGTATCTCATTATTATATTGTTTTATTCTTTCATTAGCATAAGGATTATGAGTAGACAAATTAAGAGTAGATGCTTTTAAGTTAGCAATCTCATTATAGGATTGTTCAAATAATGTACTTTTAATATCTGCTATTTTACCTATAGTATCTAAATCTAAATGATATTGTAAAGACTTAGGTTGAGAAGATAAATTACTATATGCTGTGTTATACATACTGTTCTATTTTTGATCTGATTTCAGAACTTTTAAATATTCTATTATGTTTTTTTGTTCTTCAGGTGAATATCTTTTTAAAATTTCTGCAACTTGATCTAATTGATTTGTATTGTTATACCAGGTAGTTGTTTTTTCAGAAGGACTCCAGTTAGGATTAGGCACATATTGATACCTTATAGATCCATCTTTATTTATAGTAGTTTTAGGTATAAATCTTTTATTAGCACTTCTATATAAGTGTTCTTGTAAAGTAGCACTATCTTGTGTAGCAGATTTTCTTTCATTTAAATCTTGATAATCATATAGTCTATCTTGGATTTCTTTGTCTCGTTGATCTAATACTGTTTGCCATTCTGCTACATATTTTCGTTTTGCTTCTTCATCATTAACCCTATTTCTATAAATAGTATTTTGCAAATTAGCGTTATTTCTATTTAGAACTTGGTTGTAACCTTGATAGTTCTGTAAGTCTACTTTACCACTAGCTTCTATTCCTTTTGACATAATATCTCCAGATAAAGCATTCGTATATTGAGTAGGCAAGTCTGAATTTAACATAGTATCTCTAGCATTATTAACTGATCTTTCTGCCGCTAAGTCATTCATTGGTAAAAATCTTTCATTAATAATAGGAGATTGAGGATTAGTATAAACAGGTGGAGCTACTCTTCCTAAAATAGATGCTAATAAATTAGCTTGTTTATTTCTTTGTTCTGTTCTAAATCCTATTAAATCTGATATTTCTGTAGGTATTCCTTGTGGTACATTTTCATGAGTAACTGAAGTACTTTGACTAGTTTGACTACTTTGATTATTTGTTTGAGAAGAAGGGTTCTCTGTATCTATGGGTTGTTGTTTTTTCCATTCTTGAAATCTACTAGGAAGAGGAGCAACTTCTGACAACGGGGGTCTAGCTATAGGAAAAACTTTAGTTATACTTTGTAAATCATCATAATTAGGCAGATTACTTTTATCTACAAAAGCATTTTTTACATCTTTATTTACTCCTTTAGCAGGAAAAAACTCTACATCATAATCAGACAGCTTACTGTCTTTTTTATAAGTAGGTAAACTATCATATTTAGGGTCTGCAAATTGAGTAGCTTCTGTAGGAACTTTACCTAATGGAGTAAATGTACCATCTTCATGTCTAGTACCTACTACTGGTATATAACTATCACTATATGTTTTAGTTACATTTTTATCATCTGATCTAAAAGCTAATGCCTTTCTTAAATTCTTAGATTTTTCATCTGTCTTGTAAGATTGAGTACTCAAGTCATAACCAGTAATATTTGCATACTCTTGTAAAATATCATTATTATATTGAGGTTTTGTAAACCATCCTTTTTGTGTTTTATTCCAATAAGAAGGTACTTGAGGGTTTCCTTTGTTGTCTAAAGTATAATTTTGAGGGGGTGTGTATAAAGGAATATACATATTAGTATCAGTATATTCTCCTACTTTTACTCCAGTTTTAGAAAATAAATCTGGAAGGACTAATGGTTTTCTTCCATCACTATATGTACCCCCTGCTTCTGCTTTCTCTAAATCAGAATTTAATCCTTGGTCTTTTAGTAAAACTCCATCTTTTACACCTCTACTGTCTTTTAAAAGTTCTTGTGCTTCAAATATACTATCTAGCATTGCATCATACTTAGATAACATTAATTTAGCACTATTTTTACTTTTTTCATCTTTACTGTTTTCTAAAATATCTTTGTATTTATCAGTATTATATTTACGAGCTAGATTTGCTGGAGATTCTTTTTTCTTAACTCCTGTAAGAGCTTCTACAAGATAATCTGGTAACTTTATTTTACTAGAAAACACTCTATCATTTTCTCTAATCTGAGCTGGTGTACCTCCTTTACTATGAGGGTTTCCTCCAACTAAAATAAGGTCATATCCTCCAGGAGTAGACCTTTGCAGTATTTCATTTTTTTCTAGTTCAATATTAGAAACATATTTATTTACAGGATTTAATTTTCTCATTTTGTATTACTACTATTTTTTATTTAAAATAAGTATTTATAAGTTTATCATCTATATTTGGACTATATTTTAATAATTTTTTTCTATCATTATCTGATAACTTTGTATAGATTTTATATAATTGATCTTCATCAATATTAGTATATTTACCTTCTTTATTTCTCGCTACAAATGATTTACTTTGTTTGTCGTATAAAACACTATTTAAATCTTGAAATGCCCTACTAATAACTCCTAGCTGATTAGGATAATAGTTACCTATTAATTCTAAGTTATCAGATAATAATTTAGGTTGTAATTTTTTAATTTTATCTAAACTACTTTGAGATAAAGTAATTTTTTCTTTACCTGTATCAATGTATTTATTTTTAAGAGTGTCTTCTATCTTTTGATATTCTTGTAAATTTTGATTTAAACTAGTTGCTAAATCTAAGTTATTGTTTTCAATAGAATTGGTAGTTGTTGGTGATACTACAGAGGGAGTATTTTGTTTTTGTTTAATAACTTCTTTAGAAGATATTTTTTTATCATTTCCAGGTTGACCATTTTTTGTAGAATGGTTTACAGTACTTTTATAATTATATGTTTGAACACCTTCATTACCATATTCGTAGTCAATTTCATTATCTATACCGACTTGCATCTTTCTATGTCCTGGATAATAACTAGGAGTTAATATAGGTATACCACCAACCATCATCATTTGGCTCCCATCATTCATTTGTACTTCTTGACCTTGACTCATTTCATTTTGTTCATTTGGATCTATCATCTGTTCATTACTTTGAGAACTTTGAGAGTTTTGAGACTCTTGTGCTTCTTTTATTTCATTAGTAATGTTTTGTAAGAATATTTGTTTGTCTTCAGGAGACATTTTAGAAAAAGACTGATAAATCTGTTCTGCTTCTTTTTGTCCTAGATTATTAAGTTGTATATAAGCAGCTATTAAATCTCCAGGAGATATAGTATTTTCTTGTTGAGATTGAGGTTGTCCACCCATTTGATATTGGTATTTCATAGGAATTTCTCTAATTAATTTTGAATTAAATTTATATTCATTTTCTGGAAGCATTATAGTACGTTCTCCTTGATTAGTTATTGCTAATAGAGGTTTAGATACACCTTTCATAGATATTCTCCCAGAAGGGCTTAAAATATCTAAATATGGACTATTTTTATAAGGAGAATTGTCCTTATAACCCATTAAAGATACATCTGTTCCAGTTTGATAACTATTATTAGTAGTTCGCATTTGCTCTAATTAAATATTTAGTACTAAACCATTCTCGTTTTATTGTTAAATACACTTGGTTTATAGAATCAGGCATTTGTCCATATTTTTTAATACCATCTTTGTAGGCATCTTGAATAGCAGACTTTAAATCTTTTCCTTGACCATTAACCTCTCTTACTAAAAAGATTCTATTTTTTTGATCTTTAATTGGAGTAATTTCTATATTTTCAAATCTAAATACTCCTATATCAATTAATCCTACTTTAAAATTTACACAAGAAGTGAATAATATTATAAATATAACTAAAAGGCTTAACAAAGAATTATTTACTTTCATTTTATTAATTTTATTGATTTTATTAATTTTATTGATTTTTAAATTTTTATCTTAAATATTTATATCTTAAACCAGTTGTTCGATTTTTAGGAATTTCATATTCTTTCATAAAAATATCAGTAGCCTCTTCAGGAGAATTTGATTTTAAAAGTTTTTTGTACACATGATTTTTAGAGGTGTTTAATTCATGTAATACAGCATCTAATTGTCCAGTGAACGTTTTTAAATTAAGTCCAGCATTTTTTAAAGCATTATACCTATCTGGATGCCATTGTGCTAATCCTCTTGCTTTCCCTCTATCTCCTATAGCATTAATATTAAAATTAGATTCTGCTTCTAAGTTAGCAAGAATGCCATGTATTACATGAGAAGGAAGTCCTTTATGTTCTAAATAATTATAAGCTTCTTGTTTAATACTACTTTTATTGGTGCGATAATTAGTAAGAAAAGCAGGTAACTCAGTATTATCTTCTATGTCATCTGTATTATCTATATACCCTAACTCATCTTCAGTATCTGTGTCTTTTTCTGAGTAATATTGACTTGCTTCTCCATCTAAAGAAAATGGTTCATTCCAAAAATCATCATGTCTATAAACATCATGGTCTTCTTCGTATATATCTGGTAACTCTTCTTGAGGTTGATAATAATTCCATTGTCCATAAGAATCATCTTCTTGGTTATTATCTGTTGTTAAATCTAAGCCACTTTCTCCATAGTTAGATTCAGCAAATCCTAAATAATCATCATTATATCCTACATTGGTATATCCATCTGGTTTTCTTCGTTGTTGATCCCTAATAGCATTCCTTAAATAATGTCTATTAGAAAAAGCACCTACTATACCCAATGTATCAAATGCTAGATTTCTTCTATTTTCTTTGTCTGATAAAAAATTACCAACTCCTGTTTTGATAGAATTTAAAGAATATCCTGAATAATAATTACCTTGTTTATCTAATTTATTATCTCCAATATAATATTCTCCATTCTTTTTATGGATGTTAGTAATGTTTCCTTGTGCATCTTGATAAACTATAGGTTGATTATCTGGAACATTATCCCATTCTTTAGGTAAAGATGTTAAATTATTATCTAAAGATTTTTTCTGTTTTAAATTATAATTATTATAATCATTACTTCTTATAGTACTGAAATTTATAATATCATCTAAATAGTTATTATCTAAGATATATGGATTGTAATAATTACTGTTGTAAGTCTGCATTTAAATTAACGTCTAAATGAATTAATTTCTTATGTTTTACATCGTTAGACATGAAATGTATATTAAACCATTTACCTTCAGGTAAACCATTTTTTTCATTAATTAGTTGTTCATTAATATTTAATGCTTTATACTTGTATGTATCCCAACTAATTAACGGTTGTCCATCTCCAAAATTCTTAAACCCATTTATTCTATAAGAATTAAATTTAGTATTAGTTACTTCTATAGGAGAATTGTATTTACTTTGTATTAAAAAATCTTGAGGATTGTTAGTATCTTTTAAAAATAAAGGTTTTATTCCAGTAGACATAAAATCATTATAAACCCATATATTATCAAAAAATATATTAGGATTATGTACTTTAGAATTATATCCTTTATTAGTGTAGAACTCTGAAAAAACAACTATACTATCTAGTTTACTATGTTTAAAATTATTATTAACTGTAAAGCCTACTTCAAAAGGATACTCTTTACCATAATATGTTTGGTAATTATCTTTTACATTATGTATCCAAATACCATTTTTAAATGTTAAAAAATTATTAATAGTTTTAGCATAAAAATCTGGTATAAAATCATGGAAAGAAACCCAATTTTTTACTATGGCTTTATGTGATATAGTCCACTCTTTTGAACTCCAATAAATATTTTTTGAAAAGAAATCATATACTCCTATAATAGGATCTTTCATATATTCTTGAAACCATGATTCCATATTAACTGACCAATCAGTAAGACGAACTGTATAGCTAATAAATCTTTTCCTATTACGGTCAGCCCAATATACACCAGTAGGAGTGTTAATAACAGAAAATTTATCAATACACCCTCCTAACCCTGTTTCTTCATTAGATATTTTTCTTATACGGTTATTAAAAATATCTCCTTGTCCTAAATATTGGATGCCTTTATCTGTATAAATACCTACTTCTGTTTGTGTAACATAGGCAGCATTGTCAAACAAAAACAATAAATTATAATTGTCAATACTATGAATTGTAGTCAGATTACCATCTTGGTGTAAAAACTGATGATAGTTATTAGGTAAAAATTCTAGCCATTTGTCTTTATAAGAAAAAGGATCACTTTTTAATGAAAAAATAATTTTATTTTGTACTTGATTTTTTAAATTACAACAATCTAATTTTGGAGAAGCATGGCTATTTTTAGAAGTTATTCCGAAATTTCTATGTTGTAAATTATAAATAAACTGTTCTGGTATTTTAATAAAATCATAAGGTTGGAAATCTATATAGTCCATTACAGGGTAATAACTACTTTGAGGTAGCTCATTTCTTTCTCTATATGGTCCAATATACTCAGATTCACAAAAATATTCCATAGTTCCTATAATATGAGTATAAAAACCTCCATCTACAGGACCAAATCTATTTATAGTTTTTGTTGGTGTTCCACATGACCCCTTTTGAATTATTCCTAATGAGTCTAAATAATAAGTATTATCTGTGGTAGCAGTGATAGATTGTACTAACCTACCTATTGTATTTCTTACAATGAAATTTTTTAACTCAGATCTATCATTTACATCCATCCAATATTTAGGAAATCCTATATTTAATTCTGATGACAAAGTAAACGGAGAATCATAAGGTAATCCTAAAGGTAAGCTTACAAAAAAGGGAAATTTTTTATTACTTGTATGTTTAGTAATCCAAACATCTCCACCAAATAATACAGGGGATGTACTTGTATTTATGATATTAGATATTGGTCTAATTAAAGGATCAGTTATTTTTCCATACTGGTTAGGTAAATCTCTTTTTAATCCAACATAATAGCAAGAAGTTCTATATTTATTTTGTGTACAGTCTTGTAAAATAAGAGACTTTATTTCGGAATAAGTAATTCTTGATTTTTCTACTAAAAAAGGATCAGTTATTTCTTCATTTAAAGACAAAAATAAAGAATTTTCTCTATTATAGTTGTTTATTTTTGTTCCGTTTATATTTTGTTTTATAGATTGTAGATATTGAGAAGTTAAAACTTTTCTTCTTCTATTTTCTGTAACTATATTATCCCATCTTCTTCTAGTATAATTAGATTTTTCAGTAATATTAAAAGCATAGTTTGACCCATCTGTTAAATTATGAGCTATATCTAAAGCAGTAGTAATAAAACTAAAAGCATCCGCACCTCCAGCTACAAATGGAACTATTTCTAAAATAATAGCAGCTAATGTAATCCCTATGATAATGTCATATATACCATCTTCTAGTATGACTACAGAGTGAAATTCTTTTGTTTGATTATATCTACCTTCTAAGTACCCATTCTCTTCACAATATGTAATAAGCTCTGTAGCTGTGTTATCATTTTGAACATATTGTATGTTAGGACTGAGATATTGAAATTTTTTCTTTGAGTATTTACTCATAGGTACATATGTACCAATATATGAACCAATAGGTAATAAAGTACCTGATAATCCTGATAATCTAATTAACTCTTTTGACCCTAAAAATACATCTGGGTTTAAATCATTAAATGGATAATTTGGAAAAAATGATTCAGTACAATCTTGTAAGTCTTCTTGTCTCATATTGTGAATGAGACCTTTATGTATTATAGACTTGTAATTAGTTCGTTTGGCTACCCCTATTCTATAACCTTGCCATCCTTCTATCGGTTTACCATTACAATCTACTGGAGGTTGTACATTATGTAATTGAATAGCCATAGGATATACATATTCTTTAGCATTACAATTTGCAGTATTGTTATGTATATGTGGAAAGTGTTTTCCATTTAAAGTTTGTGTTCTATCTGGAAATTTATGATGTTTTATTCCTACATTACAATCTTTTTTAGTGATTGATTCAAAAGCAGGAGTATTAGG